>JAABUJ010000043.1_pt1 | contig 293055 bp, 379 predicted proteins | sample 5559131 | NCBI WGS metagenome assembly JAABUJ01 (sample SAMN10711875, study PRJNA513366) | rock metagenome | isolation source: Antarctica rocks | place: Antarctica: Victoria Land, Mt New Zealand nord | collected 2016-01-07
CGGTGGCATGGAGACCACCTCATGGACCTGCAGTGAGGATGCAGATGGGAGACTAGCGTGCAAGCCTGCTAATCACTCAGCCCACATTCATGAAAGACAAGGTTCGTCTGCCTCAGGTTTGCAGTGCAGGAGTTTTTTTTCATGTCAACAATGGTCTTGGCGTCACTTCATGCTGCCCTGTCTGCTGTGTCGCCAACCTGAGGAAGGGGTTTTTGGAGGCGCGCTTGTTAGGGCTGGCGCTCACCCTACACCAATGTCCTGTGCTGCCAGCATGGGGGCCAACATCAGTGCAGTGAACCTAGAATTGTTCTACGTGACTGATCCAGCCGCAGTAAATGCATGCTGTCCCAGCCCGCACTGGTGCCTCCACCGCCGCAGCGGGCATGCCACCTACGCCCGTCATGAGCCGCCCACAGCTCACGTCTGCACCCTGTACCAAAACCAAAGCCCGAATTCAACTTGTTCAACTCTGCCCGTCGCGCCGGGGCCCGCGTGCGACCTGCGTCTCAGGCGGCAGCAGTGGCGGCGGGTACCCGCGCGGCTCACTGCTGGGCGCGCGCCACGGCTGATGCGCCAGCTCGGGAGGCAGTTCCGCAAGCTCGGGCACCCAGGCGCGGATGTAGCGCGCCTGCGCCGCACGCATGCGGCCGTGCTTCATTCGCCGCTCGTCGAAATGGACCGAGCGCGACATGCATGCGATGAACAGCAAGAGCGGCGCCATCCCATATGCAGTCGCCCTTCATGTCCACTGTGGCAAGTACTGAACAGCCACGCTTATGTGAATTCACGTGTCAAACTTACGCAAGCCACGTGGTGAGGAGAGTGCACGCAACGCGTGTCAGCCCATGCAGCCGGAGGCGCAAGGCCCACCTGCGCTCCCACCACATTTGCACATGCTGCCGCGTATGCACACCTCTGGATCGTACTTCTCGCCCTGGGACACCGTTCGGAAGGTGCGGTCGCGCGGGTCAAGGCCCACGCCGGAGTTGTAGGCCCAGTTGCCAGTGTTGACGGCCTCGTCATGGTCCACCAGCAGCGCCTGCCGCGCGGCGCGCGGCCGTTACATGCAGACACTGCCGACTGTGCTGCGCACCTCAGACTGTCATGTGGGTTGTGGGCCAGCGGCAAGTGACACACCATGCACTGAAGCCCTCCAACCGGCCCACGAGCAGCCCGCGCAGCTTGCGTCTGCTCCACTGCCCAACCCCCGGGGCGCACCAGTGCGCTCTTGGGCGCAATGGATAGCATGCAAGACCTGCTGGGCGCGCATACATGATGCCGGCGCTGCCCAGTGAGCATTCCGGGCTCCTGCCTGTCTGAGTAGCACAGGGTGGTGTGCCCATGCAGCAGGCGCATACCTGGAACACTGCAGCGCCCAGTCGCCAGTCCAAGTGCAGACCCTGAGCAGACCCTTTTCATCAGTCACACATGCCATGAAGCCATCACGCTTGCCTGCACGCAACAGGCTATCAAATGCACATCTTACACTGCTGACAGCTCTTGTTGAGCGCGAACGAATGCTGGACGGCCGCCGCGCCTTGGCAAACAGATTGGCCACGTTCTGGCGGCCGCGGTTGTTCATGTAGCCGGTTGCGCCCAGCTCGCGCATGGCTGCGTCCACAAAAGGCAGCCCTGCATGGCACAGGACCGCAGATTGAAGGCTGAAGGTTGGTGCATGCAGTTGCATCATGGACGTTTATGTGTGCTTAGCGGCGCAGCTGCACTCATCACATGGCTCTGCTCAGGCGCACAAGCCCCAGGGTGAGGCTGTCCAGGCATGCAGTCCGAGGCGGTCCAGGCCAGAGACTAGGCAGAGCGGTGTGGACCACTCAGGCCCAGCACTAGGAGGAAAGTGGCAGTCGCAAGCACTGCAGCACACCCGCCGTGGCATGGTTGCATGCAAAAACATGGCGTCCCCGCAGTGCCCTGTCCAGGAGTGCTGTGTGGAGCGAGCGGCGGACAGAGACCCGGCATGTGCCACTCATAGCAAGCATCATCCCTGCCGTCCAGCACATCCGGCTCTGCGCAAGGTCGCGCGCCTGTGCGGCCGCGCACCCACGCCCGGAACGCGTGCGCGTCTGCGGGCGCCCAGGGCTGCGGGGGCGCCTCGCCACGCAGCCCGCCCGGCCGCCGCAGCGCGCGCCACTCCCGCAGCGTCGAGAAGATGAAGAAGTCCCTGGCAACCGGCACGCGTTAGCCTACACCCTAGCCTATTAGTGTTGTTGTGATACCTACCGCGCACAGCAAGCTCCCAGGACGGCCGCATCTCAACCAGGGGCGTGGCGCTCAATTAAACCACGCCCGCCCGACTGCCGCAGCGCATGGGTTTTAGTGCATGCAGGCACAGCCCCGAGCGGCATGCGCAGTCAGCTGCGCCAACATGTTGTGAACAACCATTGGCGGCAGGCACGTCGTGAGAGCCCACTGCTCTTTGCTAGCTATGAATATCACAAACAAGGTCCCTTAGCCGCGAGTCACTGAGAGCGCAATTGTGGCTGCTTGACCGCCGTAGCAGCCATGCCGTCCACTACTGCTCAACACATGACTTGCTTACTGGCATGGTGTTGCTGGCATAACGAGCAAGGCCACACGCAAATTAGGCGCACGAAGCATAGCCGCGGCACCTGATCTGCAGGTGCATGGCGAGCGTGGCCGCGCCGCTCGGCGCGTCCGGAGCAGGGCCAGGCTCAGCGCCAACGCCCACCTCTGCCCCGCGGCTGTCACGACCGTGGCCTTCCTTTCTAACACTGCGCGTTTCTGTGCTGGCACCATGCTCCGCCAGGGCATGACAGGCGCTGGCGTCATGACCGACGCTGGCCTCTGCAGCAGACCCTCCAGGATTTGGGGCCGTTGTGCCGCTCGTCCTCACAGCCGCGCTGACACTGGGGCCCTCGTCGCCGGGCGCGGCGCCCTGGTCGCCGTGGCCGCACGCTTCGCCCGGCCCCGCGCCGTTGGGCCCCGCGTCGCCGCCCGCAGCCCGCCCCTGGTGCGCCGCCAGCGCAGCGTGCACTTGCCGCGGCGACAGCGCGCCCAGCGCCAGGTACGCGCTCAGCTTGGCGCTCGCGCCGCGCGCCGTGCTGGCCGTCATGCGCGCCTCTCGGAAGCCCTCGATCAGCGGCGCGGCGCTGCCGCCTCGGCCCTGGCCTGCGGCGCCGGGGTCGCGCTGCGCGCCGGCCGCAAGCCGCAGCTCCCTGAACTCCTCGCCCGGCGGCGCACAGCCCTGGCCGTCCCCCGGCGCGCCTGCAGCGGGCGCCGGCAAGGCAGGGCCGCCGGCGCCGCTGCGCGCGGCTGTGGCGCCTTCTTCCGCAGGGGGCCGGCCAGGTACGGCTGCGCTGCAGTGACCGCCGCGCTCATCGCAGCCGTACAGGAAGCCGTGCAGGTGCCGCAAGCCCGCCGCTTCGCCGCCGCGCAGGCCCGCCATGGCGCTGCGCGCGTCCTCCGCGCCTGCGCATGCAGGCTGAGCGCTGAGCGGGGTCGGCTTGTATGCTTCTGAGGAGGCTACGCGGGCCATGTGCATGCTTTTGGCCAGGGCAGAGGGCTAAAACTGTGCACTGCATGTCCTGGTGTGCCCAAGCCCATGCAGCAGGCATACACATGGAGGTGCGGGCAGCTACATGCAGACCGTGGACGCCATGCGCGCATGATCTCGTCCATGTGCATGTCTCATCCATGCAGTGCGCGAGCCTGGCATTGCTTCACACATGCATGCGCAGTGGCAGCCACGGAGCCGGGGGCAGACCAAAGTCACCAAGGTGGCAGCCCGCTTGCACCCTGCAGCCGTCAGCGCACCCGTGTAGCTGACGCCGATGAGCTCCTGCAGCGTTGCCAGGGAGGTGTCGGAGGCGCCGACGGCCGCATAGGCTGTCGCAGCATTAGCCGGGATGTCCCGGCACAGCCCGTCAGGCAAAGCCGGCGGCGGCTGCAGCCGCTCCGGCCGCAGCAGCGGGGCGCCCATGCGCATCCACGCCCTGCACGGACCACACCAGACCACACACACTCTCGTGCACCTGACATGCTTTTGCGCTTGATGCTTAGGTGACTAGATGGGGCCTGCCCTCGCACACTACCGGGCCCGCATTGGTACTCACCACAAGTGGTACAAGCAATTAGACGCCTGATAGACAAAGGGCTATGCACGCCCCGGGACATGAACCGTAAATAAAGTAGATTTAGGAACCCCTTCATAAATGGCGGGCCATTACTGCACGCATTGGCGCACGGCACAAGCAAGGCTGGCTACATCATTGCAGCTCCTTCACTTACCTTGATAAAGGTGGTCATGACACCGGGCACGGCCGCCAGTTTCCTAAGGTCGACTCGGTGCTCTTCCAACGCTGACCCTGATGCTGCAGCATCTCCAGCCGCCTCCGAGCGCGGCGCCTGGGTGCCTGCGCCACACCCTGTTCAAAGACACAGGACCTTTTTCAAAGAAGGGTTGCAGCCACATGCGGACATGCTCGATGCGTGCCAACCTTCTACGCGCCGCGTTACATTGTATCCTTGGTATACTCCGAAAATTAAGGTTAAGACCTACATCGAGCGAAGTAGGCTTGCTTGGCCGCAATGACGCTGGCAGCGAGGGCGACTCTGGCGAGGAGGGCGGCTACTGAAGGCAAGCACGTCATGATGCATCACAGGAGGGAGGGCAAGGCCCAGGCACCGGCCGCCGCACGGCCGGCGGCCTTGGGGGAGCACTGCGCCTGCTGGATGCGCTCGGCGACAACCTGTAGCTCGCTGCGCTGACACCAGCATGGGCAGCGGCAGCTCGCTGGCGCTGGTGTGGTTGCGGAACAGCTTGCGTGTGGCGGACAACGAGGCGCTGCTCGCCGCGAGCAGAAGCAGCGCTACCAACTTGCTGGTTTACTACGCGCTGGACCCGTCCCGCCTGCGCCCGCGAGCTGCGGCAGGCGCAGGCATGGAGCTGGTGCAGCAGCTGCCGTCGCTGGGGCCCCACCAGTGCGCGTGCGTGGCCCTGCTGCTGGTGCTCTGGAAGGCTACTGGTGCACCTGGCAACTGTCTGGCCGTTGTCTTGTTTTTGGCGCGGCTCGTGTCCTGCTTCTGGTCCGGCACCTGACTGTGTGTTGCAGCAGAGAACGATGTCTTTCTGAGACACAGGCACGAGTTTAGCTGCTGGCGGTCCGCCCTGGTGCGACTGGGTGGAGACTGTACAGTTGCCCGTGCAGGTTCCTGCTAGACGCACTGCGCGAGCTGCAAGTGGAGCTGGAGGGCTGCTATGGCGCGGCGCTGCGCTTTTGCTTGGAGCCCGCTGCCAGTGCCGCGCGCGCCCTGACAGCGGGTGCAGTGCGGAACGGCTGCCAGCGAGTCAGCCTGTTCCTCTTTAGTGAGACAGACTTTGACTCAGCCCAGGAAGAGGTGCGCCGAGGTTCTGGCCTCTGGCTCACGGCACATTGCTCAACACTCCAGTGCGCGCATGGCAGACACGCTTGTTGCACGCATAGGAGCTGCACAGCCTCAGTGAACTTGACGCCTCGTCAGGCTGCCTTCACAGCGTAATTCTCAATCATTTATTTTGTGCTTGAGTTTTCCTGGCTTGCGGCAAGATGATCTGCATGCTGCTTTGCAATCGGACCGAGGTCTGACGCATGCATGGGCGACAATATGCGTTCACGCCTCCAGGCAGCTGTAGCGGCCGCCGTCACGGACGCGGCGCGTGCTGCCGGAGGCGCCGCCGCTGTGCACAGCTACTGGGGCGCCACGCTGTACCACCCAGCCGACCTGCCCTCAGCCGCTGCATTCCGCGCAGCTCTGGGCGCCAAGCCGCTGCGGTCCAATGTGAAGGCTGGCTGCCTGCATGCGCATGCAGGGACTTGCTATGTTTGTCGAGGCCAGGCAAGATATATGAGAGACATGCGCATAGCATGCATATGCCATGATGGGCATTGCTGTGACCGACCCATGGACGCACCCAGCTCCTTCGTATGCCAAAAAAGTGCTTTGAGTTGCGAGGCAGTAGGACAGGAGGAGCCTGTCGCAAGACCAAAGGGCCGGGGGGCAAGCGCAATCGCAATGGCGTCAGACGCAGCGCCTGATGCCAGGCCAGAGCGCGCGGAGCGCCTTGGCTGGCTCACCGAAAGCTCCGTGCAGCCGCGCAAGCGGCGTGCTATCGAGGGTACACCACCGTCGACTGCTTCTGCTGTTGAGGTCTTCTGCCAGTACACAGCAGTGAAACAAAGTGCAGGCGACTTCATGCGGCAGTGGAGGGCGCATCAACTGACGAGCGAAAGCAATCCTTGATGCTATACGCTGCTCTAAGCCTTTCAGCCTTTGCACACCTGACTTGACACCAACGCTTTTGCCACTCAGGTGTGGGCACGGCGGGGCTGGTGGACCTCAAGGCGTCCCTGTACCGCCAGGAGGAGCAGGCGCGGCTGGCGCGAGAGGGCGGGGTGGACCCCGCGGACACCAGCGGCCGCCGCAAGGCCGGCATCGACGTGTCAGCGTTTACGCGGCGGAATGCTGGTGTGGAAGCGCGCGATAAGCGCGACCGCGCGCAGCTTGAGGTGAACGCAGCTACCTGCCTTGTTCACAGCTTCTCGCTCTGTGTTAGGACCGGCCACTCTTCCTGTGGTCTTCGCATGAGCTGTGAAAGTGACCGGCGCTGAAACTCTAGCACATGCAAGCACTGCATCCGCTGTTGCCTGGTGTCTGACTTGCTAATGCCTGCCGGACTGCGCCAGAGAACGCCGCAGCACACCGCCAAGTCTCTGCAAGCACGAGGCACAGCTTTCTAGCATGAACAGCAGGCGCAGCTGCTCCTGCACAGCCTGCGCTGACACAACGTGTGCCGCTGGCGCGCAGACGCCCGACAGCCAGCTGGAGGCGAGCCGCAGCGCGCTGGAGCGCAAGGCCGAGCTGTACGAGCGGCTGGCGGCTGGCCGCGACGACGACGACGACGATCTGTACAATGTTGACTTTGTGCGCAAGGAGCCCCGCGCGGAGGCGGCGGCTGCCACGCAGGATGGCTACGGCGCGCCGCGGCGCGACTGCGACGATGACAGGGGGCTGTACAGTGGTCGCGGCGGCGGCCTGGCGCGCGACACCGCGGCGGACGCTCTTGAAGCAGACGGTGCGTGCTCGGTCGCAGCTTGCCAGAGACGACTCTGTCATTCAAGGCAATATCACAGTTGCTACATTGACGGCATCATCACAATATTACCTTTATCAATTACACACCACATACCTGCATGCAGCCAGCGTAAAACATGTATATACACAGAGGGTCCCAGAGTAAAGGGGCTGACGGCGCTCACGCTGCATGCTGCCCATGTGAGATGGGGGCGCTGCTTCTCTCGCAGCGGCAATGCTGACCCTGACGGAGTCTGCGCTGCCGGTGCCTCCGGGCGTGCACAGACTCGCATGCGCTGCCTGCCCCCACATTCAGGGCGTCAGGGAGCCTGCTTCGGAGGCAGCGCACCTGCAGGGCCGCCCCCGTACGAGCACCCCTGCGCGCTGCGCAGGCCTGGTGAGCGAGGACATGGCGCGCGAGCGCCAGCGCCGGGCCTGGGAGGCCGGCGAGCACGGCGTGCTGGCGGCCGAGCTCGCCGAGGAGGCCGCGCAGCGCGAGCGCATCCAGGCGCGCCGCCGTGCCCTTGCACACGCGCTGTGGCTAGACACCTGCACGTGTCCTCCGCTTTGTCCTCTCTTGCAATTGGTGGCTGCGCTGAACTTGAGAATCAGCAGCTGGAAAGCTCAGACGTCTGTGGTGTGCCTTTTCATTGGCAACAAAGGGCGGCAGCTGCATGTGACTATAACTAGACCTGCAAAGATACGCAAATCAAGTGTGCATGCATGAAGCGTTGCTGCATACCAGTGCTTCTCATGTGCTGGCTACAAGTAATGCAGCCAATGCTACATCAGCTGACCAGCGGCATGCTGTACCTCTGAGTGTGCGCGTCACGCATTGTAGCATCAAGCTGTTCAACATTCAGTATCTATTGTGGAGATGTAAAGGAAGCAAGCAGGCATGCAATGATGCAGGCCGTGGAGGAGGCTGAAGCTGCCACAAAAGCTGGCCGGCAGCGCGCTGCTGCAGCTAAAGAGCGGCGGGAAGAGGTGACAGCGCGGCAGCGCGAGGCCCTCAAGGTGGCCTTCTTGAAGCGCCAGCTGGCTGCATTGAAAGCGGTAAAGGCGTCGGCCAAGCCCGGTTAGGAGGTCCAAGCCATTTCAGGCCCTTGAAGACCTTGCTAGTGTGCTTGTTAACCACTCTTCACTTTCTGTACGTTGCAGCTCACCTGCAAAGGGAGTCAGGTTGAGAAGAGGACCAACAAATTTGGCCTCTGCGCTTCAAACCCAGAGGTTGCTGTTTGCTGTCTGATGTGTCAATCAGGTGTGTGCGCTTATTCCTCACCTTGTCAGGAGCGTGTGCAATTGCAGGTCTTTAGAGAAGCACAACAGCAATTTGGCATGCGCTAAATACAGGCCATCATAACCAATTGGCTGCAATGGCACTTACACCACCAGCTGCTCCACCGCAAGCATTACTTGCTCGTCTAAGCAGTGCTCAACATTTTGCCCACTTTTGCAACCTTTGCCATAATGATGTTTGCTTGCGTATATTCCCAAGTAAACACCCCAAACATGGTTCTGTACGCCAACCCATGACACATGACAGGTGCCACAATGATACAGTGCACATACGCGCATAGCACAGCTGCTATGCTACAAACTGTTACATATGAAAGTGCACCCCGGCGAAGTGTCGGAGCAGTGGAACTAGTTCGTGGCGCAGTTTTTCCAAAATCAAAGGGCACAAGCCAGCGGTTTCCCACCGGCACGCGTTTGCCAGTGCTTTTTTTAAAGGCAAGAAGGCTGGTTCGCTCCGTCTGCACAAGTCTGCACAAGAACTGCTTGCACACTAGCAGCGCAGCCTGACAGTGCTAGAGCTGCCGCCCGTCCGGGAGCTTTATGTGCACGTTCTTCTCGCGCGCCTGCCGCTCCACCTCGGCAAGCAGCATCCGCCGGAAGGCTTCGCGGTCTTCCCGGGTCTCTTCCAGCCGGTCAGCCTCAAGCTGTGTCACCCTGCATGCGGGGGACAGGCTCAGTGGCGTTCCTGTGAGCTGCGTGTGCGAAGTCCTGGAGTCCAGCACGCACTGAGAATGTAGTCAAAGGTCAAGCATGCAGTGAGGTGAAACAGTATGGCGCGGGCAGCTCTTAGCACGCACTTGTCATAGAAGCCTGTCTTTATCATAAATAGCTCCATGCAGCCGCCTGCCTACGTTAAGAAGCGTCTCGCATGTGAGCGTGCGTCAAGTGCAGCAAAACACTGGAAAGCCATAGCTCGCCGGGGGTTACCACGAAGCACAGCCCCGCTACCTTGGCATAGAAGACGTTTGAAAAGGTCATCCGCGAACGCCTTTGCAACAGGCTTGCAAAGCCTATGGCACCATCTCACAGTTTTGCGCCCGTGTCAAGCAAGTTCAAGACAGTGTTCGCCGCAGGAAAGGTGATCAAGGAGCCTCTACGTGGACCCACCACACCAAGTGACAGCCGTATATCAACCTATGGTGGGAGTTTGGTAAGTGGTCAGAGCACCGGGGAAATAAGGGCCCTTGCGCGGCGGCAAGCGGCGGCACAGAAAGAGGAGGCCTCGATTGAGCTGTTGCATTGGCGGTCATATATACAGGTGCGATATACGGTTGAGCAGCAACAGCACTCTCTGGGTTGTACGGTGCACAAGCTTGCCTGCTCTTCAGTACTGGCGAAAAGGGAGTCGCATGCGCTCAGCTTTCCGCCCCTTCCGCGTGCTGCAAAGGCAGATAGACAGGGCCATAGCATCCTACGAGAGTGGCTGCTGCAATGCTGCGGACCTGCGCGTGTTTGCTCGCAGTGCATCCTCGGTGCGCACTGCTCCGCTTTCAAAGTCCTTTGCGTGGTTTTGCTTTGTGTAGTGACTTTACGCTATAGCATACTGAGTGCTGCTGTCCTTGTTGGTGCAGGCAGCAGACGCAAAGATTTATGCGGCCATCATATTGGAGCGGCTGCCGGTGCGCTATGGGCTGCTGCAGCCAGTGCAGCATAGCAAGAACTTCATAACAAGAATAAGCAGCAAGTGCAGCCCAGGCACAACCTGACTGCCTTGTTCAAGGGGTGCACGGTCGCCGCAGGTCATCACCCCGGACCCGCCGGAGTGGGAGGTGGAGTACCAGACCTGGAAGGCGGCGCGCGATGCGCCATATTTCAAGCGCATGCCGAGCGAACTGACTGAGATGCGCAACCTCGGCGGCGAGGGCGGCGATGAGGACGAGAGGGAAGACGCGGCCGAGGCGAGTGACGATGAGGAGGGCCCCGGGTTGGGACGCAAACAGCGCTACGAGCCGGCGCCACGATGGACGTCGGCAGACGAGACTGGGGATGTGCACTCGCTGGAGCGTGCCCTTGACCAGCGCCTCTTCATGCTGGTCCGTGCCGCCGGTGCGCGCATGCTCTAAAGCTTTCTAGACACTGCTTGTCCCTGTGACATGTGCATGCGGTGCATGCAGTCCAGCTGGGACCGTCACTCTATTACGGTGCAATGGAAGGGGTCTGCCGGTCCAACACAGGTCGATTCATGCATGTGGGACATATCCAATGAGGCTACGTGTCTTTTTCGCACAGCTCGGGCTGATGGCTATGCAGGGGCACAACAAGCACAATGGCAGGTCTGCGAGCACAGCGTGGCGAGCATCGCTGCAAGCGGTGCAAAGCCGGCGTGCATGCGGCAGGCAAGGACGCGGCGTGGAAATTCCCGCACGCGGCACACGGCGGCGCGGGCGAGACGATGCGCGGCGCGGCGGGGCGCGCGCTGGACGCCGCGCTCGCGCCCGACGCCGAGTTGCAGACCTGGTTCGTGGGGCGCTCGCCGTGCATGCACCACGCGTGCCCGGCCGGGTGGACGGCCACGGGCGGGGGCCAGGGCGCTGGGGCCGCTGGTGGTGCGGGCATGCTCTTCTTCCACCGCGCGCAGCTCATCCGGGGCGTGCCCGCGCTGCGCGCCGGCAGCGGCCTGGTCGAGTTCGTCTGGCTGACCAAGGCCGAGCTGGGGACGCGCCTGGCGGACGCGGACCTGGTGTCGCAGCTGCAAAAGGCGCTGTGATAGGCGCTCGCTGGGCCGCCCGGCAGTGCGCTCTGGCCGATCTTGGAGGCGGTCTGTTTAGTACCATGGCTGTCAGGGACGGTGCAATCCAGGTGTGTGAAAAGGCGCTGACACAGAATCTGCATTACACGTCACAACTCACGTGGTCCATCCCTTCCTCTCGCACACTTCCAGGGTCATCCGGGCACATGTTCCCTTGCTGGTTCATGTCTTGTTCAGAAGCAGGAGTGCAGCATCTCCGCAGCCTGCACAGCATCAGCAGTCCCGCGCTGCAATCCTGCAGAGGATGGCGTCCACCGCCGAGCCCACCTTGAGCTCCTGCGGCGCCAGCTTGTGCAGCTGCGCGCCCGTCCGGCCTCACACTTAGGTTGCCTATGTCTGCAAGCTGGACAGTGGGTACAACTCATTGGCTTGCAAACAAGCAAGAACCAATGCTTGTGCCATGTCTCTTGCATCACAATGCAGGTTTGTAGTTGCAGCGCAGCACGCCAAGCTAACAGCCATGTCAGACTCTTTTTGGGAACTTCAAAGCAGCTACTAAGCAGTACAAGTCGTCATCGTCGTTCGGTGTTTGACGTTTGGCTGTGTTGTCAGTTGGTGCCAAACGAGACAGGCGCAAGCGCCATGCGCACAGCCTACCTTTGTAACCAAGGCGCTGTCAGTCAACGACGGCAAGTCCGCGAGCGCAATCTGCGTGCCGTGGACGAGCCTCCGCGCTGTCTCCAGCTGCGTGCCACAGCAAAGTCACATGCAGGCTCCTGCAAAGTGTCAGCTGACTCCAGCACTCCGCAACATGCACTGGTCTGGTCTGGACACTGCTCTGGTCTCTGCACTGTCACATGGAGTGTCAGTCCCCGCTGACAGCCTTGCTCTATCAGGCAGGGCCCACGTAGTGCATTCGTGCGGAGGCTCCACGCACGTCTGCAAGGTTGCTGTTGAACCGCGCGACGAGCAAGTGCCTGCACTCTGGCGACACGCCAAAGCGCACCAGGGACTCCTTTATCTGCAGCAAGAGGGGCTGCAGTAAGCTTAGCGTGACAACGGTTGGGGCGCAAGCGCGTGGCCATGCTTGCAGCGCAGGCTGAGGCTGCATGTTGGAATACGCGTGCGCACTGCTGAGGTAGACAAGTTTGCTTTGCAACACCCCCTCATCTCTGTCGTCCACAAGCATGGGTGTGCGTGCCACAAGGAGGTAAGCGCGCACGTGCTTTGAGCCAGATAAGTTTACCACGCACTCAGAGTGCAGTGACCGCGTTCGCAGCCGGCCGCGGTGAGCTGCTGTGGCGGCCTTGTGCGCCGCCGAGTGCAGGACAACCAGTTCTGGGACCTGTGCACAGCGCTCTCAGGCCACGCAGGGTGCAGGGCAACGTGCTAAAAGTTGCTGCGTCTGCCAGCACGCACCAGCACCGCATTGAGTATAGCGAACTCTGTGACAGCCGCTCCCGCCAGAACCTGCTCCTGTATCTCTCTGCAGACTGGACTCTGTTAGTCATGGCATCACCCAGACTGAGACGTGCAGGGAGGCACTAAGCGGTGCTGCGCACCTGCAGTTTGTCACGTCTCTAAACAGCCACACTGTAACATAGTCCGGCAGGCCCTCGAAGGTGAGCCTCTCCTCCATGCCGCTCTGCCTGAAGCGTGCCTGACAAGTTTGATTGAACTGGCAAACCAGTGGAGAAGCAATGCGTCCAGGCGCAACAGGGGCGCTGCAACTCTCTGGTACAAATGCAAGAGGATCACACGTGGTGAGCAACTAGGACTGTGAGCAGAACCGGTGGGCACTGCCACTGGCCACTGGGCAGACCTAAGCCGTCGAGGTGGAACCCTATCCGTCTGCTAGGAAGTGGCTGCGACAAGAGTGGCATAACACGCAAAGCATGTCTTACGTGTACATGTACATGCTATGCGTACATGCTGTGTGCACAGGCTCTGCGCAGAGCAAGGCCACACAGCACGATTCGCAGTGCGAACTTTGCAGCGCAGTTGTGCTAGGGCAGCAGCGAGGCTGTCGAGGGCCTGCATCTGCATGGCAAACAGCTTAGAGCACAACATCATACGCGCCTGAGGCAGGAACCAAATCACCTTGCTGCGACCCGCCAGAAGCAGGGATGTAACAAATACACTGACAGCAGCCCCGCCGTGCATGACGGACGGTCCCTGACAAAACCAAATTCTCCTACCTATGCAGCAGTGCAATACCAGAAGCGCATGAATGATGCGCGCATGCCTCTACCAATGAGATGCACAGAGCACTGCGAACACTAATGAGAATGCATGCTCTGTCAGCAGGCACAAAGCCAGGACGCAGCCCGCAGCAAACAAATGGTTGTACTGCCGGATACAAGAACATCCAGGAAGAGCAAGCAGGCGCATTCGCTGACCTGCGCAACACTCAGCTAGACGCCGCACCTACAGAGCTGGCATCACGAAAGTCCGGGAGCAGAGCGGCGAGGGCGCTGTCTCCATCCCAATCACCGCAGGTGCATAAACCAAGTGGAGAGGCGCCCGCTGAGTCGGCAAATCCACAAGGTCTCCAAGGTTCAGAAAGGGCGCAGGTGACAGAGGTCCTGCCGTCTGCGCCAGGACCCGTAACGCAGCGCCCATGGCGGCACGCCTGCTACCTGTTACCAACCCGGTGCGCGTGCACAAAGCCGAGAGCTGCGTGCTGGCGAGCACGCACTGAGCAGAGCGCCAAACAACGCAGGCGGCACACAGCCTGCTGCTCCCCGCAGCATACAAGCGTACACCGCACAGACCCGCAAGGCAGCCCAGGCAGCGCGCCCTGCGCTGCCGTCCGTCGGCGGCCGGCTGCTGTCTGATCATGGCCCCCGGGCCACACATGCGCATCCCAGGCGACAGCGGCGCGCCCGCGGGGCGCGCGCCGGGCCGAGCGCGCTCCGCGCTAGCGCGGCGCGCCGTGCGCGGCGCAGGCGGCGAAGCCCTCGATGTGCGCGCGGCAGAAGGGGCAGAGCGGCGGCTTCTTGCTGAGCTCGCACAGGCGCAGCGCGCAGTCGATACAGAGCCGGTGGCGGCAGCCGCGCACCGCCACGTCCAGCGGCTGGTCCAGGCAGATGCCTGCGCGCGCGCGCGGCGCGTGGGCGCGCGCCCCGGCAAGCAGGCGAGCCCCCAGAGGCGCCACAGCTGGGTGCCGCCGCAGCCAGTCAGTAATGACAGGCGCGCGCCTGTGCTCCGGCATTCCACATGCACAGCAAGAAGACAGGCTCAAACTGTACGGGTGTAAAACCAGCCATCCATCTTGGGGCTGTCTCCTACCCCGCCTACCAGGGATCTCTGTCCACAATCACAAGTCGCCAGTCTGGACATCGAGACTCTTCCAGGCGCTTTGTGCCTACATGGTGCAGTCACAGACCCGCAGCCAACGAGCACACCGCAGTCCTCATCGTCGCCCTGGAACTCGTCAAAGCCCGCGATGGACGCCGAGCGGTAGATTCTGGCCTCCGCGGGCGCGCCCGACGCGCCGCCCCCCGCCACGCGCCTGCAGGGCGGCAGCCCCGCTCGCTCACTCTCCGGCTCACGAACAAGTCACTGCCGTCTGTGCTCACCCACCTCCAAACGGCTTATGAGCAGCTTCACCTGAACAGCCACCTTGATGGTCTCAGGCGAGCATGGGCAGCGGGTGCCTTGTGCATGCCAAGGAGGCCGCCATGACAAGGCAAGCGCGCCAAGCCCATGCATGGAACGACCCGCACGGTAGCCCCAAGCGGCTGGGCCGGGCCGCGCAACGACCCGTGGTCGCGCTCGCCGTGCGGCGAGAGCGGCGCGGCGGGGGGCGCGCGCGCGCCTGAAGCTGCTGAGCGTGCGCCGCAGGCTGATGCCCGACAGGCGCGAGGAGAGCCCCAGGCCGACGGACAGGCTGCGCGCCAGGCCGCCCTGCACGGCCGCCTCCACCTGCGCGTCCAGGCCGTGCGGCCGCGCGCTCACCTGCGCGGCCCGGGGCAGCGCCGGGGCTGGGTTGCTGCGGGGCTGCGGAGTTCGGCTGTGCGTGCCGAGGTCCCGCTGTCCATGCGCACGCTTCTTCCAGACTCCCCGCGCGTGTCGGCAGGTCATCCGCCTTTGCAACCGAGCGCATCGCATCCTCCCAGAGCGCCAAGCACAGCCTGCCTCTGCCCTCCCTGACGCGGCAGTGGCATGCGCGGAGCATGCAGCGCGCGTCGCACCCCACAGCATGCGCCTGCTCGTGACAACCGGTAACCCTGGCATTGGCGGACCAGCATGGGCCGCCCGTGCTGCTCCATGTTCAGCAGCGAGCCTGCCTGGAGTGTGCCGGTTGCAACAACCGGCTGACACATGCTGTGCCCGGCGCTGCACACGCGTCACCAAGCACCCTTCATGGGAGCCAGCGGGACTACCCACCGAGCGCGACGGGCTCGACGACGGGCGCAGCCCCTGCACGTCGCTGGCGACAGGCACCGGCAGCGACGTCTGGCAGCCCTGCGAGGCGCTGAGCGGCAGCGTGAAGCGCACCACCGGCGTGACGCCTGCGAGCCCACCGCCCGGCCGGGCTCAGCCGGCTCACAGTCTGTGCGCCCACAGGTCGCCCGCTCCGGCAGCGCACCATGTGGCATGATTTGCAAGTTGAGGGCATGGCCACAGAAGGCAAAGCACCGGGGCAGTCTGACCGGAAAAGTGGCTACAACTGACACTCATGCAGGTCCGAAGCATGCTTTCACCTTCGCCTATGCTAAAGTGATTCCAAGCGCCGTCGTCGCCGCCGCCGTCAATGCCGCCGCCGCCGCCGCCGCTGTCGCCGCCGCCGCCGCCGCGGACCCCCAGGCTCTGCGAGCGCCGCGCCGACGGCCGCCCGCTGGCTGGCCGCGCACTGGCCGGCCGCGCGGCGGCCGGGGCGCCCGGAGCCAGCGCGGGCTCCTGGGGGCCGGGCGGCCCCGCGCCGCCCGCCGCGCCGCGCGGCGAGTCCGGCTCATCGTCCACAAAGTTGCGGAAGGGGCTCTCCATGACCGCGGCTGGGCCCCAGCGCGGCTGCGGCCAGGTCGCCTCAGGGTCGCCAGACCCCGGCGTAGGGCGCGCGGCGGCGGGCGCGCCGCCGGGCGCGCCGCCGGGCGCCGGCGGCAGCGCCCACGTCACGCCGTCGCTGGCCGGCGCGGGCTGCCGGGCAGCGTCGGCAGGGTTGGATCCCCCGGCGCTGCGCGCTCCCAGCAGGCGCCTGCCGGCGCCCGGGGCCGCGCCGGCCGCAGCGCCCTGCTGCTCCTCCGCCGCAGCGCAGCTCGCCCCGCCCGCGTCCACGCCGCCGCCTGCCTCCGCCTCGAGCGGCGGCTGCGCATGCGCCTGGGCCTGCGCAGGCACCTGCTGCATGATGCACCGCTCTGTGCAGTTGCGGCGAGGACAGCCTCCGCGGCGGGGCACCGGCGGGGCCGCTCAAGCACAGGGCTCTTTAGATGGGCAACAGCACAGTCTTGACGTGCACAAAAAAAGTGCAGCACATTCGTAAGCAGCAGGTCGGCGGCCGCGCGCGCCTCGCGCCGTTCGCGCATGCACGCCGCCGCGTCCTTCTCCACCTTGAACGTCTCCAGCCAGTCCAGCAGCTCGCGCCGCAGCGCGTACGCGGCCAGCGTGGCCAGGCGTTGCGGCCCAAAGCCTGGCGCAGGGGCGGGCGCATGCCCCGCTGTCGTTGTCGTCGGAAATCACACTCTCCCTTTGGCCTTTGTGTTGGCACTCGCTGTGGCCTCTGTGTTGGCACTCGCTTGGGCCTCTGTGTGTCATGCGCCTCATATCAGCACGTCAGCGAGCTGGCAGCCGACGCTGCCAGGCGCCAGGGCACAGCGCTTGGTGCACAAGCAGGCCCGCCGAGCATGCTGGCACAACGAGGCCGGGCTGGAGCCCCCGCGCGCGCCGGCGCATACCTGGCGCCACCGCTTCCCGAGCTTTGCCCGCTTACTGCCGATACAGCAGACGCATATGTACTCCACTGATGCGGGAGGTAAAACAGCTGTGCTGATGTGTTCCCCAGTCAGGCGGCATGCCAGGCTCGCAACTTCACACCGCCTGCTCGAGCCGGGGCCGGTAAGCCATCTGACCAACGAGCACGGGCGCGGCGCGCACCCTGGTCCGACTCGCGTGCGGTCTCGAGCGCGGCGTCGATGTTGACCGTCGGGTTGAGCAGGCTGGCGGCCGCGCGGTGGCCGCGGCCCCAGGCGACGTGGTACGGCAGCATGCGCGCGGCATCCGCCACACTGCGCGCGCGTCCGGGCGCACCCCAGCTCATGAGCACGGTGCGTGGCACGGGTGTAGTGCCTCGCAGAGCAGGGCGGCTGCAGGCGCCGCTGCCCCGCGGACCATCCTGCAGGGGTTGGGACGCACACTGCTGCCGCAGACCACGCTGCCTGATCCAGGCCTGCAGGAGGCATGGCCTGGGGCATGCAGAAAGAGGTAGGGGGCGGCGCTGCTCCGCCGACGCCCAGGCGTCAGAGGCTGGCCACTGGCCATGTGGCGCGAGCCAGCCTGTGCCCTGCGATCCGCCTGCGGACCTGCGCAGGTCGATGCGGCCGTCGCCCTCCCAGGCGCGGCGGGCGGGGCCGTCGCCGGCGCTGCCAGGGCGCGGGTCGGGGCTGCCCCATGTGCCCAGCGCATCTGCCTGCGCCTGTGTGCGCGCGCATCCCGGCTCAGCGCCTGCTTCACCACGCGCCCGGATGCAGCAACAGATGCGGCAGGACGAATGTCAAACAACCACAATTTCTCGCCCTGAGCGGCTACACTGTCAGCCATAGTACCACACCAAGCTCCATTCGCACCTGCAGCACGACCTGCACCAGCGCGTTGCAGACCCCTGCAGCCGCAAGATACAGCCACAGGTCGCGGCCGCCGGGTGCCACCGGCAGGCGCGCTTCAGGGTTGAAGCACAGCGAAGGCCCTCGAGCCCAGATTGAGCGTGTGGAAAAGAAACACGCGCTCCACCCGCAGTGCACCACAGCCCCGACCTCAGGACCCAGAGCCAGGCACCCGAGCAACGCGCCTGCAGCATGGCCTGCAGCAGCGCGATGTGGCCGCGCGCGGCCGCCAGGTGCAGCGGCGTGGAGCCGGGCGGGCAGGCGAGCAGGCTGGGCATGTCCAGGTCGACCGTGCGGACCATGAGCGAGGCGCCGGCGGCCAGCAGCGAGCGCGCGCAGCCCAGGCTGCCCGCCGCGGCCGCGATGTGCAGCGCGGTCAGGCCGTTCTCCGCGCGGCTGTCGATGTACCTGGCACGCGCGCGCTCCAGGGCCTGGCTGGCGATTTTGGGGTGAGGGTTACTGCAGCCCGTGCATGACATGAGCGCCGCGCTCCAAGGGGGCTGGCTGGGGGCGGGGCAGGAGGGGTGGGGAAGAGGTTGCTGCAGCCCGTGCACGACACGGGCCGCGCACTCAGGCGCTGCGGCGGGCCCAGGCTGCCCGCAGCGCTGCAGAGGCAGCGCAGCCCGGTCATGACCGGCACGCAACTGATACCACCTGGTGTCGCTGCCACACTGGCGGCGATGACGGCTGCGCAAGTGCTAGAAGTGGAAACTCAACGGCCGGCACTGTCCGGCAGCGAGTCTGGCTCGCCCGCGTTCGTCGCAACTTGGCGGTGCAAGCGACAGCAGCCGCTCCACAGCAAGGCGGCGCACAAGCAGCGCCCGCATCAGCAGCGCGCGCACAGGCCTCCCCAGGCAGCGGGCGCAATCCGCTGTATGGGACAATGGCGCGCGCCTACGCCTATGCATACCTGCACTGGCCGCTCATGTCCAGCACGCGCACGCAGCGCAGCGGCACGCTGCCCTCCTGTCGCGCCCGAGCACATGGTTTGTCAATCACAGTCGCATGCGCGGTTCAAGGCACCACCGACCGGCGATCATTGATGCGTGCCGCATGTGCTGAGACTCACAGGGTCATCCATGTGCAGAGACCCCAGGGGTCACTCAGCGCACAGCGCCCAGATGCCTGCATGATACGCTCACATGCGCAGCAGGCAGCGCAGCCATCTTTTCAAGACACAGAGTAGGGCCATGGCGATGCACCCGGGGCACCAGGAGGCTCAGAGCGTGGGCGCCGCATCAGCGCGCAGTCACTGCGGTCACGCCAGGCCAGCGAGGCCGGATTCGCGGGCGCGCCTCAGTGCGCAGGCGCGCGGCGTCGCTGAGCAGCGTGCGCAGCGCGCCCACGTGCGCGCCGGCGGCCGCGTGGTGCAGCGCGTTGCGCCGCTGCGCGTCGTCCACCGCGAGCACGTCCGCGCCCAGCGACAGCAGGTACGCTGCGCACTCGGCGTGCCTGCGTGGGCACAGACAGGAGCTGAAAGCCATAGTCCATAGATTGTGAAAACCCGCGGGTTAAGAAAGGGGGCTGCTTGACAAGGGGCGAGCACCCTAATCTAACCCCAAAGGGTGTTGAAGAGGGGCTGCTTCCATGCAGCGCGCGCTGCTGTCTAGACCGCGTGGCAGCCCCGCAGCGCCCGCGCCCGCCGCTAGCGCACCCTTGCTCGCAGGCCAGGATGAGCGGCGTCTGGCCGTGCGCGGTGCGCGCGTTCACGACGTGGTCGCGCAGGAAGCGCGACCAGCCCAGCGCGCCGGCCTTGGCGTTCGTGGCGTGTGCGCCGCCATGCCCCGTGTCTAAGCAGTCCAGCGTCGTAGACATCAGCGTCTCGACCACCGCGCGGATGACCTCCGCATGCCCGCGCTCTGCGGCCACGCGCGGACACACCAAGGCAGTTAACAGGCGTGTGCTTGGCGTTGCCGGGCGGAATTTGGGTAACCGTGTCAGGCTGCAGGCTCCTGCACAGGGACCAGGGCTGGCAGGGGCCTGTGCACGGCATGTTGCCCCCTGCCGACCAAAGCCTCTGTATCAACTGCTGGACGGCAAAGCGCGGTGCCCGCACGCTGTGCGCCGCGTCTGACCCGGTGGAGGGCAGCGGCACCCGGGAGCGTCTCACGCAACCGCCACCGCGGCTGCTCTCATAAACCCCCCAGGCAGAGTTCACTATTGCGCGAGCCACTGGAAGCTGGTTCCATCAGTGCCACTCGCATATGTTGAGGTTTGAGGTTGAGCTGTTTCTACATCCGTCTAGATGCGCAGGTCCGCGCATACTAAAGCAGCGTGCAGCGCTACAGTGTGACGCACTGGCTATGCGTGTTGCCGTTGCTCAGCTGCGCTGTGAGCCTACGCTGCACGCCCAAGCAGGCAGGTAGACTCCAGTCGAACAAGCGCAGAGCTGCTGCGCAATCCCCGTGCGCGGGGTCTCAGCATGCGCACCGGCAGCATAGTGCACGGCGTTCATATTGTAGTTCAGGAAGGTGAAGGACGCGAGCTCCGGCTTGGCCTCCAGGATCTGCCGAGCAGTCGCGTTGGCTATTACTATACTCAGCTTGAGAAGGTGCCCCGGCACTACCGTCAGCTCTCGGCGCACTTCCCAAGCAAGCGACAGCGACATAGCCCTGTAACCAGCCACCCCCGCCGCTACTTCCAGCCTTGCAGGGGGCATCTCCGCCGGAACTTGACACCCCAACCGCCGGGCTGCACCTCGCGCACTGATGCGGCGTCACCCTGGTGAGCGGCGGCCAGCAAGTGCCGCCCATTGCCTGACAAGCATGAAGCAACCGCCCCCATCCTCTGCTACCTGCGTCGTCCCCTACTGCTTATCTATCGTGTGCAGCATTGTTCGGCATGCAACCGGCCTCATACCTGCACAATTGAGCATGCACAAAAGCGCTGAAGCTCTTGAAGCTTTGAAGGCACGGCACTCGTCTTCTTCCTGCTCTTCCGGCTCCAAGGAGCAGGCCTGAGGGTCTCCCTCACTCTCGAGCTACTGAGTCGCTAGATCAAGGTTACTAGAACGGCTGTTTGGCTTGGTTCGCGAGTCGCTGATTGTTGTACACACCAGGAGCTGCGGGCACATAGGGAAGACAGCGCAAGGCAGCTTTGGTACTTTCACTTTAGGAGAGCATGAGCGAAGGTGAAGCGCCAAGTGCACAGCTGCAGCAGTTCGTAAAGGACCAGGAGGCCACGGCGCAGCTTTCACAGATCACATCTCACATCACAGAGGTCTGCCTGCTCGAGGTTTGCTGCTGTCTCTGTAGGACACGCCTGTGCTTGCGTTTTCACAACAAGGCTCTCTATCCATGTTGCTGCTGCGAGCTCGTTGTCCTCCTCGGCGCTGCAGCACGCAAGCGCCGGCTGCAGGTGTGCTGGGATAAGTGTATGGGCACGCCCGGGCGCACTCTCACCTCGCGGGAGATGACGTGCCTGAGCGACTGCGCAAGACGGTATATCGAGTCAGCACAGGTGCGTGGAGAGGCAAAGCTGTTTGCGCTGCGGTTCACCTTGACACCAAAGAAGGATGTGTTGCTGAAGCCAGTGTGTCTTGCGCAGTTTATTACGCAGAAGTATGCACAGAAGGATGCCGGCGGGGGAGGAGGAAGCAGGTATTGACGCTGTGGGCAGAGTGGTGAGCCAGGAAGTACCTGGTCTGGAGCTACACGGAGCCTGGCTGGCGGACGCCCGTGCAGTGCTGCAGCTGTGACGCAGCACTGTGGTGTCTCCTTGGCTGGGCTTCAGGCACCAGCGCTCGCGCAGTTGTGCACCAGTGAAGCAGAGGGCCTGCACTTCTGGCCGGCCTGCTGATCACGTGCGGGGTCGGGGCTCATCACAGAAGGGGCCTTCTATTTGTAGCCGGGCAGGTATGCTCTTGGAGAGCCCTGCAGTGTGGCAGCACGCGCACAGCATGTGGTATTGCCTGAGCAATAGCAGGTTTGCCCTGTTGTTTTTATAGCCACGTCCAAATGTATGGATGTCCAGTCGTCTGTATGCTAGCATACACGCACATGAAGACGGATGCATGCTGCTACATGCTGCTGTCACATGGATTGGACTGTCCTTGCCCATCGCATAAGGGTGCAGGCACCTTTGCCACTGCCAGTGCTCATTTCCTCTGCAGACAGCAGCTTGCCCACCTGCAAGACGTGTGCCATGCATGACAAGAGCCGACATGGTGCAAAACAGTCATCGCAGTACAGATGTTTACACAGCCTGTTCAACTCACCAGAGGAAAGACAGACATAACCAATATGGTTGTGCATGTGCTAGCAATGGAAAGACTACAGAAGGGGGCGTTCATGGTGATTGGGATGTTGTGCAATGGCAATCACAAGCGGGCTTTCATAGCAGCGTACTGCACCTACGGATGCCAACATGCACTCCTCAGGTGCTGTGCTTGTGATTGACACACAGCGCCAGCAGTACAAACTTTGCTGGTGCAGAAACCCTCCGCAGATCAGGGCACATTATCTAACACACTGTGCTTCTACGCGCGGCGCAGACAGCGCAGTGACCACACCATGACCCACACGACCGCCATTCGAGCCCTATACCACCCCTACTTGGGTCTGACAACCTGCAGTGCAGGACCTGCATGCAGCACTGCCTGAGCGGCAGCCGTTCTGGCCAGACGCGATGCCTGCTGATACATCACCGAGCTAAAGCACTCCTTGCCTGCCCCAAGGCTGCCCGGCTGTCAGACCTCGCCCCCCGCCAGCAGCGTGGCCAGCGCAGCGTCCGCCGCGGTCAGCGCGGCGGCCGCGGCGACGTCCTCCGCGGCCAGCGCCGCGAGCTGGCGGCTGAGCCGCGCAGCCTCGCGCGCGCGCGCGCGCCCGCCCGCGTCGGCCGCGCGCCGCGTGCGCGCCGCCTGCCGCGCAACCCTCAGGAACAGGGCACCCAGATGGGGCGCGCGCACGCCAGCGCAGAGCACGGCGCTGTGGCCCCGGGCGTGCGCCGGCATGGGCTTGGCAGTGACCATGCGCAGCAGGAGGCACTGCATCCAATGCCGACCCGCACGCGCCTGGCAGGTCGCCTCAGCTAGTGCCGCCTTGCGCGCCAGCTCGCGCGCCGCCACCAGCACGAGCGGGTCGTCCGGCATCAGCGCCTGTGCCTGGGCGGGCGCCCGCCAGCCCACCCCCGCCCCTGCCTCTCCGCCGCCGCCCGCGTTCGCCGGCGGCGCCGGGGCGCCCACCGCGCGCGCGCCTTCGGAGAGAACCTGGCAGCCGGGCAGCGAGGCGGCCCCCGCGCTTGCGGCGCCCTGCTCGGCGCCCGGGCTGCCCAGCAGGGCGCCCAGGTAGGCGCGGTTGGCAGCTATGCGCGCGTTGCGCGCCAGCTCGATGGCGGTGAGCACCTGCGCGCCGCTTTCTCTTTTTTGAAGAAAGACAAAGCTGTTATTTCTGTCGTCTTTCCTGCTCAAAGCGGCAGGTACATGACATCCCCATATCTTCACGTCAAGAATGCTAGCACAAGTAACTGATTAGAGCAAGTATGCCAAGCTGTGTAACCCCGCACTCAAGCGCATCCGCATCCAAGGGACCGAGGACGCGAGTGAAGTGCGCCTTGCAGCAGCGCGCCCACCGCACCTGCCACTCGCCCTCCGGCGCGGCGCCGCCGCCGCGCGCGCCCGCGCTGCGCGGCGGCAGCCGCGCGGCCGCGCGCGCCGCCGCCGCGGCCGCGCGTCGCTGCTTCTCCGAGCGCGGGGGCGCATAAGCACTTGCGGCGGGGTGAACACAGCGCCCGGGCGCCTCGCCGCCTGCGCCCCATGGCGGCCAGCTGACCGCCTGCGGCGCGCCTCCTGTGGCCGCCCCCGCGCCTGCTGCCGCACTGCTCGCGGCCGCGCTCAGCTGCGAAGGCGCACGCGGCGCGCCGGCCGCCGACGGCCCCGCGCCCGGCGCCGCGCTGCTCCCTCCGAAGCCCAGCTGGGCGGGCGGCGGCAGGGCGGAGGCGGCCGTGGCACCCGCGCGCGGCGCCGCAGCCTGCGCTGCTCCGGCCGCTCCGCCCAGCGCCGGCCGACCGCCAGAGCAGGACTCTGCTGCGCATGGACCGGGCGGCGCCATGCGCGGCGCCGCCGCCTCGCTGTCCGGCCAGGCAGGGCGCTCGGCCGGCGCTGGTGCCGCCGCGCTCGCTCCGAGCGGCCGCGCCAGCGAAGCTGCTGGGCCGGGTGCGGTCTGAGCAGGCCCTGCGCCCTGGTCGCCAGGCGCCCCCGCCAGCGCCCCCAGCGCATTCCCCGCCAATACGGAGCCCGCTCCGGCCTCAGGGCACGCGGCCGGCGCCGCTAGCGCCGCCCCTGCCGCCCCGGCTGCGCCCGCCACAGCGGGGCCCGCGCCTGCCGTGGCAGGCTCGGGGGGCGCCTCACACCGCGCGCCCGCCAGCGGCGCAACGCCCACTGCGCTCGCCTGCGACGCCGCCGCCCCGCTTGGCCCGCCTGCCGGCGGCGCGGCCTCCACCCCAGCCTCTGCCGCCGTCTCGGGCTCGGTCTCCGTGCAGGGCGCCGCGCCTGCCCCGCGCGGTCCCGCGCACACCGAACCGCCGGCGACCGTGCTGGGCAACGCGCCCGCCGCACCGCGATCCGCGCCCTGCTCGCACGCCCCAGGCCCGCCGTCCTCTGTTAGCTCGGCCAGGCACGCCGCGGCGGTCCGCGCACACCCCGCAGCGCCCTGGAGCCGCGCGCCGTCGCGCTCCGGCGCCGGCCCGTCTGCGCACGGGCGCAGCCCGCCAACGCATCCGCCTCCCACGGCGCCCGTGGCCCCCGCGGCAGCACCCGCCGCGGCTTCCCCCGCAGCAGCAGCGTCCGCTGCCAGGCCAGCGCTGGGGTCGGCAGCGCCGCCGCCGCCCGCGACGGCGGACGCCGCGCTGGGCGCTGTCGCCCCCGCATACGGCCACAGCGGGAAGCCCGCCCGGCCGGCCACGGCGGTGGCGGCCGCGGCGGCAGCGGCGGCGGCGGCGGCGGCGGCGGCGGGCGCATCGTCTTCCTCGGCGGTGCCTGTCGCGTAGCGCGCGCCGGCCGCCTCGCGCTTGCTCTGCGGCGTCAGGCAGCTCGTGTACGGCGGCCTGCGGGCGCAGCTGTGGTCTCTGCACCGTGAGCGCGTCTCAACCGTGTATTCTACGGCATTTACAGAACACTTCACTTAAATTTAACTGCATACTATGAGCTACAGCTTGCTCACATGCCAACTCTTGCTGAGCGCCCAGCACTCAAAATTGCGGCGAAAGGAACATCATGGAAACCTGCTGCGCTGCACTGTGTGCTTCCCCGCCCGCGCACCGCAGCTGGGAGCAGGTCCAGTCAGCGTCGTCGCGCACGGCCAGCACGGCCTCGTACGCGATGATGCGCCACAGCCCGCACGCCCCGCACATGATCCTGCGCGCGCTCGCTTCTGGTCCCAGCTTGCAGTCCCAACCGAGCAGGAAAAACAGAGCGACAGACCGCCTTGTACCTTTCGATATGAATGCGCGCGGCGTGCTGCACGAGAACGCCTGCATGACAACCCCGCATGCAGGCGCCCGGGCTCTCGCATGCATGGCAGGCGCCTCCAAACACGCAGCCGTAGCCGACACAGATGCGACTTGTCGGCGCTCCATCGGCGCTCGGCGTGCGAGCAAACGCATGCGGGGCAGGTCGCAGACGCGCCGCGTGAGCTGGCGGTTACACGCACGCGCTCGGGCGCCTCCAGCAGGGCCAATGAACACTACCGCGGCTGTGCTGTGGCTGCTGTGGCTGCGACTCAACCCTACCCTATCCTGGCGGCTGCCTGCCTGACCCTGGGGCGCCCTGGGCGCGGCGGGGCCCGGCGCGCCAGTGGTCGCGCTGGTGCTCCTCGGCGTGCTGACGCAGGCGCGCGAGCAGGGCGTAGAACGCGGGCGCCGCCATCAGCGTGCGGTCGATCGGGATGTTGGGCTCGCCGGCCGCCGCGAAGCCGTCGAAAAAGCGCTCATACAGCGCCCTGCGCGCGCGCGCGCCTGCGGCCGTGTGGGCGCACGGCAGACCCTCACTGTGTCATGCATTCCGCTCGCAGCCAGTGGCATGCGCATTAGCAGGCAATGAGAGCTTGCCCAAAACCGGCCGCTCGCACTCCACATGGCATATCTAGGCTCACGCATTGCACTGACTTGACAAGCAAGCAGGCTCACAGGTGACTGCAACAGCAGCATGCAGAACTCACCAGGCAATTCAATTACGCATGCGCAGGCACTAATACGCCCAGACAATCTGCAGGCAAGCTTGTGTTAAACTGTAACCACCTGCCGGCTCAGCCACACCGAGAGGCCTGGCTTGCCAGGACGGCGGCAAGAAAGGGCGCACGTGCAGGGCGCCTTTGCGATGCAGAACACCACGATGCCAAAGCCTATGGGAGTCTTATCATAATCCTGCGCCGCAGGTCTTATGTCAGGGCACAGACTCCGGGAAATGTGCCATAGTCAGGTGGCTGGGCGGCATGTCACGGTTCTGCAGTGGCTGCATCACGTGCCTGCCTGTCAAAGCAAGCACCATCATCGGCGAAAGTCCAGTCAGTGCCTGAGGGGGATTTAAGAGGACAGAGGCTGAGGTGGTTGCAAACTCGCAGCCCGGGTGCAGCAATGAGCAATAAGGCGCCCTTCAGCATGTGCACTTTCGCGCACAATCCAGTGAATGCGTTGGGAGGCGCGGCCGCCCACAAGCCAGGACACCAGCCACCGCCCGCGGCGCGCCCGCGCGCGCCTTGAAGCGCGCGTTCTGGCGCCGCAGCAGCACGCGCGGGTACGGGCGCAGGCGCTGGAAGTAGGCTGTGTCGGTGGAGTTGCGGCACACGAGCAGCACCGCCGGTACCTGCGCGCGCGCGCCCCTTGCGATTGCGCTCGGGCGCTTGCGCCCGGACACTTGCGCTCGTGCGCGTTTGAAACAGGGGCTTGTGGCAGCAGCTGGGTGCTGTTGCGCGCGCTCGCGCCCGGGCGCCTGCGCTCGGGCGCGTGCGAAAGAGGACCTATGGCGGCAGCTGTGTGCTGCCCCGCGCGCCTGCGCGCGGGCGCCGCGGCGGCGGGCCGCGGGCCGCCGGGCGCTCGGGGAGCTGCTGGGGCGCTGGGTCTGCTCCTCGCGCCTCACCCCTGTCGCTGTCTTGGCACGCTTGCAGCACTGTCCAAGACAGGCAGGTTGCAGGCGCTCCTATAGTAGAGCAAACGACTCAAAATGTTTGCGGCAAGCAAGTTCCGCCCCACTGTGAGGCGGGCGCTCTGTGGCACGCTGGCGCGCGCGCGTACGCTGTCGTTCTCGACCTCATCGATGGCACGGTTCACAAAGCGCCACTGGACGGCGGCCTTGTAGTCAGGGTTGAGCAGCATGTGGTAGCCCGCCCACGAGTTGGACAGAAGCAGCCCATTCATCTGCAGGCGCAGCGTCACTCATGGCCGTCTCCACAGCAGCTCAGCCCTTGCAGCCACACATGAGAGTGCAGCCAAGCGGGTAATCAGCTATCCTAGCGCGGAAACTGGGCCAGAAATAGGGTCAGGATCAGGGGTAAAAGACCATCATGCATGTTGTGCACCTGACATACATGCAATGCCCCAGACGTGGCATCCCCCTCACACAACTTCACACTGCTGCCCACAGCGTCCGGGGCGAGATGCGGCAAACGCAATGCGCACAAGGAAGCGCACCTGCTTGTCGTAGAGCACCTCCGCTGGGATGTTGGGCGCCGCCAGCGAGTTGGTGCACGGGTCCAGCAGGCCCTGGACGTACGGCCGCTCCGGCGTCGGCCGCGGCAGCTGGAACACGGTGAAGCAGGCCGCCTGGTCGCGCCGCGCCGCGCGTGACACGCCCGGCCACCAGGGGCCGCGGCTCTGGCAGCGGTGCGCTGCACATGCGCCGGCATGACAGCGCCCGCGCCTGGCGAGCCGCAGACGCGGCTGCCATAGGCGCAGCGCGCCCGCCCTGTCACCAGAAGGGCTCCGGGCAGGGCGCGCAAGCGCTGCGCACGCGTCTGGCACGGCGCGGCCGGCTAGGCAGACATGCCAGCATGCGCGCGCCGCGCGGCGGGGGCGCACGTCGATGAGCCAGTCGGGCGTGAGGCCCATGCGCTCCTGGCGCATCTCCTCGGCCTCCGCCGACGCATCCTCCGCCTCGCCCACCTGCGGCCCCACCCACCGCTGCAGGCGCTTTTGCCGACAGGTCCTTGCCGATGGTTCCTCGCTGAAGGTCCCGGCCGGACACATGTGCGGGGTGCGCGGCCTCCCAGGGCAGCTCTTACCCTAGCCCACCCTAAACCGCTCCACTCCCAGCGCCGCCCAGCGCACACCGGAGCGAAGGCGCCTGCCGGCGGCTTGATGCGTGCTAGGGGGCCAGGCCAGCGCCCCGGCGCAGAACCTGCACAGCAGGGGCGCGGCGCCCGCAGGCAGGGCGCGGGGCGCGCCGGCAGGGCCGCAGGACCGCTTGCGGGCGGCGCGGCGCACCAGGTTGGCCTCGCCGCAGCAGGGGCAGGCCCAGCGGGCGCCGGGCAGGTCGGCGGCGGTCAGCGCGGGCGGCGTCAGGCACAGCGGGTGCAGCAGCCGCTGGCAGCCTGCGCAGCTCAGGCGCGCGCCTGCGCGCGCGCGCCGGTGCGGCCCTCCGCGCGCCGTGCACATCATGGTCCTGGAGGTAGCACTAACCAGAGCACTATAGCTTCATCAGGCGCACCCTTCCCCTAACCTGGAACGCAGCAGGCTATGAACACATGGGCGCACAGGTCGTGAGATGCACTGCCGTCATGCCGGCTGCGCACCGTCCTCGCGGCAGAGGTCGCAAGCGTCGAGCGCGTCCGCGGGCGGCTGCAGCGCAGCCTGCAGCCGCGTTGCCTCCGCGCCCGGCGCCGCCTCCGCCGCCTCCGCCTCGTCGATCACGATCTCGGCCACATGCGGCCTGGCGCCCGCAGGGTAGCTTGGTGTAGAGGAGCAGGCTGCTGCGCCAAGCATACCCTACGCTACCATGACCCTTGTACGCATTCAAGCAGCAGTCTGACGCGCCAGGCATCGCTAAGCAGCAGCGCAGCCTCTTGCATCACCGCGTCTCTGCACCCCAGCGCGCATGTCTGCACGGAGAGGCACAGCAGCGCGAGCCTCCGCGCGCAAGCAGGGCGCAAGAACCTACAAACATGTCATGCAACGCTTGTCCTGTAGCGGCACGGTCGTGTCAGCGCCGCATGGGGGCTCCGGCTCCGCTCCGTCATCGCGACCTTGGCTGGACCTGCCACCATGGGGGACACCCCAGGCCCATGTCACCACGGCTAGAGGGCGCCCGCGAGCTGGCAACCCCACTGCTACCAGGCCCGCCCAGCGCACTTGCGCCGAGCGCGGCCCCAGGCGCGCAGCGCGCGCGCGGCCTCGGGCTCGAGCTCGGCCGCCGCGTCCACGGGCGCGGCCTCCTCCTCGCGCACCCACATCGCGCTGTGGTCGCCGTAGAACAGCACTAGCTGGCGGCCTGGCGCACGGCGGCCGCCCGCCTTTCCAGGGTACGGGTAGGGTAACTCGCCCGAACCGCGTAACCCTTTTCTGCCGCCTGGCCGACGGCAGAACTGCGCAGCCGGGACAGCGCGCCCGCTTCTGCAGCGCAAGTCAGCACCATCGGCCCGGCTCGCGCCGGCAGGCCTGCCCTGCTGCCCGCCGCGTGCAGCGCCACCGGGGCGTGCGCTGCCTGGGGGGGCGGCGCGCGCGAGGCGGCCCGTGGGGGCCGGCCTGCGGGGGCTGGCGCACCCGGCCGGTGCGTCTGCAGCAGCTGCTCGGTGTCGCGCCGACGGCACAGCGCGAACGCCCACGCAGCCACCGGCCAGCGGCACAGGCCGCGCAGCTTCACCCACAGGCGCGTGCCGGGCGGCCACCTGCGTGCGAGCGCGCGTCTCTCTTCCCGCTGCCCCTCTGGCGCCGCGCAGGTCCCCACCCGGCCGGCCTTGCAGCAGCCCGACGGGCAACCAGCTGGAACACGCGTGTCTCGCACGGGCGCCGGCGCCTGCCCAGAGGCGGATGCTCTTGGGCTCCGGTTATCCCAGGGAACATGAGCTCACCCTACCCTACCCGCAAGAACTCAGGAGCTCTCGCGGGCTCGAGCGGCTGCATCGTGCACCAGGCGCCAGCTCCCGCAGAGGCCGCCGCGCCGCGCCATGGCAGGACAGGCGCGAAACGGCCCGCTTTGGCATACGTGTTCCATGTACCTTTGCACTGTTGCGCACTGGGCGCCCTGCATCCTACCTTAACCCTACCCTAAATACTGGAGAGTGCAAGATGCATCCCTGGGAGGCATGCCGCTGGTCGGTGGCGGACGCCAGCTCAGCGAGCCGGCGCGCCAGCGGCTCGCCCTGCCGCGGGACGTCCGCCGGCGGCCCGCCCTCGCCCGGCCCGCGCCGCCGAGCCCCGGCCGCCGCCGGCCGCGCCTTCAGCCGCTTGGCGGCGCGCTCCGCCGCGGCCTCGGCCGCGTCCTCCTCCGCCTCGTCGCGCCAGGCGCCGCCCGCGCCGAGCTCCGCGCCCGGCAGCCAGTCACCGTCGGCGTCATCGTCGCTGGACTCGTAGAGCGCGCGGCGCGCGCCGCCGCCCAGCGTGGCCTCCCGCCATGTCGGCACGCGCTCATGGTGGCACGCGCCGCTGTCCGGGTCGCCCGTGCTCGGGGCGTCGCCGGGGTCGCCGCCGTGGCCCCACGCCCAGGCGCCCCCGCCCGCGAGCCCCCGGCGGCAGGCCGGCGCGCCGCCGAACGCCTGGGCCGCCGCGCGCCAGGTCAGCGGCGCGGCGTCCTCGTTGGCCGTCACAGGCGCGCTGTTGGCCCCTGGGGCCTCTGCCAGCGCACTGCTCGGCATGACCTCTGCCGGCACATGGCGCTGCCTGGCCTGCGCAGGCTTAGACCGCTGATCGCTGCTGCCCGGCGCCGCTGGCGCGCTGCCGCATGAGGCCTCCGCCGGCGCGCGGCGCGCCGTGTCATCGGGCTGCGTCGCACGATTATGCGGCGACGCTGTCAGCGCGGGCGGCGCCGCCCGCGCGCCCGCCGCGCCGTCGGCCGCCCCCTCAGGTGACACAGGCCGCGTCGCACAGGCGCCCGCTGCCCCTGACAGCAGGCGCCGCGCGGCGTCGCAGGGCGCCGCGGCGCCGCAAATGGCCGCTGCGAGCGCCGAGCGCGCGGCATCAAGCCGCGCTGCGCCAACGCGCGCGGCGCCTGCCGGCGCATTGCTTGCCGCCTGGGACAGCGCTGCGGCTCCAGACGCTGCCACCGCGGGCGCACATGCTGCGCCGCAGCCGGCTGGCGGCTCTGCCGCCACCAAGCGCGCCGCGCCGGACGGCGCCACGCTGCCGGGCACGACCCCTGCTGGCGCGTCGCGCGCAGCGGCGAGCAGCGTCGCGTGCGCTGCCGCACGTGGCCCCGCATGCGCAGCCAGTGGCGTGCGCCCGACATGCGGCACAGGCTGCGGGGCTGCGGGGGGGAGCAGGGCTGGGCTCACTGCTGACGCGGACCCCGCGCGCTCTGCCGCAGGCGGCACAGGCTCTGCAGTGCGCGCTCCAGAGACCCGCGCCACCAGCTGCACGGGCGCTGGCAGGGGCCTGCGTGCGCCCTGCGACGGCGGGCCCGCGGCAGTAACAGCCATCGCCCCAGCGAGCCCGCCTGGGCGGGCAGCCTGTGTGGACGCCGGGGGCACGTCTGGCACCGGCCGCGCAAGGCACAGCGGCCCAGCCTGGGCGGCCGCGGCGAGGCTCAGGGGCATCAGCCGCCCAGGGCGCGGCTGCTCGTCCGGAGCGGCTGCGGGCGCCGCGCTCGCCGCCAGCCTCCCGGGGCAGGGCAGCCCGGCGCGCGCCGCAGCAGGGTGCGCCTGCGGCGCCGGCCACGCCGGCGGCAGGGGCGCCGCCGGCGCCGCCGCGGGCTGCTCGCCCGCCGCCCGGCCCGGGCACGGCGGCTCGGGTTGCCGCGTGGGGAAGCGCTCGGCGGCCGGCCGCGGCGGCGGCGCGGCGTCCGGCCGCGGGCGGGCGGCGCGCGCGCGCTTCTTGGGCGGCCCTGGGGGCACGGCCGGCGGGGTCAGTCGCCGGCGTGCCCCGCTCTGCGCTGTCTCTATTGCGTTAGCGTCAGAGGCACCTAGCAACAACTCCACGCTTGCCTGTACAGGAGCACACGTCCTGCATATTTGCCATGGGGCAGCACAAGCGTGCGGCAGACGTCGGCGCCTTGACGGGTATATAACAAGATAGCTGACCTAACGCGTCTCTGTGGGTGTGCAGGTGCTCTGGCACGCCTGGCGGAGCAATCAAAAACTCCTGTGCCGCCGCCCAGGGCAGCTCCAGGCGCTCGGCACTGAAGTCAGACAGCACGACGGTCGCGGTGGCGACATAAGTGCCGCCCGCTGCGGCCTTGTCGCGCACGCTTGTGACAGTGCCCTGCCCACGCCGGCCCTGGGTTGAATGTACACCAGACCGCAAAGTCACAGTACCGCAAGTGGAAGTGCAAGGGCCAATGCACGGGGCATTGGCTCCGCACATGGAAGCGGCCTGGCTGGGGGACGTGCAGCAGGTGCCCCGGCACCAGCACCTCGCGCCGCTTGCCCATCTAGCAGCTGCCTGAGCGCTAAAGCTTGTACCCTGAGCCATCCCTGAGCATGTGAATACACTTACAAGAAATTGGACACAGCCCGGCCACTGACGTGCCTACGACCATCGTCAGCAATTGCACCTCTCTGCTTCATCGCTCAGCCACTCTCGCTAAGCCAGGAAAAACTTCAGCAGCAGGCTTGGCATTTGCAAGCCCTATGATGTTTTTTACTGCAGGACAAAGTAAGTTTCATGCTGTGTCGGTAAAAGCAGCATGGCAGCATGGTTGTGCACCATGACGAGTGGTCGCTTCTGTGCTAATGCATGGGTAATCTGCATTGACAAATGCAAATGGACTCATCCGAGCCGCTGCCAATGCTGCACATTCACGGTTGGCCTGTCACACAGCAGCAACAGACACTGCCAGTGGATAGAGAAGTGCCAGCAGCGCCACGTCTGCTAAAGTGTGCGCATGCAGTGCCAACGGGCGCAAAAGTGAAAGCAGCAGGACAACTTGGAGCTTTATCTCCACCCTGGAAATTAATCCAGGCGCATCCCGGATTCGAACCGGGGCTGATGGATACACTCTTACTGGTATTCAGAGTCCATACTCCTGACCGCTAGAGCAATGCGCCTGCCATCGGTGATCGAAAGCCCATTTTTAAGGTACATGTCCTCGACACAGCATTCCACTGAGCAAGCATGCCATGTTCCAAGCATACAAGGAACCGTGGGCTGGTGTGTGCTGAGAGTGCTTGCTGCACCCACAGTCTGCTTGGCAGCGCAGCAGCACTGACACAGCCAGACGCAAGCATGGACGCTCCCCCGCCCCCGCTCTGGCACAGCCTGGTGGCATCAGCTGCGTCAGCCCTGGTCTCGCGCGCAGTGACTTGTACGCCCCGCTGGCACCCGGTGTCTTGACCAGACAAGTTGCGGGAGCAGGCACGGCGATGCTGCCATGCACGGCACCCCGCCTGTTGTGTCAGGAGTGTGTCTGGATGCAACGCTGCTGCGCCGCGCCTGACGTGCCGGCCCGGCGGCAGGCAGACCCGGCGGATACGATCAAGGCGCGGCTGCAACTGCAGGGCGCGCTGCAGGGGCCGCTCGCCTACCGCGGCACGCTGCACGCCGTCCGCAAGGTGCATCCTGCAGCTGGCCAGCCGAAGCTGCGCTGGCGAGCTGCTGTGCCGTGCAGCGCGGAAGCCCTGCACACCCAGTGCACCATGCTGACAGGCATGGCATGTTTTCCAGGCCGCCTCAGAGTGCCAGGTGCCTGGCGTTGCCAAGTCTCCCTCCTGGTACACTGACTGCTCACACCTCTACGTTTCTATGTCAGCTGCTCTGTGCCTGGCCGTCAGGAACTTGGACAACTGAAACAGAGTTCTGAACGGCTGTGTCTCTGCCTGGACGGGCAGGTGCTGGCGGCCGAGGGCCCTGCGGGGCTGTACCGCGGCTTCCCTGCCGTTCTGGTAGGCGTGCTGCCAGCCAACGCGCTCTACTATGCCACCTATGAGCTGCTCAAGGGCCACCTGCCAGGCGCCCTGGGCGGAGCTGCCGTGGGCGCTGCCGCGCAGGCACGCCCTCCTCGCCATGCGCCGCAGCATTCCCTTGTCCTGTTTTCAGCTATCTGACACTGACATTTTGCAAAGTCAGCTTATGCGTCAGTTTTCATAATGACAGTTACTGTGTCATGCATGTGGACTGTTGAGGCACGCCCTCGACACATATCCTCCCAGCAAAGCTGCCATGCAGTGCAATCTATGCTGGGCGCTTTGCATGCGCGCATTCGTCCGCTGTTGCCCAGCGTGCAGTGCCATGGTGACAGAGAGATCAGGACGCATGCAGTGCCATGTCGCCTGGCAAAGTTTGGGCGGGCCGGAACGCTAATACCCTCACGGACATGCAGATGGTGGCTGGTGTGGCTTTCACGCCCGTCGACATCGTCAAGGAGCGATTGCAGGCAAGCACTCAGCAAGCTTGCTGCATAGGCTCGCCAGCGGCGCAACACGGTGCATGTGACGGACTCTTTGATGCTGTTGAGCGAGTGATGGTGAGCACTTGCTGCCGTGTGAATATGTGAGGCGTGCCGCATGCGCTGAGGGCGCGGCAGGCTGTTTTCATCTTTGGCCTGAGCGGCGCTCGCATAGTATGCCTGCTTCATTTCATGATATGTTTACACGAGGCTAGCGCTTTGCAGGTGGCGCCGCTGATGAGCGGGGCGTATGCGTATCGCGGCGGCTGGGACGCCGTCGCAGCCCTGCTGCGCGCCCAGGGCGTGCGCGGCCTGTTCAAGGGCTACTGGCTGACCAACTCGGTGCGCGCCCGGCCGCAGCGCTGCTCACGTGCAGGCTGCCGTGGATCTGAGCAGCACACCAGCAGCCCAGACCGCTGTGCCTGTGTTGGAGTGCGTATGGCAGGCACAGCCTGGAGTGTGCATGTCCTTTTACTTGTCGGCACGGCACAGGTGTGGGGCGCGCCAGCTTTTGCCACAATATCCACCATGCCTGTGCCAGCATAGAAAGCACCCACGATCCTGCCTTCCGTCCACTGACTGGCACAGCAGCGGAATGCCGTGCCGCGCCGCCCGCGCGCAACAGAGTGCGCCCTGTGGTCTGAGAAGAAGACTTGCATGAGATGTGGTGGTGCATCAGGTGTGGATACCATGGAGCATGCTGTACGTGGCCGCGTACGAGGAGAGCAAGCGCCGATGTGAGCGCCCCGCGAGCGGAGCCCGGTCTCCTGAGGCCGGCCTGGCGGCCGGCGTGTTGCCTTGTGTGTTATGAGCCTGGCTGCCACATCAGTGGATTCAGCCATCATTGCCCTGCGCCCTCGCAACGTGGCGCGTGCACTGACGGGCCCTTTTGCACGGGTCGCCCGGCCCGGCTGCGAGCGCATGCGGCCACATGTGAGGCTCGTAGTTCGCGCACGAGCACATGCGTGACGCATTCTTGCTGTTGACATGTCTGGTACCTGACCGGGGGGACCCCGATCGCCACAGCATTGTTCATGGCCTCGCTGACCGCCCGCTTGTTGCGCGCAGTGGGGCTGCACCTGCACGGGTCGCCGCCATCATGCGACGCCGGTGATCCTGATCGGCTGCAGAGGTCAGCGGCCGCGGCGGCTGCGGCCGCCGCAGACCCAGCGGGGCCGGCCGCGCACGCCGCCCCGGCCCTGCCAGCGTGGGGCTACGCCGCCTGCTCCGCGGGCGCGGCCGCCGCCGCGGCCCTGTGCACGCAGCCGCTGGACGTCGTCAAGACGCGCCTGCAGGCGCGGCCGCATGCCGCCCGCACCCCCGCATCTGCGCCCAAGGAAGGGGAGGGGAGTGCCACCTGGCTGCTGCGGGCGCGCTTGCTTGCATGGCGGCAGGCGCAGGGCGGGCAGCCGGCGCTTGCAGTCAGATCAAAGCAAGATGCTTGCGCTGTCTCTTGCAGACGGCTCCGCTCCAGTGCATATGAGCAGAGCGGCGCCGGAGACCTTGAACGTCGGGCCTAGAGATACCTCGCCCCCCCTTGCAGTCCATGTCACCCGCAAACCACCCTTTGCAGCGCATTTAGCTGGCACCTGCTGTATGCATTGCAGCGCCGACCCGAGCCAGCAGACCCGCTGCGCTCGCAGGTGCTCTCCGCCGCGGAGGGTGGAGGCTTGCTGTCCGCGCTGGACGTGGCGCGCACGCTGTACCAGCGCGAAGGTGCGCCCATGCGGCGGCCAGATCATACAGGGTGTGCGAGGAGGGTGTGCTGTAGGTCGATTTGCTTGCCAGTGCACCGTTGCTGCGGCAAAATACGCATAGAGGTATATTTATGCCGTACGTGCCGTCTTTGTCGCACAGCACCTTTCGACAAGGCGACAAGGCTGCATGTCAGAGCATGCGGACATGCCTGGCAGCGCTTTCACAAGTGTGTAGAGCTGCACATCATGCTACCTGTAGGCCGCTGTCTGACAAGGAAGAGCCGCACGCCAGGGCTGCGCGGCTTTGGCGGCGGCAACTCGGCGCGCGTGCTGCAGCTGGCGGCCGGCGCGGCCGTCAGCTGGGTGACCTATGAGGAGGTCAAGCTGCGCCTGGCGAGCCGGTGACGCCGGCACAGGGGCTGCGGCGTGCACGGCTGCTGCCTCATGACTTGCTGCATAATATGCAGTGCATACAGACATCCAGCTGACGAGGGCCCCTGTGCTGTGCTGCGCGCAAGTGCAGCTGGGAGCGCCCCCGTGTGTGCAGCAGCATGCGCTCTGCAGCCTAGCACTGGGTGCCTGCGCTTCGCTCTGTAACCGGCTGCCTGTGCTCCGCTCTGTCAAGAGCGCGAATGCACGCTTGCATATGAGCCTTGAAGCATCCATCCAAGTGCAGCCAACTAGCGTGCAAGGGGGAGTGCTTACACGCGCGCCGCTATCTAAGCATCTGGGCCTCACTTGGCGTACTTCTCAAAAGACGCTACGGCAGCAAGCATGCTGCCGGTGCGGGCCCTGCAGCACGACCTTGGTGTACATAGGCTACAAGGACGCAACGCCTGCCTAGCGCGGGGAGAGACCGACACACTGAGGTCAGTGACAAGTGAGGGGGGGACGTGCTGGCGGCGGGCCCTAGCAACATAACAAGCTACAGCTGATCTCCCCCATAGTGCCCGTATGTCCGCTTGCTGCCGGTCGCGTGCACGTCCTCCGCGCGCTCCGCCTCGCCGGCTGCGGCCCGCGCACTTTGTGAGTGCCGGTCGAGCAGGGCTCCAAGGATGGCGCTGTCAGCGCCTCCATAAGAATGCGGTCTCCGCCAGGCATTCCGGATGGGCAGCAGCAAACACAGCAGTGGCAGAGCTGCGCCACCCTGGCGCACACCACTGAGCAAGTGCACCAGTGCAGCCAAATTGCCTGTGGGAGGCACACAGCTTGGGCGACTTGGCCAACCCGCACCATGCCTCCCCAGCTCGCGCCGCTCGTCAATTATCCGTATGCTGCTGTCAACGTCTTCTAGCGCCTCGCCTGCACGGGCGCAGCAAGGACTCAGTCTTGGCTATGGATGCAACGAGCGTGCTTGCACCCCACGACTCAGCAGCGGCTGCACGGTGCGCTCGCGCGACGCACATATGCCCCGCTGACTCTGACAAAGCGGGCGCCGCACCGTCAATGCGGCCAGCCTGGGCCCCGGAGGCCGCCAGCTGCGACCTGCCCAGTCGCTCCTGCTTGGTCGGGAGCGCCCAGACCGAGGTTGCCATGAAGGCAGCGGCGCCAACTGCGTGCGTGCAGCACGCTTGCTTGCCAGGGAGCGCGGGCGCTCACACACAGCATACACAGCCCGAAACAAGAGCACAGTCGCGGGACTCCAGTGGGCAGATTGCCAACCGCCCGCATGCACGTAAGCGGCGCACCTATCAAGAAGCGCGTGGAGCGGTCCGAGGAGCTGCCGCCCAGCAGGCTGGCAAGGCTGCGACCCAGCATGGCCTGCCAGGCGAGCCGGCTGCCCATGCTCTCTCCCTTTGCCTCCCTGAAGACACTTGCAGCAGTGTAGGGCCTGACCAAGGTTCAGACTGAAGCTTGGATTTTGCAGGCAGCTCTCTGCTTCCCCGTGACTGCCAGAGTGCTTAGGAGTGTGAGGAACGAAGCCTTTGGAGCCATGAGGAGGCTCTGCAGCCATGAGGAGGCCTGGCAGGAGGCCGAGTAGTGCAGATTACACCCACCATAAAACATGCATATCAGTACACAGTGGCGCGTTCCAGGGAGCGTGCCGCCGGCAGCGCCGGCGGTGACAATCACAGCGCTCGCCCGCGGCGCCCGAGCGAACCCCACATGACAGCCTCGCCCGCGGCGCCCGAGCGAACCCCACATGACAGCCTCGCACGCTTGCGTCTCTCGACGACTCTCACAACTGCACGGGTCTGCAAGACTCGGGACTGCAGCAGAACCTCCCAGCCGCCCTCGCGCTAGCGGCCTCTCACACGCTATCGCGCAAATCTGCAGGCTACGCTCCCCCAGGACTGGCCTGACGATGCAAGGCGGCCGGTGTGAAGCGCCCCGCACTGCTGGATTGGCGTGCAAGCCCCATGCGGAACTACGAGCCTCTCGCAGCAACGCTGGGCATGGCAAGCTCCGCATGCAATCCAGACTGCCCGACATGACAATGGATACGACTCAGTCTCTGCCTCACGCCACACACCGTGACTCTCATGCAACTACTCACCCAGAGCGCCGATGGCAACAGAATGCGCATCTACTTTACGCTGCCCGCAACTGTCTGCTTCCAGCCTGCAAGATGAAGGGGGCTCGCCAACAAAGGCGCACAGCACAAGAGCGCGTCAAGAACAAGAGGCTCTCCTGCCAGGTGACATGATGCTCCTCGCCTCCCAAAGATTGTGCAGCGCCAGAAACCAAGGCGCAAACAGCCCTGGACCCAGCGCACGGCCAGGTATCCACACTCAACCCCTCTTGTCAACCCCACAGTGTCTGGCTCCCCTGGCCTCAGCGGACTGCGTCAGCAGGGCGCCCGCGCCTCGGCCCCCTCCGCACCGCAGTCCTAGCGGCGGCCGGACTGCACGCAGCGCGCGCGCTGTGCTGCGCCCATAGACGTCGCACGCTGCTGCGCGCGACGAAGAGGGGCGCCGAGCCATGCAGGGCGCCGGCACAAGCCCGGCCCGCGCCTCTGCTGAGATGCGCTGCGTTCCCAGCTCTACCCCCTTTGCTACTCGCGTCATCGACACGCCCATGCGCCGACATGGCAGGCGCACTTAACCCGGCTTGCCAGCAGACGGGTGCGCCGCACTGCGCCGTTCGCACAACTCGGACGTCCAGCCGACCAACTGGACTAACAGCACAGCGCCCTAGCCACAGGGCAACATGAGATACGCGCGCTGTCTGGGTCTCCCTGGGCCTCTCCACGATCCCAACTGGCCTCCCCATACCTCCCTCGCTTTCCCCAGCACGGCAGGCACCGCGTGCCCCGCCGCCGCCGGAGGCGCAATAAGTGGCCCCGCCCCGACGCGGCTGCACTGCAGGAGAGCAGCACATGCCCGCACTGCATCGCGCTGCCGCGACAGGCCGAGCAGGCAGCCCACGCAGCAGCAGGCTTGGCGACTCCATGCTCGGCAGCCAAGCAACCACCCAGTCGAAGCCGTTTCTCGAGCGCGCTGACCAGCCGCTGCTTTCCCGGCGCGCGGTGCGGCGGCCCAGGGCGGCGCATGGACACGAGCGCAGCTCGGTCGCACGCTGCCAGACCCCTTTCCGCAGCGCGGGGGCGCGCGCCAGCCCCGCGCGCCCCGCGCGCCCGCCCCCGCTCGGCCTGCAGGCAGGCGGCCGCCCCGCGCGCCCGCCCGCCCCCGCTCGGCCTGCCGGCGGGCTACAAGGAGATCGCGCCCTGGCGCAGACCGCCGCCGGTCACCGCTGGCTCTGCACGGCCTCCTTCGCGGGCACGCGCGCGCCGTTGCTGCTCATGCCGCCGCCGCTGCCGTTGCCGGCCGGCGCCGGCGCCGCGCCGCCCGCCGCCGCGCCGCCCGCCGCGGCGGACGCCGTCGCAGGCGCCGCGTGGGTCGCAGTGGGCTGCGCGGGTGCCGCCGCGCTGGCCGCCGCCGCGGCCGGCCGGCCCTGCGCAGGCGCGGGCGCGCGCGGCGCCTGCAGCTGGGCGAGCGGCGCCGTGAGCGCGGCCTGCATCGCCGCCTTGCGCATGCCCGGCGGCGCCTGCGCGGGCCCCACAGCCACCGTCGGCGCCTCCAGCAAAAACGCAAAGGTCTGAGCCCGTCTGCTAAACAACGCGACTGGCATCCCACCTCGAACCAGCAGATGACATGCAGCACATGCGCCAGCCCTGGTCCAACCGTCACTGCTTGGCTTTGCCCCTTCAGTCAGCACCTCGCCTGCCTCACAGCCTGTCTCGGCAGGCTGTTAAAGCACTCTGCCGGCATGCCCTGCAACCCATGCCACGCTGCAGGTGCGGCCAGGTCTACCGTGCAGCGTGACGCCAGTGTCGGGTGCGGGTGCTGCGGGGCGCCGCAGCCAGGGCGGACCTTCAAGGCGTACGCCACGGCAGCCTTGCGCGCGGGCGGCAGCGCACGCATGCGGTCCTCCCAGGCCTTGCGCTGCTCGGGCGTCGGCGGGATCCGCGGCAGGGGCGGCAGCTTGGGCGCCGGCGGCGCGGGCTTGCCGTCCTGCGCGCGACCCCGCAACTTCGCGCGTTTGCTCCGCTGTGGCTGGAAACCTAGCCATTTACCCTACACTGCAGGGCTTGGAACCACAGCCATGTACCCTATACTGCAGGGTGACACCTCTTGCGCTGCACAGTACACGGCATGCGCTTAAACCCGCCGCAGCGCCTGGACCTGTTCGACCTCTTGATGGTCCTCGCAGCGGGCCGATTGGCTGTGTGCGGGGCGCCCGAGGGGAGGGCTGGAGCAAGCGAGCGCGCGCCGCACCATCTGCGCCTGGATCGTCTCGGCCTCGTGCTTCAGCTGCGCGCCCAGGCGCTCCGCCAGCTTCTGCGCGATGTCCATGCCGTGCTTGCGCTGCACGCCGAGCATGACCCGCTTGGCCTCCAGCACGCGCGCGCGCATGTGCGTCTTCGCGTCCAGGCGCGCGCGCTCCTCGCGCGCGCCCGGCAGCTTGAACGCCGTGCCGCCGGTGATCGTGTCCAGCTCTGCGCGCAGCAGGAGGGGGTAGGGTTGCGGTCGCGCCGCGAAGGGTCGCTGGTTGCAGCTCTCACTCTGTGCGAGCAGCAGCAAGCCGCGCGTGCATGTGCAGCTCAGGGACTATGCCAAAAGCCCTGCTTTCCCACAAAGTGCTCTCAGAGCAAACTCGGGCCCAGAGCCTCACAGCAAGCTGGCCACTTCATGACGTGCCCCCGCGCTATGTGCTGAGGCGCACACGCTGCAACCCCAGCACTGCCGCGCAAGCCCGGCGCTCCAGCACGGCTCCTCGCACACGCTCTGCTGCTGTGGCGGCGCGCACCAATGGCGCCGCCGCGCTGCAGCTGGTTCAGGTATTCCTCCCTGCCCCCAGGGTTGAGGATTACGGATAACCCAAAGCAGCCGCGCGCGCGCACCGATGGCGCCGTTGGGCTGCGGCCGGTTCAGGTACTTCTCCTTGCCCTCCAGGCTGCGGACCCAGGCGCGGTTGCGCGCGACCTGGCGGTCCAGGTAGTCCGCCTCCTCCTGGCTGGCCGCCCACGTGCCGCACTTGGCCACCGCGCCGCCGCCCGCCGCCTTGAGCTGCGCGCGCGCGCGGCCCCCCGCTGCTCAGCGCGCGTGGCCGCGCGCCGCACACGTGCGCGCCCGGCGACGCCGCCCGGGCGCAGAGTCCTGGGCAGCCCACAGCGTGCCGCAGCTCATGCAACAGGCGCCGTTGGCTGGCCACTCTGCCGGCCGGCCTTGCCGCGGCCGCAAGGGTTCTCGGAGCCAGCCACTGAGGAATGGTTCCACTGTGAACGCTGCTGAGGGAGCCCGCGCGCCTGCTCGCGCTCCTTGTTCGCCTGCGCGACGCGGCCGCCGCGCACGGGGAACTCCGAGAACATGCCCAGGCGCCGGAACTTGGCGTAGCGGTCCGCCATCACCTCCACGCCGCTCATCTTGGCGTACCTGCGTGCGGACGCGCTGTTGGAGCGCGGGCAGCATGCCAGACCCTCACTCTGCACCAGACCTTTTCATAAAACAGAACTGCACTCCCTCTAAAGGGCGACTCGCGAGCCAAGCGGAGCAGCTGCGGCCTCTTTGTGTGAGGCGCTCCTACAGGCGGGCGGATACCTTGCGCTCTTCCGGCCCGGGAACAGGCGACCAGCCCCCTCCCCGGCACGCGCACACAGACCGTCGCCAGGCGCCCACGCTGCGCGCGCTCCCTGGACAGGCGGGCGGCCGCAGTGCCCGCCCGCCGCAGCGCGGGCGGCCCGGGGCGCACTTGGTGTGCCAGATGTTCATGACCGCGTCCTTGATGTACGGGAAGGCGCCCATGGGGTCCGCGTGCGCGCCGCCGAGCGGCTCGCGCACGATCTCGTCCATCACGCCCGCCTTGACCAGGTCCGGCGCCGTGATCTTCAGCGCCTCGGTCGCCTGCGCAGCGCGCGCTTGGTCTGGGCGTCGACGTCGAGCAGTCGATAGCTAGGCAGGCGCTCTAGCTCTTGGGTGCACTGCTGCGCTGCCTGGACACAGGGTCGCATGCCCGCTCCTGTGCGGCACCCGCACGCTATGACCGTCGTACATGCAGGCGCCGGCTGTGCTGCAAACAAACACGCGCCATGCCGCGCGGCTGCACCAGGGGTGCCTCGGCGCGGTCCTCTCAGAAGGCGCCGCCGGGCTCCGGCGAGGGACGCCACACTGCCTGCCTGCCTCGACTCAGACGGCCTGTGAGCCGACATGCACCCGGACGCCGACCGGCAGTGGCGGCTGCCAGGCGCGCGCCCGGCCGGGCGCCTGCGAGCAGGCAACCTCGGCGCGCCGTGCGCAGGGCCCGCGCACCGCGGAGACCTTACTGCGCGACTTCCACAGGATGGCCGCGCAGGCCTCCGGCGAGGCCACGTAGTACACGCTGTGCTCCATGATGAGGTTGTAGTTGGCGCAGCCGATTGCGAGCGCGCCGCCGCTGCCGCCCTCGCCGATCACGACGCTGATGATGGGCACGCGCAGGCCGAACATCTCGCGCAGGTTCCGCGCGATCGCCTCGCCCTGCGCGCGCACAGGGCTGCCCTGGTGACGGTCCGCGCGCCGCTGGGGGAGCCGCTCGGCCGCGGCGCTGGAGGGCGGCGGCCGACAGCCGAGGCGCTGCTGCACCCCCCTGCCAGGCTGCACGCGTCTGGAGGCACGCTCGCACGCACATGCGCATGGTGCGTCCACGGCTTGAGCCTTATTAAGGAAGCAGGAGCAAAACGCTTAGCCCAGCCCCATACACAGGTGTGCTGGCCATATGACCAAGGGACAGGATGAGCGGGAACGCCTGAATGGGCGCTTGGCGACAGGGAGCAGAGAGGCCAGACAGCCCAGAGCGTACACGCTCGCCCCGACTCCTCCGCAGCCTGCACCCAGGGCGCCCGGGCGGGCGCCGCGCCTGCCCCAGCTCCTCCGCGCTCTTGCCCGCAAACGCGCCGGGCGTGTCCACAAAGGTGAGGATGGGGAAGCCAAACTGGTTGGCGTGGTTCATGAAGCGCAGCGCCTTGCGGTAGCCGTTGGGCTGCGGCATGCCGAAGTTGCGGTAGATGTTCTCCTGCGGCGCGCGCCGGCGGCCGGCAGCGGCTCAGCTTCGCGCCTGGTGACTATCAAGAGCCGGCGGAGCGCCGACACCGCGTGCACCACCACGCCATGGTGTGGACGCGACTGGCAGGCGCGGGCGCTGCGCGCCTTTGTATTGCGGCCCTTCTGGTGGCCGATGAGCATGAAGGATATGCCGTCGATGGAGCCCAGGCCGCAGACGATGGCCGGGTCGTCCAGGCCGGCGCGGTCGCCGTGCAGCTCCACGAATTTGTCCGTGATGTTGAGCGCAATGTCCAGGAACGTGGGCCGATTGGCGTGCCGCGCGACTTGCAGCCGCTGCGTGGCCGTCAGGCGCTCGTACGTGTCCTTGCGCAGCTGCCGCGGCGCGCCGCACGGCGCAGTCAGGCGGCGTGGCTAGCCTGAGCGCAAGTTGCCTCCAGAGCAGTGCGACGCGTGCGCACAGCCCGCAGCGCAGCCCCGGCGGCTACGAGCGCGCCCCGGCCGGCCTCCGAGCGTAGCGACTCAGCGGGGCGGGGGCGGGGGCTGGCGCCGCGCCTGCAGTGCGCGCTGCTCCAGCTCCCTAATCTGCCCGGACACGTCCACGCCGTTGTCCTCCGCCACCTTCCGCACCTGCGCGCCGCACGCAGCGGCACGTCGGCGGCAATGCAGGCCCGGCCGGCCATCATGCGCGGCGCAATGCCGGCCCGCGGCAGCCCCGCGCCGCGCCGGCGCCGGGCGCGTGGTGCTGCACCCGCGCGATGCTGCCGGCCTGGCCGGCAGTCAGGGCAGCCCACCTCTTTTATCCGGTTGTCCAGCTCCACCAGAGGCTTTTCGAAGTCCAGGACGTACGCGTTGGAGGCCTTGTCGTTCATAGGCCCGAAGCGGGACAGCAGGCCCTGCAGCCATTCCCGCCCCGCCTGCCGCGTCAATCCGAACCCGGTCTCTGCTCGCGTCTGCTGAGGCTGCCCTCGCCCAGGCCTGCCCTGCCGTCCGCCTGCCAGCTGCAGCGGCAGTGCTGGCCTGGGACGCAGCCGCTGAGCCCGCTGCTGCACGCCCGACAGCGACAGGGGGCACGGGGCCTGCCGCCCATGCACGCTGCCCAGCTGCATCTGCCTAACGCGGCCAGTGCCGCCGGCTCTGGGAACCTGACACTGCTGCCGAGGCCTGACACTCCCCCGGCCCTCGCCCACTGGCCGAGACTTGCTTTGCGAGCTGAGCACCGCTCAGCAAAAAGCCCGGGCTGGCTCCCAGGTCTTTTTGCTTTGTCCGAGCTCGCTCCTACCAAAGTAGGCTCTTTTCAACTTACTCATACAGGCTACCAGGCTGAGACACCGCACTGCGTGCGCTCTGTGCTGCGCGCCCCGCAGCCGTGTGCCGAGGGCGGCGGCATGAATGCGCTGGCACGGGCCGGCGGCGCGGACGCGGCTGTGCAGCCGCTGCTGGCACACTACCTGTACGGCCTGTGCGGCCAGGCGTGGCGCCTGGTGTCCACGTCCGCCTGCGCCTGCACAAAGCGCCCGCACCCCGCCTCGACAGGCGCGGCCGCTTGCTCTGGCCCGCGCGGCGGACTGCTGTATGACGTGTTTTTCTGTTTCGTATGTGAGACTGTCGACCAATGCGCCGCTCTGGTAGACGGCAGAGCATCACGGCTATGCATGTCCGTAGCCTGCCGCATGCAAGAGACAGGCAAACACCTGTCAGTGCCCGCTGCGGTTGAGGAGGGCGTTTGCAGCTCGCTGTGCCTATTGACGCCGCACCGTGGCAACCGCTCCATGCAAGCCATTTGCGAGCCGCAGGCGAGGAGCGCGAGGGTGCCAAGTCTGTCATCTTCAGGACGCTGGAGGCGATGGACAAGCCTGCGACCACTGCGGAGCTCTGGACGAAGCTGGAGGTGGGGTGGCCTGTGCCGCGCGGCGCTCCGCGCTTGCCAGAGCCCAGAGCCGTGGGGGGCGGCCTGTATGCAGCAGCAATGCGCCTGAGCGCAGCAGACAAGGGGTGTGTGTGTGGGTGCGTGGCCGTGCCGTGCTGCGCCTGCCAGAGCCCTGTGCGGGGACAGCGGCCCCGCCCTGCGAGCCTGACCCCCACGGCGCGCTGCGCAGGGTGTAGAACAGATGAAGAGCAAGCGGTTTATGAAGCAGATGCTCCTCCAGGTCTGCGGCCGCCTGCTCCCTGCATGCCCTGCCGCTGCACGGGCGCCCTGCACGCACTGGTGCTGCACGGGCTCGTCAGCCTGACTTTGCACTCGGGCAGCGCACCCGCAGTGGGGCCTGCTACTGCGCAAGCAACCGCAGGCGCGGCGAGCGTGCGTCGCATGCGCTGCGTGACTGCGCGCGACCCCTTGAGCATACGCGCGCCGCGTAGATGAAGAAGTCGCGGTACCTGAGGTCGCTGCCCAACGTGGCCGGCAAGAGCTTTGGCTACACGCCGGCGCTGCGGTCGCCCGGCGACAAGGGCCTCGCGCCGCCGGAGCAGTGGGCGGGGGCGCCGCCGGCAGAGGCGGAGGCGCCGGCGGCCGGCCCCGGCGCAGCGGCAGCAACCGACCTGGGAGCGGCGCCCGACGACGGGGCGGCGGCGCTGCAGCCAGAGGCGCCGGCGCGGCAGGCGGGCGAGGCGCTGGGCGGCGCGCCGGCCGCGCCGCAGCCGGGCGGCCTGCAGCCCGGCCCGCCGGGTGGCGCGCGAAAGGGCGGCGCGAGGGGCGGCGCGCGGCGGCCGCCGCCGCCGCCAGCGCCCCGGAAGACGCAGCCGCCGGTTGCGTGGTGACCGCACGGGGCCTGCGGGCGGGCCCGGGGTCCAGCGGGGAGGCTCCCGCCGCAGCTTAGAGCGGCTCCGGTGCGTCGAAGCCGGCTGGGATACATCGAGCTCTTGCCCGGTGTGGCCCACCTATGGCACTGGCGAGGGCGCTCCGGGCGCTGGCGCACCGCCTGCGCCACGGCAGAGCCTGTGCGCTTCGTCTAGGCCTCAGAGGGGTGGGGCGGGGCGCACGGGGCGTGCGGGGCCGGCGATGAGCTGCCGCGGCATGCAAGGTGCGCCTGCATGTCATGTGCGGGCACCAGACAGTCAGAGGGTCTCAGTACTCTGTAGCACGCCGTGGAGCATCCGCGTGGCAAGGCGTGCACGTGTACGCAGAGCAGCTGTGCAAAGTGGTGCACTAATGTTACCAGCAGCGCTCAGGCCTCCAGGTCTTGAGTCTATCCTACTCTTTCCATGCGACCCGGCCAGCGCAAGAACTGCAGCGGAGTGCCCATGAAGCAGTGCAACTTACCAAACTCCCTGCTCGACAGTAGCAACAACACTGCTACAGAACTTCACATTGACGATATCACTGAGCTCTGGACACTGAAACAACACACAGACAGTTGCATCCCCATGCTTCTCTGACCATGCGCTGACAAGACATCCTGACACTTCACCAGCCAAAAGCCAAAGAACACTGGGCCTATCCCGTCTCCAGCCCTGACCATAACTCAGCAGCTCTACACACAAACAGCTGACAGGGCTCATCACACACATGAGTTGCTCCATGCATACAGCTCCATGCATACAGCACGTCCCTAGCCGCTCAAGGCTGCGCCCCGGCCACGAAGCAAAGCAATAACCAGACCTGCCCAGGCACAGCGAGCCCCATCATGGCACATGGGCGGGGTTGACACCATATCCTCAATTCTGCCACGCTGCCGAGCACACGTGGGCGAGCCGAGCCAGCGCTGCGCCCGGAGCCGCTGCTGCGTGGGCCCCACACCTGCAGACCCCTCTGCCAAGCTGGGCCACGCACTCTTCGTGCTGCAGGCGCCGGGCGCACGGCCTGGCGCCTCTGCCCTCAGAGGCCCCCCTGTGAGGATGCCCCTGCGCGCGCAAACACACACCTAGCGCCCCCGGCGCCCGCGCCCGCCGCCGCGCTTGGACCCGCTCGGCGGCAGGCCCCGCCCGCGCCTACCAAGCGCCTTCCCGGCGGCCGCGCTGCTCGCGCCCAGGCCCCGGCCGGCCTGCGCGGGCCGCGGCGCGCCCTGCGGCGAGGAGCGCGTGCGGCGCCCGCCAGCGCACGCGGGTCCCGCCGGCGGCGGCAGGGGGCCCGGCCCCGCGCGGCACTCCGCGCCGGGCGTGCTGACTTCAGCTGCGCGGCCGGGGGCGGCGCCCGCGGCGCGGCCAGCAGCGCCAGGGCTGCGGCGGGAGTCTGCTTTGGCCACCCCGTACGCAGGTGTGGCTTCGCCGCCCGCGCGGCGGCCAGCGCCGGCCGCGTGCGGCGTCGCACCGCCCGCGCTGGACTCGCTGCCGCTCGGCGGCGGCGCAGCCGCGCGGCCGCGCCGCGCGCGCTTGCCGGACGCCGCCGCCGCCGCGCCGCCGCCGCCACCGCTGCTGCCGCCGCTGCCGCCACCGCTGGCGCTGTCAGAGCCGCTGCCGGACAACGGCGACCTCGACGCGGCGCGCTTGCGTCCTGATGGCGGAGCGCCCGGGGCTGTAGGGCTTGGCGCCTCCACCATGGAGCTGGGCCCAGGCGCGCCTGCTCGCCCGCGCGCGCGGCCGCGGCCGCGGCTCTCACCGCGGCCGCCGCGGTCGCCGCTGCCGGACGCGGCGCCGCGGCCCCGGCCGCGGCCGCCGGCCGCCGGGGCAGCCCTGCGCTTGGGCGGCCGCGCGTCGCCCGCGCCGCCGCCGCCGCTGCTCTCGCCGCCGTCGCTGCTCGCCTCGCCCAGCGCATCGGCCAGCGCCAGGTCGGCAGCGGCCTGCAGCAGGACGGAGCAACATGTGAGAGCAGGACCACCAGGATACAGCGGGCATGCTGACCTCTACAGGCTCTGTGCTGTTCGGAAAGGTAGCTTCGTGCGTCTGAGGATGCGCCTCGAGGAGGACAGGGGCCGCGCCTCGGAGTAGCTGGCGGCGGTGCGCGAGCGGCGGCGCCGGCCGCGCGCGCCCTCCGCTTCCTCCTCCTCCTCCTCGTTGCCGTCGCCGGCGGACCCCGCGCTCAGCCCGCCGCCCGGCGCCGCCGCCTCCAGCACAAACGCCGGGAGCTCGCCCTCCTCCAGCAGGCCGCGCTCGGGGCCGTCTCGCTCCAGCCGCTCGGCGTCCATCTGCGGCATGCATTGCAGGTGTAAACCCTGATCAGTGTCATGCAGCCACAGCTTTTGCTATTACCAGGCAGGAGGGCCGCGGCAGGGTAGCCGGCGGTCTGCGGCGGTTTGCTGGCCATAAGCAGGCTCATCACGCAGGCCGCTCTCTGCGCGGCTCCGCACGGCCTCTGCGCTGGCTGCACAGCGCGGAGGCGGGGTCCGGCGCCGCGCGCTGCAGCGGGGTGCAATCTTTGGTGCCGGGAGAGATCATGCGGGTGCACTGTTTCGATCAAGCGCATGCGCGGGATGGAGCGCATGCGTGCACAAGCAGATGCAGCACGAGGAGTTGGGGTTTGGCGGGGCGGCGGCGCACCCGCTGGAACAGCGCAAGCTCGGCCGGCGTGCGCGCAAGCAGCTGGTTGAGCTCCGCGCGCGAGTGCACGCCGCGGCCGAGCTGCGCCACCCCGCGCGCCAGCAGCGCCTGGAGCACCTGCTGCCGCTCACCGTGCGTGCTGCGCGCAGCGCGCCCAGCAGACGTCAGCACTGGCCCTGCATACCCTAACCCTACCCTACCCTCTCATGCGTAATAGAGGCTGCACTCTGGACTGCGCCCCAACCTCTGGGTGCTGATGTGCGTGCTGCGCACCAGCCCGGTCATGGCAGGGGTGCGCTTCGACTGCGCTTCCTCCCGGTAGCTCCTGGGTGCCAGCGCGCCCGCCGCGCGCCCGCACAGCATGCACCCTAGAATGCGCAGGCAGGCAGACCCTTTACTGGCACACCAGAGGATGCAAGCATGGCTGGCTACCTGTGCAAGCCACGGCGCGCGCCCGCCTTGCGGCCCAGCCCCCTCTTGCCAGGCGCGACGCAGGCGGCACCCAAGCGGCAGAGGACAGCGCAGTTCTTTGTCCCAAGGCGGAAAAAAAAAGAAGAAAAAAGGAAAAAGAGAGAGAGAGATATAGCATTTCAGGGCGCGCCTGCGGTCGTTGAACATGCCGGCCTGGATGACCTTGGCATCCAGGTCGCGCTTCTGGCGCGCGCGGTCCAGGATGTCCTCCTCAATCGTGCCCGCCGACACGAGCACCAGCACCAGCACCTCGCGCGTCTGCCCGATGCGGTGCGCGCGATCCTCCGCCTGCCGCGCGCGGCAGGGCGCCCGGCTGTCATGCTGGGGATGGCTGCTCATCTGCTGGACGCCGCAGATGCCACACTGACAATTACAATCAAAGAACGCGCAGCTTTCACACTTGTGCCTCCTCCCAGGCGCGCCTGCAGGTCCATGCAGGGGTTGCACTAAGAGTCGAACATAATGACCATGTCGGCGCCCTGCATGACAACCTAACCCTGCCCCGGGCGCGCCTGGAGGTCCATGGAGGGGTTCCAGTCAGAGTCGAACATGATGACCGTGTCGGCGCTCTGCAGGTTGAGCCCCAGGCCGCCCGCTCGCGTGGACAGCAGGAAGCAGAACGCCCTGCTGCCGGGCGCGTTGAACTCGAACAACAGGCGCGCGCGGTCGGCCGTCTTGGTCGCGCCGTCCAGGCGCACGCAGGGCAGGCCGCGCAGGTCCAGGAAGTCCTCCAGGATGTCCAGCGCGCGCGTCATCTGCGCGCGGTTCAGGGAGTAGGGTGAGGGTAGGGCGTGTGTCGCGCATACTGCCTGACGTGACGGGCAACCCTTGTGTGCCTGCGCTCGCGTGAGTGCCTCCATGAGCGGCATTGCTTGCACGGAACGCTCGGATCGGCCTAAGCTCCGACGCAGACGACCAGCTTTACGCTTGGGCGAGCGCGCCGCGCGAGTTGTATTGCACCCACCGCCCCGCCCGCAGCGTCGCAAGCGCGGCGGGGCGCGCCTGGCTGAAGAGCAGCACGCGGTGGCCGGCAGCGCGCAGCTTGGGCAGCGCGGCATCCAGCAGCGCCAGCTTGCCGCTCGCGCGCACAAGCTCGGCCGGGTCGGCCGGCGCGTACGGCGGCTGCAGGCGGTCCAGGAACAGGTACGGGTGCGCGCACACCTGCCCGGCGCGCGCGCGCAAGCTCGCTCTCACACAGCTTCGCGCCGCTGGTGTGCAAACCTTGCGATGCGTGGCCCTGATGTGAACTCGCTGGGAGGCTCTCTGTGATCCCATGCTCGCCAGCAAATGGCTCAAACGCCTCCTGGCAGGACCAGTCAGGCGCCTCCCCAGCAGGACGGCAGGGAAGGACGCAGCACAGAGTCTGGGCGCCGCTGAGCAGTGAGCGCTGCCTGGGCCAGAAGCCGCGCTTGCTTGCGCACGCCCGCGCCGGCGCAAGCCCAATTTGGACCTCTAGCAGGGCCAGGCGCTGATGGTCATGCCTGACCCACTCTTGCCAGACCGCAACCTGCCACCCACCACCCTGCCAGGCCCTCTGCCCAGCACGCCCCCTCGCCCGGGGCGCAGCCAGGCCGCGCCTTGCGCAGGTGCATGGCGGCGTTCTGCAGGCTGCGCCCGCCGCGGCCGCCCACGCCGACGCGGCCCTCCTCCGTGATCTGACGGTACCAGAGGCGCTGCCAGGCAGACAGGCCGCAGCGCACGACGTGCTCCGACTTGCCCGGCAGCTCCGTCTCGACCTCCGCCTTGGTGCGCCGCAGCATGAACGGCCGCAGCACCTGGCACGCGCGGGTGCGGCTGCGCGCCTCAGGGGCGACCGGCGTGTGCGCCCGTCGCATGACAGGCGCGGTGCAGGCGCGCCTGGCGCGCCTGGCTCGGTGGCCACTTGCCACAGAGCGTGGCCATCGGCATGCGGAGCGCATGCGCTGGCGCACTCGCAGGATGCGTGACCACAGGTAGCGTGCACAAGCTGCCGGCAGCGCCCTTTAGCAGCATGCAGACCACAGCTCGCACTCGGTGACCAAGCAGCAGCTGGCCATTCCCCAGCGCGGCTCATGCCAGACCCTATACAGAGTGGGGCACAAGGACGCAGAGCGCCGTAGCCCGATGCTGCCTGCTCCCACAACCTGTCCCGTACCAAGCACGTGCATGCAGGGCGCGGTGCGCAGCTGGGCGGGCGGGCCCAGGGCGGACCTGGTGCAGGCGCCCGATGACCAGCAGCTGCTCCTCCTCATTCAGCTGCGCGTCCACGTCGTCCACATCCGTGCCCTGACCCTGCATGGCAGCCGGAGGGTTTTGCCCCTTGCACCTGCACCGACGTGCCCTGACCCTGCGGGGCAGCCGGGCGGCGACGCCGCTGGCACCTGCACCAAGCCCCTTGCTGGCCAGCACGGGTGGCGCAGTGAGCCCTGCTCCATACAGGCTGATGCAGCAGTGACCGCATGCAGTAACGGCCGCACGCAGAGCCTCGCAGTGCGACAGCGGCGGGCGCGCACGCGGAAGGGCGCGGCGAACCACTCATCGAAGCTGTCGGCGCAGTCGAACACGGCCGGCAGCACAAAGTTGAGCAGCGCCCAGAGCTCGGCCAGGCTGTTCTGGATCGGCGTGCCGGTGAGCAGCACGCGGTGGCGGACCGCGTAGCCGCGCAGCGCCTCTGCAAGGCGGCTGGCCGCATTCTTGAGCCGATGCCCCTCGTCCACGACCAGCACCTCCCACTGCACCTGGCGCAGCGCTGCGGGGCTGGTGTAGGGTTGCAACTCTGGTGTAGGGTTGAACGCAAGCCCTACCGGACACGCCTCAGAAATGGCTACCGCTGAGTCACCGCACATCAGCGCGCGTGATAGAGCCGGTGCGCCCTTGGACGCGCGCTTGTAGGTCTCCAACACCCTGTGCATCCGTGGCCGCGCTGGATTGGGATATGTGCGAGCTGTTCAGCTTGCCAGCATCGCTGTCTTCCAACGCCCCAGCGCGCGCGGCCACGGAGCGCGCGCCGGCGCTCGGCCGCCGCAGGACGGGCCGGGGCGCCGGCGACGCGCCGCAGGCGGGCGCGCCTTGCGCAGCGCGGCGCAGTCTCGCAGGGCGAGGTCGTAGTGCGTGATGAGCGTGTTGAAGCCGCCGGGCTCCACGTGCTCGGCGCGCAGCGCGCGCCGCTCGTCGGGCGTGCCGTCGTACAGCACCGCCTTGAGCCCGGGCGCCCACTTGGCGAACTCGGCCGCCCAGTTGCTTTGCACCGCCTTGGGCGCCAGGATCATGTGCGGCCCGGGCACGCCCTTGCGCTCGGCCAGCGTGGCCAGCAGCGAGATGGTCTGGATCGTCTTGCCCAGGCCCTGCGCGCGCGCGCGCCGCCGACGGAGCGTGTGAGCGGCCGCGCTTTCTACCTGATACCTCGGCAGATTTGGTGCACATCAGCATGCTGACAGCCTGACTGCGGGTGACAGGTCGCGCACGCCCCTTGATACAGAGTGCTGCAGAGCCTGAGAGGCATGGAGGCCCTGGTTTGCGCGCGCTTGAAACAAGCCTAAGGGTGCCCGCCAGCGCCAGCGCCGGACATGCGATATTTTGAAGCTGCAACCGCTGCCGCCGCAGGCAGGGCTGCTGCCAGGCGGGCCGCGCGCCGCGCCGGCCGGGCGCGTGCCATCTCGTCGGCCAGGATGCCATTGACGCCGTTGTTGACCAGCGAGAGCAGGAAGCGCAGCCCGCCCAGCTGGTACCCGCGCAGCGTGCCGCCCGCCAGCATCGCCGGCTGCGCCACCGACTCCCGCACCACGTGCACGCTGTCGTAGTACGCGCGCTGCGTGCGCAGCATCGCGCGCGCCTCCGCGTCGAGCCCGCGCTCGTCATCGCCGCCGCCGCTGCCGCCGCCTCCACCGCCGGCCTCTGCGCCGGAAGCGTCCGGGCGTGCTGCAGCCTCCGCGCCCTCGCCGCTGCCGCGGCCTCCCGGCTCGCCGGCGCCTTCGCCGCCGCTGCCGTCCCCGTCAGCTCGGACCTCTGCGCTGTCCGAGCGCGCAGCGCCAGCCGCCGCGCTGCCTGCTGCGCCGTCAACCGTGCCGTCCGCAGCGGGCGCTGCGCTGCCACCGCCGTCCGCCCAGATCGCGGCGGCTGCGCGCTCGGCCGCCGCGCCGTTGGGCGGCGGCGCGCGCTGGCTGCCCACCTGCCGCCCGGCAACAGCACTTTATGATGTGCCAATGTTTTGTTTATCAAACATTTCTGTTATTTACTGTCCTCGTGCCCTTCCAGGTGCTCATGATGATAGGGCTCGATCAGCTGCTGCTCCTGTGCAGGCTGTGCGGGCCCGGCCCCGGCTGGCCTGGCCGGCTATGCCCGCGCTCCCCAGCCTCCCTTCCGGCCTGTCAGCGGCGCGCGTGGCAGCGCTCCGCACGGGCACGAAGCAGGCGTGCGAGCAGCCGATCGACCTCCACTCCAGCCCGCACGGGCATGAAGCAGGCGTGCGAGCAGCCGATTGACCTCCACTCCAGGCCGCTCAGCTTTCAGTCAGCTTTCTCGGCCATCCCTTGTGGAGCAGATTTGCCTATGGTGCAAGGTAGGGTACCCCATGACGCGCCTTGAGCCCCAGCTCCTCGATGATGGCGTCGGTCTTGGCAAGCAGCGTGCGCAGGCGCGCGTCCTTGGTGTGCTGCGCCAGGCGCAGGTACTCGGTGTAATCGTTCTGCCGCAGCGCCGCCACGCGCGCGGCGGACTCGCGGCCCGCGCGGCGCGACTCGCGGCCTGCACCCACACGCCCCGTGAGCTCCTCAGATGCGCCTCATATGCGGGGCACAACTATGTTCGGCAAGCTTTGAGGCCATGTGCTTGACATGTCCCGCCGCTGTATGGCAGCAAATGCCAGCGCACCCAACCACGCTCGCATTAACAGCCGGTGAGCAGCACCGCAAACTACCGACTGCTTTTGCTGACGCCCACTCATACATCGTTGCAGTGCCTGAACAGGCCCCAGGCAGCGCGTTGGTCCTGGATCACACATTTCAGGATGTATGGCGGGTGGGGTGTGGGGCCGCACCGTGCCAGGCGCGCACGGCATTGCAACGCTGCATGCGCCGCTTGGCGGCCGCCTGCGAGGCTGGGCGCCAGGCCTCGCGCAGGTGCGCAGCCACGTCCGCGCAGAAGGCGCGCCGCTCCTGCAGCGCGCGCTGCGCGCCCGGGCCGCGCCCCTCAGCGCCCGAGCGGGGCGCTTTTGGCCTACCTCGCGCAGCTGCCTGGATACTTGGGCATGTGCAGGTGTTGTCTGGAGTGACGGGGCATGCCCGACCGCCGCAGATCATGTCCTCTGCACCATGCATGCAGCATGTCGTACGGTCTATGTTGTTGAAGCGCGCATGAATTCAGTGCCACAAAGTGCACGGCACTGTATTGCTGCATGTGGGACACAGACCATCTACCTCACAGATTGACAGAGTAGATAGGCGATCGAACTTCCGTCAGGGACACCCGTCAAAGAGCATGCCCATTGGGCCCGCGCCAGCGTAATATGTCCCCACGGTGCTGCCATGCCACCAAAATTGAAACTACAGTGACACTGGGCGCCCATAAGTGGTGTACAGGCAAAGGCGCACCAGCTTGGCGTCGCGGCTGCGCCTCTCCAGCTCCGCCAGGGCCGCGCGCCGCCGCGCGGTTACCGCGGCAGCCGCCGCCGCGGCCGCGGCGCGCCGCTCCGTCTCCGCGCGCGCCGCCGCCACCGCCCTCTGCCGCGCCTCCACCGCGCGCGACCTGCGGGCGGCGGCCGCACGCCGCCGGTGAGCCTGGGGCATGCCAACACGCTGAGACGCGGAGCACCCGGTCCCCGAGCTCGCTCATCACCGGCACGTGAGAGCGCAGAGCCTGCGCCTTGACCGCACCGGCTCATCTCCGTCTGCAGCGCGGCTAGCTCAGCCGGCGCGAGCTGGCCAGCGCGCGGCGGCGGCGGCGGCGGCCACGGCGGCGCCAGGTCGGGCGCGCCGGGCGCCGCGCGCCGCCAGGCCCTCCAGTCCGCCAGCGCGTCCGGCGCGGCCGCCGCGGCGCGCGCGGTCTCCGCGCGCACGGCCGCGCGCAGGCGCCGCTGCGCGCCCGCCGCGCGCAGCGTGCGCAGCTCCAGCAGCGCCGTCAAGCGCGCCGCCTGGGGACCGACAGGGAATGAAACCCGTTCTGGTCGCAAGTGGATCGCACGCGGCGTGATACCCCGTTCGGAGAGCGTGCCTGGAGCTGCGATAGGACGCGCTGGCACCCACTCACAGGAAAAAAAGAGCCTGTGAGCCAGGCGCGCATAGCAGGCAGGCCAGGCAGGCGCGAGCGCACACGGCGCGACGCACTCGCTGCGCTTGACAGTGTGTCGGCGGAGCCAGCGCAGCCTGGGAACGCCCGCCGACTGAGCGCGGGAAAAGGCCCTCGATGCATGGGCGAGGCCCGCAGCCGGGCGCGCACGTTGGGCAGGCCGGGCAGCAGCTGCTCCAGGTCGCGCAGCCGCGCCTGCAGCGCCTGGTGCGCGCGCGCCTCGCGCGCCTCCCGCACGGCCGCCAGCGCGCCCGGGCCCGCCACGCCCGGCTGTGCTGGGGGGTGCGGGTCCTGCACGCCCAGCGCCGACGCTGCGTGACGTACAGGCGAGAGCAGTAGACGCGCGTGGAGCGCAGATCACCTGGGGCGGATAGCGTGCGGGCAGCGTAGCACTGTGTCGTGCAGGCGTATAGAGTGAGCTCGAGGAGCACGTGCTTGTGAGCGAGGCGCTAGACGTGCTGCGTACCTCTGCAGGCAGTATATGATTGGCGGCGCGGCTGGCACAGGCAGGCGGCAGCGCACTCCCCTGCAGACCAGCCACAGCACGGAAGTGAGGTTCATGCGCATCAAAGCACTGAGCATACTTGAAGGCAGCCGTGTGCTTGAGCAGCGCGCGTCAGCGCATACAGGGTGCATGCGCTCATACAGGGTGTGCCGTACCAGTGCTGCCTTCTGTAGTGCAGCATTTTTATGGGGCCCAGCCGCGTCCATGAATGTGCACACCAGTCGCGGTGTCCTTCTTCAAGACCTGTAAAGAGGTTAGAGAGGCACCACCAGCGACGCTGGGATCGCCTGCAAAGCAAGCACATTGCAAGCAGCCAACCTAGGGTTGGCTAGGTTCAGTGCCGCGTTACCATCCTCCAACTTTGGCCGTGTGTTATGGCCGTGTGTACGAGTGATTTGTCTCCCTGGTTTTGGCCCCGTCTGATTGATCATTGATGTCCATTCTTTCGTTTGCATTTCCAACTTGGTCGCTACCGCCAAAAACTTCGTCGCAGGTAGACGCCTTGCCCACACGCTCCTCAGGTTCTCAGTGCCGCAGACGGCAAACAAGGTGGTGCACAAACAACTAACTGTGGCGCGCTTGTCACCAACTGCATTGTAGCGAGTGTGCGCCGCAAGCTGTGAAGTGTGCCACTAGATTTTTTCTATTGCTACTGTGCAACTGCCACCACACAAAGTGCATATTGTTGCCTGGTAATGCTAGCCTCCGCAGCACAAGGTTGTGCCAGGAGCAAAGCAGCTTCTTCTCCGGCCATGCACTACCTCCCTTGTGAACTCGAGCGCTGCATCCTTGCCTGAACTCCACGCCTTAAGACTGCCAGGACTTAATAGGCTACTTCCACTCAGAGCAGTGCACCAACGCAAAAGGTATGTGCGTTAATATCACATAGTGCAGCCCACCAACTCACGCCTACAGCAGTGCCCGCTCACGCGGGTTGAGCACGTACTTGTATGCACCACCCGTCACGTTATTCTGAGGGCAAATAGTGGGAACTCTACACATCCAGTTGAGCACAACTGTCTCCCGCTTGGTTGTCACCAAGCTCTGCCTCAAGGGGTTCACTTCACTACAAACTGCGTCGCGTGCCGCAGTTTCACTCAAGCAAGTGCCCCTGTGGCTGTGGAGGCGCGGGCGCCAGCGCCTGGCTGCGCACGCGTATCAGCACACCTGGCAGGCCCTGCATCAATCGCAGGGCGCGATCACAGCGCGGCATGAGTGAGTGATTGACTGAATTGCATGAGCCTCAGGGGTTCTCGCTTGCACGAGGCACTTTGTCAGACTGATGCATCAGAACGTGCGCCTGAGACAGACTTGATACCCTGCAGGGCGGGATCAGGCTTTTCAAAACAAGCTGCGGGGCCACATGACGTCCCAGCATTCTCGAGCGCCGCAGCCACTCCGAGCCTATCGCGCCTTGCCGTTCTCTGATTGCATCGGCTCCAGCAGGACTCCTCGCGAGCTGTGCTCAGTGGACTGCAAGGTGCGGCCTGCTGCGTCCTGCTTCGCTGATGGAGCGTGCAGGCGGGAACGGCTCGTGCGGGCGTTTGCAGTCCTGTTTGACGCTGTCTGGCCGGTCTGTGAGGGCGTCGGGCCGCTGGTGTGTGCGCCTGTGAACTTGGGAAGGGAACACGGTGCATCAGCCAATCTCCGGCACTGTGGCAATTCGTCACCGGGGGCGTCTTGGACGGCAAGACGCCCCGTCCGCTGCGCATCCTGTTGTGCCCCCACTCACTCGCTTCTGACCTATCTGCAGGGCTGCGACAATGCACTCCGCGCTCGCTGCGCTGCTCGCGCTGCTGGCCGCCGCACGCGTGCACGGCGGCTATGACTGGAACGGCGTGCTGAACAACAAGAATCTGCAGACAGGCGACGTGCGCGCCCCGCCCTCCCCGTGCACCAGTCCTTGGCCCGCGGCGGCACGGCGGCAATTCCTTGCCCAGTCAGAACGCCCTGCTGTGGTGTCGCTGCTGAGAGTGGTATCAGCATGTGCCGTGTCACCAGCGTGCCTGCAGTATGCAGACTTATCCGCGGATGGGTCGGCGCGGTCAGCGCCTCCGCGCGGCAGCCATGTACTAAACTTTTTTTGTGGCCCCCGCCTCAGCCTTGCTGCGCTCCGGACTGGCCCTCTGAGCTTGTGGCTATTGTGCCCTTTGTGTTGCTAGTTGGTGTGCACCATGTCTGGGCTTGGCAGGTGGCACATTCTCAGCCTCCACTACGGCAATACTTACTTGTACAGTGACTTCGAGGGGCGTGCTCGCTGCGTGCGGATGCAGCTGAAGCGCAGCGTGCATTAAGGGCGCACCTGGGTAGGCCAGGATCAAGGCTCAGTGAGCTGTGCTACCCTAGCTCTCCATCTCGGCCCTTCTCTCAGAAGTTGTCTTGAAGAGGACAGCATCACACCTTGTGCGCATGCATCTTGTATGCAGTGTGCTTGGCCCTGCACAGCACCTGTGCGACCATTGCTCCCGCGCGTGGCGGGCCGGGGCGCTGATGCGTGCCGCGCCCGCGCGCAGGCCACGTTCTATGGCCAGCAGATCGACCAGGACGCCGCGGGCACGTGCAGCTTCGGCGGCAACTTTGCCAACTCTATGCACCTGCCGTGGACCAACGGCGTGCGGCACTCGGTCGCGCTGAACGACAACATGTTCAACGACTCGCTGCCGTGCGGCACGTGCATTATGTACCGCGGCCGCGGCCAGGGCCTCGGCACGACGCCCGTGCCGACCACCAACTGGACGATGGCCATCGTGAACAACAGGCGCGGCATAGCCCGTGGCCGCACAGCCCCACATCTTTTCATTTACAGCCCCGATGCATGTCCTCTCCGAATGTGTCTAAGAAGCGCGCGGCTGCCCGAGCTGTCGAGCCGTAGCACATCCCCTCCTGCCGTTTGAAATGCGCCGCTGTTGGCACGGAGAGACTCGCAGCACATCGCGCCCTGCCACTTTCAGCACATGCGACGTAGCCCGCAGCACCCCCCCCTGCCGCGCCGCTCCTCCGCGGTGCTGAGCCCCGGGCGCGCGCCGCGCAGGTGCCCCGAGTGCTCGTTCGGCGACATCGACCTCAACCTGGCCGGCGACGGGCGCTGGAAGGTAGAGTGGCACGCGGTGCCGTGCAACGTGGGCGACAGCAAGCTCAAGTACAGCATCGTGGTGTCCACCTACTACTGGTTCTCGCTCGTCGTCTCCAACACGCGGTGCGGCGCCGCCGCCTGCAGCGCAGGCAGCCACGCTGCTGCGACCATGCCTGTGCCGCAGCAGCCTGCCGCTTCACCGCACGTCCTCCACGTCTGCATCATGAGCTTGTGGGGCAGGCCGCCGCGCTCGAGGCGGCATGCATGTCAGGGAGCTCCAGCTGGTGACAGGCCTACCGCTGCGCGGCCTGTTCCGGGGTCATGTCAGCCCTGTGCGTGTGTGCTTGCAGGGCAGGCAGCCTGGCCCAGAGGCGCGCCGCTGTGGCCTGAGCGCGCGTGCCCTGCCGCGCGCAGGATCCCGGTCGCCCAGGTGCAGGTCAAGATCAACGACGTCTGGGTCAACATGAAGCGCGCGAACAACAACCAGTGGCCGTACTACAACACCAACGGGCCCTGGCAGACCAACTTCCCCATGCCCATCCGCGTCACGTCCATCGCCGGCGAGACGGTGGAGGACGTGATCACCTCGGTCGGCGGCGGCGACGGCCACGTGCAGTTCTCGCCCGACCGCATCGTGCGCCCCGAGATGCAGGCGGCCGCCGCGGCCGGCGGCTGGAGCTACGCCGCCAACGTGACCGGCGCTGGCTACTTTGGCAGCGCCACCGGCAGCGGCAACCCCAACGTGACCTACTTCCGCAACGACGGCAGCCAGAGCCAGGCGGAGTCGCCGGCGCCCAGCAGCGGCGGCGGCGGCCAGGGCGGCAGCTCGGGCTCTGGCCAGGACGGCAGCGGCGGCCAGGGCGGGAGCTCTGGCTCCAGCCAGGGCGGCAGCGGCGGCCAGGGCGGCAGCTCGGGCTCCGGCCAGGGCGGCAGCAGCGGCCAGGGCGGCAGCTCGGGCTCCGGCCAGGGCGGCAGCAGCGGCCAGGGCAGCAGCGGCCAGGGCAGCGACAACAAGCCCGTCGCGTCGGCGAGCGTTGGCAGCGGCAGCAGCGGCAGCGCGCAAGCCCCCGCGCCTGTGCAGCTGAATATGGGCACGCCCGCGCCCACCCAGGCCAGCGCGCGCGGCTCGCCCGCCACTGAGGCCTACGCTGCTGTGGGCGGCCGGCGGTTGCTGCGCGCGTGACCGCGCGCGTGGCCGCTGCGGCGTGCGCTCCTCTGGGCGCGTATGGGGGCGCGGGGGGCTTCTTTTTGGGGCTTACTTGGCGGGAGAGTGATTTGATTGCGTCCAGAAGCGAAGGTGGACTTTTTCGTTGCGGCGGAGCAGAGCGCCTACCTTGATGGAGGGAACCATTTCATCCCGGCCCAGCGAGTCGCCAGCCAGCGGCAGCATGTTGAGGGCTCCACAGCTGGGGCGCGCGCAGTTAGGTGCCGCGCCCCTGAGAGATGATTTCATGCACTGCTAGCATTTGAGGTTGCAGGTCGTTTGACAGGTCCCACCCAAGCCATGGGCAGTGCGTCTGTACCCATCCCCATGTACCCAGTCCGCCCTTAGCCCGGGCCAGCGAGCACGTTTTATGGCAAAGCACGCTGGCCGCAACAGCGGGCGGGGCGCGGCACCTTGTCGCACTTTCGCACTCCGTATGCACACCACGACGTTTTGGCCGGGCGCATCCCCCGGGGGGGCAGGTGCGGGGTGCTAGTCGAGCTTGTACTAGTGGGTGAAGGGGTGAAGGGGGCAGCAGATAAGCTGCTCTTCTGTGCCGCCAGCTGCGAGGGCGCGTTCCCTGGTGGTGCAGGCTTGGTGAATTTTTATATTTGCCACAGTAGCGATTTGTTTGGGCGTGGCGGGGGGGGGCGAGCGCAGTGTGCATCAGATGGTTGGGGGGCCGTGGCCGCGTGCACCGGGCGTACGCCCGCAGCCGCACAAGGCGCGGCCGGGCCCTGAACCCCAAGCATTCTTGCGCAACGCCCGTAGGAGCGAAGCGCGCGCCGCGCCGCTCCCACTGCCCGGCCTCGTAGCTAGACTCGCCGTACGGCTGATTGCGCCGCGGCGCTGTTTCATTCTTTGCGCTGCGCGCGCGCTGCGCCGCAGACTGCCGGCTTGTATCGCTCGGACGCAGATTTTCCCCCGTGTGGGGCGCAGGTGTTTGAGTCGAGTCGCTGCTTGCTGCTGCTTGAGACGCTTAGGTGCTGCTCAGGATGTTGTAACTAGCTATGCAGAGTCCTTCGCCGTTGCATCTCCTGCTTTCCCAAGGCAGCCTATGCGGACACATCTCATGTGCTCTGCCACATGCCCCACATGACTCAGCGCATGCGCACCGCACATGCTCTGGCAACGCGCATGCCCTGGGAATGAAGTGAAGACTGCGTAAGCACAGCCGTGAGGAAAAGCAGTGCTTGAGACTGGGACTGAGAGGCTTGCGCATTGAGGAGACAACAGCGGCGCTCAAAGGCTCTCAAAAGCGTGGCTGGAGAGGCTCGCGCATGCAGAGACGTACGACTCAAAACGACCCACGACATGCATGTGCGGGGTGTATTACACCCGGATGCATGACATGCCCGCCACGCCCTGGCTGCAGATGTCACACACTGCAAGGTCAAGATGGCAGCATACGTGCTTAGTCCACTGGCAGCAGGCTACAGCCCCCGCTCTGCCGTTACACGCCACACACCGGCCATCCCAGCTCACAGCAAGGTCCAAAAAGCTGCTTCATAACCCAAGTTTTTGGGGATGACACCCACATCAGGGGAGTGCAGTGTGTTGCCTGCCGGGCGCAAGCTAACGTGCTGCCGGAATCAACAGGCCGTGAAGCAGTCATGGCCCGTGTGTTATAAGTTGTTATGCAGGCCAACATATGCACACGGCAACACTTGATAGCACAAAGGCCGTGGCAGCCCCAGGCTGCGAGCCTGTCAACGGCAGCGCCGCCCCCAGCGCCAGGCGCACTGGCGGCAGGCCAACACGATCCCAACACGTACACAGCTCAACACCGGGCTCCCTGAGCACAGGCTCGCAGCGGCCCGCCCGCGCGCTCAGGCAGCAGCCGCCATGGCAGGCGCCTCCGCAGGCGCGCCGGCCGCGTCGGCGTGGGCCGCGCGGCGCGTCACACGCACATGCAGCCCGTTCGCGGTGTGGATGGTTGCGCCCGTGGCCATGCCGACGCGCTCGGGGCCGCCCTCCAGCCGAAATGTGAACCGCCTGCGCCCCGCGCGGCTCGCCTTGATTCCGCGCGCCCGAGATGAGCCCCGTGTGGAGCCCCCACCTTGCCCCGTGCGCGCCGCGCGGCACATTGTTGAAATGTGCGCGCACGTCTGTTGCCCACACAATCGCCTTGTTGGCTGCATGTTGGCTGCAGAGCATTGCAGTGCCGTCATGGACATACCGGAAGCCCAAGGCGCTGGCTCAGCGGAGCGCGCCTCAGCAGCAGCGCGAGCGCGGGCGCAGCCCCGGCCGGCGCGGACTGGGCCACACGGGGCGCCAGGGTTCCCGCATGCAGCGTACCTCAGCAGCGGCACAGGCGCCTTGGCGAGGCGCTGGACGGGCCGCCGTGGGCACCAGGGTGCAAGTCGTGAACAACTTCTGGAGCGCACCTCAGCAGCAGCACGAGCGCGACGGCGGCCTCGGTCAGCGCAAACTGGTCGCCGACGCATTTGCGCATGCCGCCGCCGAAGGGGATGAACGCAAAGTCGGACGCGACCTCGTTCGGGTACAGGCTGGAGCCCTGCGCCTCGGGCCGGTAGCCCGCCCACGCGCCGCCGAAGTCCGCGTTGGCGTTTGCCTCAGCAAAGCGCTCCGGCCGGAACGCGTCGGGGTCGCGCCACAGGTGCGGCGACCTGCGCGCGCGGCCCTGGCGTGTTACAGGGTCGCTACAGGAGGCGGCGTTTGAGAAGACTTGGGAGAGACTGAAAACTAGCACGGCGGTGCTCGCATGTCCTCGCATCGGCGGCCATTAGGGTGGGTGTAACCGCCACCAACGCTTCCTTGCTGTCAGTGGCCTGCGAGCGCGCACTCGAGCGTGATGCGCGTCACCCGCGCGACACGGCGCGGCGCGGCGCGGCGCGGGCCCCGCGCCTGTGCAGGTTCCAGACGGAGATGAAGAGGTCGGCGCCCCTGCCGATGGGGTAGCCGCCGGGCGCGCCGCGCAGGCCGGGCGGCAGCACGTCGTCCGCGAGCGCGCGCCGGATGAGGATCGGCGGCTGCGGGTACAGCCGCAGCGACTCCGCCAGCGTCGCGCGCAGGTAGGGCAGCCGGCCGATGTGGTCCAGCGCTGCGCGCGGACAACATGGGCTGGGTCAGGGTAGGGGCGCCACACGCAGCTGCGCCCCACTGCGACGTGGTCCACCTCGCGCGCATGGGCGCAGCTCGCGTTTCAGGGGCGCTGCCCGCTCGTCGCAGGGGCGCACTGACGGCCGCATCGCCGACCTCGGCGTCGAGCTCCGCGAGCAGCTTGCGCTCCACGTCCGGCTGCTGCATCAGCGCAAAGAGCGTCCAGGTGAGCACCTGCGCGCAAGGGTAGGGGCTAGGGTCAGGGCGGCCAGCGCGCGGCCGGGCTCGGTGACCGCCTCTCCTGCCTGCGTCGCCGATCCTGGTGCGGACAATGACTGGCTCCTGTGTCACAAGCCTGCAGCGCGGCTAAGCGCACGCATGCAAGATTACTGCATTTATGGCAAAGACGCGCAGCACGCAGCGAGCACTGCTGCAATGAATGCACCCGCCGCCGAGCGCTGGCCGGCGCACAACCTGGCACGGCGAGCATGCCGCTCCCCGACCAGCCGCCTGCCATGCGCCGCACCCGCGCACGCGCCAGAGCGCGGCGGGGCGCGCACCATACCACACCTACCCAGCTTATTGGGTCAGTAATGTCACAATACAAATGAGAAGTCCGGCTGCTTCCGAGGGAGGCACCGCGGCGGTGGTCTCATGCCCGGCGATGAGCATGGTCATGAGGTCATCGCGCAGCTGGCGGTCGTCCAGGTCCGCGTCGCGCATGTCCACCAGAAAGCGCAGCAGCGACGGGTCGCGCACCTGCGCAGGCGCGCGCGCGGCCCCCGTCCTGTCAGCCCGCGCGCTGGGCCCGCGCCATGCGCTCATCCGCGACCGGACGCGGAGGGCCACCCTGGCCAAGCGCCGGCGCCGCAACCGCGCCACGGTGTGCTGCTGACGCCGATGACGGCGCTTGCTTCCTTGCGAGCTGCGTCTATGACGCATGCTCTGCGGCAATGACCGGGACCTGGAAATCGGACGCCGCTGCAGGAAAGCACCTGAGCGCCCTGCCAGAGCACGCTCTCCAGGAGGTGACGTCAAAATTAGCATCCCCGCAGGAGCCCCCCCGCCGCGCGCCTTGGAGTAGTCGCGGGCCTGCAGCGCCTCCGCGTCCGTCGCCTGCCGCGTGCTCTTCGCCGTGGCGATGAGGCCGTCCAGGCAAGCGTTGATGACGGCCAGGTCGGCGCGGAAGCGGCGCTGCCGCGGCACGAGCGCGGCGGCGAACGGCAGGTTCCAGTAGGGTATGTAGAACGTGCTGCGGTGCTCCGCCTCCTTCAGCACGCCGTACACCGCCTGGCGGCGCGGCCGCGCGCGTTTTCCGGACCGGCACGGCGCGCTGCTCACGCATGGGGGCCCAAACGCGGAGCCAGGTCCGACACGCGCGCGGTGTGCGTGCAGGGGCGCGCTACTTTTACAGGTGCGCGCTCAGCGACACGCCGCTGACGAGTGACCTGCATCATGTCTATTTGCTGCTGCGTAAGGGTGCATGGTCAGATGCTCAACAGCTGCGGAAAGCAAACCGCCCCAATGCAGCAGCCGATTGTTCCGCGGCGCCCCGGCCCTCGCTCGCCCGCAGCCCGGGCCGCGGCGGCGCGCCTTGATGACGGGCGACTCGCGCGTGATGGAGCCGAAGTCGAAGTTGAAGACGCCCAGGCCGATGATGTCCAGGCCCAGGTTCAGGAACTCCTCCTCCATGTCCACCGCGGCCGCCTGGCGGTGGCGTAATGCCGAATGGGCGCGTGGGTTTAGAGTCAGGGGTAGGGCATAAGGTTGGGGCTGTGCAGCGCTGTGCGCACAGCATACCATGGCCTGATCCTCATATCGCTGAACGGCCGCTTGCATGCTCTACAACAGCTTGAATGATAGCGGCCGCGGGCAGGTCCAGGGGGCGCGCCCGCCAGTGCGCGGCAGGGGCACGCATGGGTCTGATGTGCTGCTTCACTCTGAAAGCGCCCAGGCATGCCCGCAGCCTCCCCGCATGTCACATAAGTTGTCTCAATCGCAAAAAAAAACATGACTCAAGGTCCTGGGAGGACGCGCGGCAGCTGGGGCGCGCGCACCTCGCCGCCGGCCGCGAGCGCGCGCTCCAGCTTGTCCACCGTCTGCCGCGTGCACGCGTTGAACATGGCGACCATCGCGCCGAGCCAGGCGCGGTGGAACGCCGGCACGATCGCGCGCCGCCGCGGCTTCCACGTGTCCAGGTCGGCCGGGATGAGGCCCTTGCCCATGATGGGCTCCAGGATCTCGGCCAGCACGCCCTTGTCGTAGTTGCCCGCGTTCTCCTGCGGGCAGCTCAGGGTTAGCCTCAGGTTTGCTCAGGCCCTTCCTGACAGCGGCTGCGGGGCCGCGGCCAGCACGCCCTTGTCGTAGACGCCCGCCATTGCCTGCAGGCCGCTGCGGGCGCTGAGGCCCTTCCTGGCCACGGCTCCAGGGGTACCGCCAGCACCGCCCCGCTCGGACTTGCCCGCATTGTCTGGCCGCGGTGCATGGCCCCACAAGCGTGAGGCCCCGTTGCTGAATCCCTGCTCTATAGGGTCCCCGCCAGCCTTGGGAGGGCTGGCGCGGCGGCGCGCCTTCAGCAGGTGCCGCACGACCACCGGGTCCGAGACAACGATGAACGCCTTGGGCCCGAACGCCAGCTTGTACACGCCGCCGCTGTCCAGGAACCTGCGCGCGCGGGCGGCAGGGTGACTTACAGCCGCGCTCAGACGCTGTGTGCGGTCCACGCCTGTGCAAATCATCTGCACGGCCGTGTTCGCATGTAAATTGGTGAGCGAGGGCAGCACGGTATGCTGGGGCGGTGCGCACGAACAAAGAGAGCAGACCCTACCCTCATCACAAACCGAACCCTGAGTTGACCTCGTCTGCTAAGTGTGCATGGCACCGCATGAATATGCACGCCTGGACCGCTGCACCAACTCAGCGGTAGGCCGCCCACCTGGCGCCGCCCGCCTGGCGCCGCCCTGCCAATGGGCTGCCGTGCGCGCTGCGCAGCGCGCACGCGCTCGCAGCCCGCAGTCCCCGCTACAGCGGGGGCGGGGGAACGCGCGCGCGCACCACTGGTAGAGCGCCTTGAACAGCGGCTCGTCGCCCGCCAGGTCGGACAGCTCGCCCTCGGCGGTCGGGATGTTGGCGCCGCCCACATCCGGCTGCAGGTAGCCCTGGCTCGCCTGCCGCGCGGCCGCACCACCTTCCAGCGCCTCTCGCGCACTTCGCATCATGCCTTCATTTCTGCGGGCTCACGTACGAGCTAAACCAGGTCTCCAGCAGGCGCTCGGCCGCTGGCACACCCGCCGGCACGCCCGACCACTCACCGTTCAGGAAGCAAGGCGGGGACGACAAACAGTCGGAGTTCTGAAGCACCGGCTCACGGCAAGCTGGCAGCCAGGCCCCTCGGCGTTGCTCAAACGCAGTAGGCGGGCTCGTTCCCCTTTGTCTGCACCACACGCCTGCCAGCGAACGCGGAGGCGCAGCGTGCCCAATAGGACATCCTCAGGCCTGTTCTGAGGCTGTCTCCACGTTGTGAGAGCAGCACCGGGCAGAGTGCAGCAAAGGTCCGGGTCACGCGGCCGCGGGTGGCCAGGCCGCCCGCTTATGCACCTCCGTCAGCAGGCGGCTCAGCCCGTCGCGCAGGTTGCCGCGCCCCTTGACAAACGCGTACGCCAGCGCCAGCGCGCCCGGCGTGAAGAAGAGCGCCGCGCCGAGCAGCTGGCCCTGCAGCGCCGCGGCCACGCACACGCTGCCACGACGCGCCCCCCGGCCGCCCTCCCGGCGGCCCCCGCGGCAGGGAGCCGCCAGCGCGCAGCCCCACCGCCTCCGCAGCCGCTCCGGCTGCGCCGGCGCAGGCGCGCCGCGGGTAGCCTGGGGAGGCGGCGCGGAAGCGCAGCCGCGGCGCCTGCAGCTGGGGGTGGCCTCGGCAGTATAGCGCAAGCGCGCTGCATGCGCGTGGAGCCTGAGTTGGTTGCCTGCAGAACTAGCCCGCCGGGGCCCGCAGGGCAGAGCGTGACCCGCCCCCAGCAGCGCATCCATAGCGGTCAGGTGCAGCACGGCTACAGGCGCATCGCGCTTGGTATGTCAGCGTGCTTTCACGCAGCGACAATTCTAGCCTGCCTGCCTCTGCGACTGCACGAGACCTATGAAGTGAGTCGTTGCACACTGAGTTGCAGGCTCCAAGAAAAGTACAAAAGCTTTATCCTGCACAACCCTCCCTTTTATCTGGGCTGCTGCTGTTGCGGCATTGAGCGCTGTCAGCAACAACGTGGTGAACAATCTTCTCCTCGCCACAGCGCAGACATTGATCAAAGAGGGGCTGCGAGGGACCTGCGGCCCTGCTTTTGCTCAGGGCGGCAGTGGTGGGGCATCAGCGCGCATGGGCGCCATGGCGCAGGACGCATTAGAGCCAGACGCCTTTAAGAAGCTGTACCCAGACCAGTACTATGCGCGCTTTGTAGCGGAGGGCCTGCGCCCGGACGGCCGCCCGCTGGCACGCGCGCGCCCGACGACTATCGCACTGGGCGCTGTCAGCACCGCGGACAGCTCCGCGCTAGTGAAGATTGGCAGCACGACCGTCATGGCCGGCATCAAGCTCGAGGCGCGTGCCCCGCCTGCCGCACCACGCAGTGCATGCGTCCGCACAGTGTCATAGCCAGTGCGTTGATTTTGGGACAGGCCTGCAGTTACGGAAAGGCTTACCTGGCACTCGTGCATACAGGAAGGGGCCCACTGCTGGTTTTCAGGCTGCCGCGCGTGACGCGCTATCTCCACAGGCTCCGTGCCTTTCAGGCTCCGGCCTGTGCTGACAGAGGAGTGCTCGCGCAGGTGATGGTGCCCACCGACGAGCGGCCGCAGGAGGGGCAGCTGGCGCTCAGCGTGGAGCTCTCGGCGCTGTGCTCGCCCGACGCGCGGCCGGGGCGCTTCTCCGAGGCTGCAAACTGCCTGAACGAGCAGGCGCGCGTGGCAGAGCAGCCTCAGCTCAAATTCGCTGATGCATTTCACCATAGTTGCACAGCTGTGGTGATGCGCGCGTTGCCGCCCCGAGTGTTCCGACCTACCTCGTGGGCTGTACGTGCTTGCACATACAAGACCTGGTCCACGCGCAGGTTGTGGTGACGGCTGGCGGTGTTGTCTTTTCTACCAGATTCCTCTGTTTGTGCTCAGCTCTACACGTAGGTGTGGGAGATAAATGCATCAATGTGCAGCGGCATTGTAGTGCGTGCCTCCGGCTGACATACACTCACTTGCGCTCACTCGCTGCCTCCAGGCCGCCCATGCCAACATCAGAGCTTGGACAAGCTTAGCAGTGCATGCTAGACCTGTCAGGCGCCCTCGCCTTCTTGCACTAATGCACTAAGTGGAGTCGACGCCAGCCAGCGACCCGCTGCGTGGCGCGCAGCTGGGCGCGGCGCTGCGCGGCGGGCGCGTGGTGGACCTGCGCGGGCTGGCCATCGCGCAGGGCCGCGCTGCCTGGCTGGCCTATTTAGACCTCTACGTGCTGGACGCGGACGGCGGCCTGTACGATGCCGCGCTGCTGGCCGCGCTGGCCGCGCTGGCCGCGCTGCGCCTGCCGAGCGTGGCGGTGGATGAGGCCGGCAAGGCGCGCGGGGTGCTGCAGGGCTGGCATTGCTGATTGCACAGTGGGCGTGCGCAGTGGGTCTGGATGTGCACATGCAGGCCTGGCATGCGATGCTGGCCAAGCCGTGGTACACGAGGGAGCTGGTGCAGGAGCCAAGCAGGCTGCAGCTGGGCGTCAAGGGGCGACGTTAAAAATATGCTGGCAATGTGACTTTGAATGTGTGGCTACAGTTCTAGGGCATGTGCGTCCGTCTTGCGGGGGTGCTGCAGGCAGCTACGGGCTCCAGGGAGATGCTGTCGCACAACGTGACCGCAATACCATTCCCACAGACTGCTGCGCATGCAGGTCGTGCCGGCGGGCGCCGGCGAGGATGGCGCACGGGCGCCGATGCAGGAGGGCGGCGCCAGCGAGGGCGGCTCCGGCGAGGAGCGGGCAGGCGGTAGCGCGCTAGGGCCGGTGGCCGCTGCGGCGGCCGCGCCGGCGCTGCGCGGCGGCCACTTACGCGTGGGGTCGCTGCCCACGGCGCTGACCTGCGCCCTGTACGGCGAGCACCTGGTGCGGCTCTGGTGGGCTGTTGCTGCCTGCGTCAGGGTTATAGTAGGGCCCTGCTGCCCACAGCGCTACCTGCGCCCTGCACCGCGAGCACCTGGTGCGGCTCTGATGGGCGGCTGCTGCTCGCGGGCGCTAGGCAGGGAAAGTCGGAACTTGGTGAGCGTGCAGGAGTCGCAGCAATAGGCTCTGTGCCAGCCTACTGTCTGCATTATTGTGAATAATCTGCAGCACGTGTGCGGTGCCTCGCCCGCGGTGACCTGGCTCGCCACGTCGGCACGCCCATGAACGAGCCTGCGTGCGCAAGCGTGCGCGAGCGCAAGGCATGTGCGTTTGTCACGTGACCCCCAAATGCCTTGAGGGCAACACAGGCTATGCACAGCCATGTGATATGTCGGAAGAAATGTGATGCGATCCGGACCGCGGCAGATCGTGGACCCCAATAGAGAGGAGGAGGCGCTTGCGCATGCGCTGGTGTCGGTCACCGTCGATGACCGAGACCGCCTGCTGGGTGCTCTCCCCCTCGAGTCTGAGACTCAACTCCTGGGCACATATGCCATGACCGCCTGCTAGGTGGTCCTCCCCTGGCCTAACAACTTTGCTTTATTTGGCGTGATTTCCATGACCGCCTGCTAGCTGCCCCACCATGTGCTTCTCAATTATGCTCCTGACATGGGCGAGGCTGTCAGGAGCGCCTGCTAGGTGCCCCACCTCCGGCCTCAGCATCTGCACATGTGTGGATGTGTGTAAGCGGCCTGCGTATGGGCCGGGCCCGCACTGCAGCTCTTGCCTGAACGCATGCGTTGTCGTGCGCGCCAGGGGTGTACAAACCGGGCGGGCGCGCAGCCGCAAACGGCCCCACGCTGCAGGCATGCATAGAGGCCGCGCGGCTGCGGCACCGCGAGCTGGCGGCGCTGCTGCGGCAGGCGCTGCAGACGGCCGGCGTGCCCGACTTTGCGGAGGGCTAGGGGGTCCATCTTGGGGGGCCGGGGTGGTAGATGACTCAAAGGCAGGTGCGCATATGGGATGCGGAGACATGAACAGTGCGACACATTTGCTGCCACAAAGTTGCCGCTGCAGGCAAAGAGGATTGTAAGCAGGGTGCATGATGCTGTGCACAAACAAGCAGCGGGCTTGCTTACACGCTACTGTGCTAAATGCAATAACGCAACAGCCATGCATGCCAAGGAGCCAACCAATGTGGTGCCCACTCAGTGCTTACTGCCAACGCCTCGTACACAGGCGTACACAAGTACATATGCTAAATGACTATCCAAAACTGTGTGCATGCATGCTCTAAATAACAAGTCTGTAACCCACAAACACTCCAAACAGTTGTGATGATGGTGCGCACAAGTGTACATCCACGTCGGAAAATATACAGCGGCTCTGACGGTCACTGGTAGCCAGGCTACAGCATCACAGCAGCGGGCTCGCGTCTGCCGCCCCGGGCGCGCGCGGCCGCACCCACTGCAGCACGACGCGCAGCGCAAACAAGGCCAGCGCAAGCGCGGTCGCGCCGCGCAGCACCCACGCGAGCGCCGGCTGCCGCGCCGCCGCCGGCAGCGCGCGCTCCGCCCCCAACCGGTGCCAGGCGGCCGCGGTGGCCGCGCCGAGCGCCGCGCCGGCCAGTACCTGGGCAGCGCTGTGGAAGCCCAGCGCGACGCGCAGCCATGCCTGCGGCAACGCCCGGGCTGTGAGCAAGGGAGAGAGATCTGTATACTTTTTTGCTGAGGCTCTGTGGTGGATGAGCGCGCGTCGAGGGGTGTGGCCGGATGTTCCCTGGGTGACCAGCGGGCGTCCACAGATCCTATTAAAATGCATGATACCTAGCTCAAAACATGCTTGAAGCGTGGTACGCATCGGCGCGGCGAGGAGGGCGAACCAGGAACGCTGCGGGCAGCAGTGGCAGGGCGGCAAGCAGCGCGCTCTGCCCGGCCTGCGCTCCGCTTGGCCGCAGCAGCGCCAGCGCCGCCGACGTGGCCAGGAACGCCAGGCTGTTGGCGTGCGACGAGGGCATCCCTGGGTCGGCCTTGCGTGCGTGCGCCGGCCGTTGGTGCTTCAGCGTCAGCTTCAGCCCCTGGCAGGACACACCGCCGCGTTGGAACTCTGTAGGCACGCCCTTACCAGGCGAGCTCAAAGACTGCACGGGCCTCGCTGCGGGTGGCGTGACGGTGTATGGAGACAGCAGGCAGAGCCACAAACATACAGAGTGGACACAGTGCAATTTTTGCGACGCATGCACACTGCTTAGGGAAGCAACGAAGGCAGTGCAAGCCCGGCACAAGAAAGACGCGGCGACGGCGCCCAGCAAGCACCACATGGTCTCCGCGTCGCGCCGCCAGAGCAGCACGCCGCCAGCCGCGAGCGACACTGCCCACTTTGTGCTGTCATTGAGCAGGTGCAAAACGCGTGCAGCTGTGCTTGAGCGCTCGCCTCCAGCAACACCGCTACTCGCTGCAGCGCTTGACACCACGTGCACCTTCCTCCAGCTTGTATGCCGTGTACGCCGCAGCCTGTGCAGTTTACGCCGTTTGCCTTGCACTGGTCTGGACCGGCAAGCTTCTGCGTGAGAGCAGCAGAGCTGACTGAAGGCTGCAAAGCGAGCTGGACAGTGCCTGCATTGTGCGAGTCTCCAGCCCTGCTTCACGCAAGTGCGTGCCCCTGCAGGCGCGGGATGCGCTTGTAACTGCATCTTCTAGCACTGTGCTAAAGAAGCAACCGTGCACAGCAAGCGCTCGGGCAGCGGTGTGTCTGGCGGTCTGCAGCGTCTGTATTGTCAGAAAAGGCACCTGGATGTGTGGGCCATGCTAGCCAGCGCCATGTTGCCCAGGGCTGCATGCATTGGTTGATTTCTAGTCATGCTGGTGCTGGTGCCAAGAAGGATTCGACCAGATGTTAGTGTTCCAGACAAGGTATAGAAACAACCGGCCATGACTCCACTGCCAAGAAGAGGCGAAGGTGGGCTCTACCTGGCGTTGACAGTGTGCAAGGCTGCGTCTGCAGCCTGACTTGCGCTTTTCAGTACGCTCGTCATATGACAGGCGGCGGCTGGCAGCCGCCCTGCTGTGTCTGTCTCGCTTTCTTGAAGAGAGACATGATACGCGTTTGAGCCCTATGCAGCAGTAAAATTTCGGGGGAGGCGCGAGAGATTGTGATCCCATAACTCATTTTACAAGCCCCATGCAGAATGGTAATTCAAGCTAGGCAGTTGAGGGTGCAACTCCGCCGCCGCCGACAGTGCTCACCACACGCGTGCCTTCCCTGTCGACGACCTTGATCACGTAGCTCGGCTGTGCTACCACCAGCCGCTTTTTGATCTGCGCACAAGAGCAGACGCGTATCAAGCACTGGGCTTCACGACCAAATGCGTTTGCTGGTGGGCATGGCCAATGCAAATCAAGCCTACTGTTCTTGCAAAACACATGAAGCAACCCCCGACATCTTACCAAACACACTTCAGAAATTTATGAGCAAGCAGAACACATTTCAGAAATGCTGATTGTCTGGCACTGATGCCCCATGCCAGGACAGCTCCCCAGACAACACCCCTGACATTGACCTCTTCACACAGGTGTGCAGGCTGCGCACCTCGTCGATGCCGCGGTGCATGAGCTCAAGCGCCTCAGCCTCGCTGAGGTCGGGCTTCCACAGCCGGTCCATCATTGACAGCACGAAGTACGACCCTGGCGCAGGGCATGTACACCCTTGGCAAAGGCCCCCTCAGAAGACTTTCAAGCGGGGAGAGTAAAGCACATTTCACTCTCCCTACGAGCCCGAGAGGCATATGACGTGCCGATTGCAGGCTCAAACAGGCCCACGCGCATCTTTGCAGCCCCCACAGTCCCATAGATGCTCCAGCGTATCAAAATTCAGGAGCCTGGTGCACAGCGCGTGGCTGGCGGGGAGCGCGCCATAGCCTGTGCCGGCCACGTTCATCGCGTGCATGGTGGCCAGGTAGTCCAGCCAGAAGAGCGAGGGGCCCGCCTTCTCGTCCCAGCCCGCGATCAGCAGGTTGGTCTGGTACATGCGCTGCGCGCCCGCGCGGTGCCCCGGCGCCCGTCAGGGCGCGGTCAGGGGCTGGCTGACCATGGGTGGTCTGATCAGCAGGTTGGTCTGGTACATGCGCTGCGAGCCCGCGCGGTGCCCCGGCGGCCGTCAGGGCGCGGTCAGGGGCTGGCTGATCATGGGTGGGCTATGTAGGCAGCAACACAGGCTTAAGTTGCAGGCTAACCAGCTACACATGGACGCCTTCTGCAGCTTTCTACGCTCGAGAGTGCTCGCCAAGGTGCCTTCGGCCCACTTCACAGCAGGCATGTCACGTGGGCACGGAGGTGTCGCCGCGTCTATGCCAAGCGCAGAGTTTGTCGTTACGTCCAGAGCGACCCTCAACCATACAAGCGTCTCTCGCCAGGCGCATTGCCTCTCACTGGCTGCATGTGTGTGCTCTAGACTCATTTTATTTCATATCTCTGCCGCCTGCACTGCCTGCACTGCTCTCGTACTTGCTCACAGGCAGAACTATATGGTGTAGCCTGCTTCACTTGCGAGTGCATGAGAAAACGTGACCTGACTGCTAAGGGCCGACGCTCGTCAGCCCAGCTGGGCTGCGTAGTGTATCCCACAGGCGAGCAGGCGCGCGCGCACCTTGCGCAGCGCCTCCGTTCATCAGCCTAGCTGGGGCTGCGTAGTGTGATAAATCTATCTCACAGGCAAGCATGCGCGACCGCACCTTGCGCAGCGCCTCCGCCAGCTCGCAGCGCGTGAAGTTGGCCACCGCGGGCGTGCTGAGCGGGAAGTCGTTGCGCAGCGCGTACAGCCGCACGTTCGCGACGATGAACTCGGAGAACTGCACACGGTCGCCGGGCTCGCCTGCCACGCGCAGTGCACTGAGCCGTGAGAGGGGCGGCTGCAGGCAAAAGCGGCTGCGTGCACAGCGTGACACCCAGGCGAGCTGGCTGACAACAAGTGCTTTCCTGACTGGCCCAAATAAGTGCACTTGCATCGCTTTCCCGCGCGTGATAGAGCAAAAAGAAGGAGACACAACTCCGTCGCCGGCGGCACGCGCAGTGCAAGAAGGAGGCAGCTTGCTCGTCCACACAGCCGCACACGGTTCAGAAACAGGCTGCACGCGAGCGCGACCGCGCAGCTCGCACCAGAAATCCCTATCAGCTTGTGGCTGTCGATTGGCACCAGCTTGTCCTCGTCGTGCTTTATGGTGATGATCTGCTGCGACGCGCACGTGTCGCTGCACACCATAACAAAGTCGCGGCCCTTGATGCCGAACAGGAAGTCCATCCCTGCAAAGGCGGCCCGGCCCAAGCGCCTCGCTGGAAGCGGCTGCCGCAGGGGCCGGGAGGAGGCGCAGAGGTACGCACAACAGTAGTTTGCAAGCGTAAGCGGTGCAAAAGCAATAAGTGCCTCTTGTCCGCCGGTTCTGACTGGACTGAAGACTTGTCTGGCTTAGGACAGGTAGGCTGCCTGGCATCCAGGGGCACCGACGCTCCGGACCCTGGTCTGGCCCTCAGGCAGACGCACGTGCAGCTTATGAGCTCTCAACAGAATTGTGCATTGCATCAACAGGGCACTGTCGTGCTTCACGAAACTTGCTGGTGCTCTAACAATGTGAGGTACTGCCTGTCTGTGCAGACCGCCTGCCGTGGCCGCCCACATGGAGGTGGACGTCTCCGCCAGGCTCGACCTGCTCAAGGCGCTCGGTGCGCAAGCCCAGGGCGACCCCGGCGCGAGCAGCCGCTGCGCAGGCGTCATTGCCCGCCACAGCCTGCTCGTCGAGAGCGGCCCGGGCCTGGCGCCGGCCGAGCGCGAGCGCGCCGCGGAGTCCGTCGGCGCGTACCTCGACTCCGTGACGGCGCTGCTCGCCAGGGAGCAGGTGAACTTCAAGTTGCGAGGCATAATGTTAAGTCTTGCAGAGTGTCATGTAGCATGTTGTTGTGCGCGACGGACCAGGTGACAAGGGGGCATGCCTGCTGTGCCAGCAAAAGCCACAATCTGCAAACGCAGGGCGCTATACAAGCGCAGGCATAGTCTGCAGCACATGCCATCACAGTGTCCAGAGCATGTTGCAGCCCACGCGCTGTGTGTTGCAATGGAGCACAGGAATGCGCACCTCCCAACAGCTATGAAGCAGGTTGTGAGAGCGCTGAAGCCAAAGCCGCTGGTGCAGGCGGCGGCGCGCCGCGCCGGCGCCGACCTCCTTGCGGCCGCCGTGAGCGAGGCCGGCCCGGCGCGCCTGCTGGCGGCCGCAGGCGGCTGGCTGGCGGCGTGCGCTGCCGCGCTGCGGCCCGGCGAGGATGCGGCCGTGCAGCGCGGCGCGTGGCGCGCGCTGGCGGCGCTGTTCGCGCGGCTGGGCGCGCTGGCGGGCGCGCCGGGCGCGCGGCGCGAGGGCGCCGCGCTCGTCGGCCGCCTCATGCCCGCCGCGCTGCCGCTCCTGCAGGCGCCGCCGGGTGTGCGCGGCGCGCCCAGCCCGCTCCCCCACTCGGCAGGGCAGGCGCAGGGCCGCGGACAGGGCACTCAGCGCTGCGTACTTGGTCACGGTCGTCTTGCAAAGCACTTGGTGCTTGCCGCACAGACCTGACATGCGGTTTTGCTGCGCAGCGCAGACGATGCTGCCGTAGCAGCGCTGCCCCTGCTATTGTCCCAGCACTGTCGCCTGAGCCTGTGCGGCGCGAGCGCCCCGCTGCTCGCCCGGCGCCCTGGCACAAAGGTTGCAGCGGTATGCCATGGCGCAGCAGACGACGCAGCGACGGCGGTGGCGATGGCTGGCGCGCTGTGCGCCGCGCTGCGCGCGCTGCCGGCGGCGCTGCGGCCGCACGTGCGCGCGCTGGAGCGCTATGCGTTGTGCGCGTTGGTCGATCCGCGCTCGCCGCCGCGCCTGCGCCTGGCTGCCGCGGAGCTGCTGGCGCTCCTGCCGCGCGCGGCAGGCGCGGCCCCGCGGCGTCGGGCTAGGGTTAGGGCTAACCCTACCCTGCGCGCCCCCGCGCTCAGCCTCCGGCTGAGACTCTGGCCTACGGGATGTCGCCAGCCCGCGCCGGGCCACTGCGCAGCCTGCTCGCAGTCGCGCCGCGCGCGGCTCAGCCGGCCGCTGCGTGCCGCTGTGTGCCTGACCTGGCGGCAAGCTCGCTGTTGTGTCTGACCGCGCTCCTGGCTAGGGATAGGGGTTCTGCACGCCCGGCGCCATCTATCCCGCCTGCCCTAACCCTATCTGGTGATCTCGCGAGCGAGCGCGCTGGCCTGCGGGCTCATCAGCCCATGTCCAGCAGCTGAGCAGGTATACACCCCTGTCCGAGCGCCGGCGCGCCGACGCCGCCCGCGCGCCGCAGGCGACGCGGCCGCCTGGAGCGCACTGGCGCAGCGGCTGCTGGGGCTCGCGCACGACCAGCTGGACGCCGCCTTCCTGGGTCTGGAGGACCCCGCGCTGGCGGCCGCCGCCCGGTGCGCTGCCAGGGGAGGGCGGTGCATGGCGTCCTCTGATGGCGTTGGCCGGGGGACCCCACGCTGGCGCAAAATTGGAAGAACGTATTGCTGTCATGAAGATTGGAATAGAAGAGTCAGCTCAAACACAGAAAGACACAAGCATAATTCGTTGAAACCCGCCGCCATGTGCATGCCAGGGGCGTTTTTGCTGAGGGCTCTGCATGGCAGCCGCACGCGTCACTCGCATCATGTGTGCACGGACGAGCGGCTGCCGTGCGAGGCTGCCTACACTGTGCTGCCCTTGATCGGAAGCTCCGTGAAGAGTCCCTGGCAGCATCGAGGGCTTGGCGGCCGTGCCGGCGCATAGGGCAGGCATTAGCGACTACCCCAAGCAGCTGGCCCTCCTCGCTGGGGCGGCAGGGAACATCGGCATACTGTTTCTCTTTAAAAAATATTACTGTTTTCTGCCTTGCGCAGGGCAACGCTCCGGCCAGGCAGCGCCGAGGCGCCGGACCCCGCGGCGCCGCACGCTAGGGCCGCGGGCGGCGCGGCCGCGCTGGCGCGCTTGGCCGGCGCGCTGGACTGCCTGGAGCGGCTGCTCACTGGCGCATTCCCGGCGCCCGTGCCGCTGCCGGGCGGCGCGGTGCTCGCGCTCGCCGGCCGCATGCTGGCCATGGACACCGGGCCCGTGGCCGAGGGCGCGCTCCCGCCGCCCCGCCCCCTCCCCGCCCCCGCCGCGTTCCCGGCGCCCGTGCCGCTGTCTAGCGCGGGCATGCTCGCGCTCGCAGGCCCGCCCCCGCCCCCGCCGCCCCACCCCCGCTCCCGCCGCCGACTCGGCGCCTGCGCATGCGCCCGCCTGCTGGCCCTGATGCACGGGGATGCCCTGATGCGTCAGCCTGCCGGCTGCACCAAGCTTCTGGCCGGTCCCGCCTTGTCTGTGTTGAGAGTCTGACTAGAAGCGGTGCTGTGCCGGCGTGCCCAGTTTCTGTCGGGGTCACTGTCTGATGTCGCCCGGCCTGGCGCGGGGAGCCTGGTACCGCAAGGCGGGCCTGCGACGCACGGGCCCAGCTGCATGAGCAGTGCGCCGCGCAGGCCGCGTGCCGGCCTCGGCGTCGGGCTACCTGGCGCTGGTGGCCGCGCTGCCGGGCGCGCACGCGGCCGCGCTCGGCCTGCTGCGCGCGCTGCTGGCGGCCGGGCGCGGCGCGGCGGCGCCGCTGCACGCCGCCGCCGCCCCGCTGGCCGCGGACCTGCTGCGGCGCCTGGCGGCCGGCGGCGCCCGCGCGCTCGTCGCCGCCGCCTGGCCCGTGCGCGAGCAGGCGCGGCCTCTTCCTGACCTTGTTCGGGTTCCGGACATGCCATGAGCCAGCGCCCAGACAGGATACCACCCTGAAGCAGGCATGGGGGAGGCCATCGCTGAGCTGGCTCGTCTCTGCTGATAGCCTGAGTGCACACGGCGTGAAGAGCAGGACGTTACCCGCCGCGAGCGCTGCAGCGCGGGTTAGGATTATTAACCCTGTACCTGCGCAGGTGTACGCGTTTGCTGCCGACCTGGTGGCCGCGGGCGGCGCAGCGGTGGCCAAGCGGCTGGCCGCCCCCGGGCTGGCCGCCATCCAGCTGGAGCTTTACGGCGGCGCGCCGGTCGCCGACGCGGGCGGCCGCCGGCCGCTGCCGTCGAAGAAGCGCAAGAAGCGCGCCGCGGGCGCCGCCGCCGACGACCTGCCCGCAGACCCCGCAGCGGCGGCGGCGGCGGCGGACGCCGCCACTGTGGCGGATGGGGATGCGCTGACGTGGGCGGGGGGCCGCCCAGCGGCGCGCGATGCGGCGGTGCAGGCCGCCGCGCTGCACCTGCTGGAGGCGCTGCTGCAGGTGGGGACCCAAGCCTTCCTACTCTACCCTATCCAAGACATTTGAGGAGCCGATTGAGGAGCTGCGCACACGCTGCAGTTTTCAAGCTGTGGAATATGTTGTTGCCGTACGTTGGTTGGAGAAGTGGGCGCGCATTCCGCAAGCCATCTCGCCCCCTTCCGGGCAAAGCCAAGGCTCTGTGCTTGGTGTGCAAGTACGCGATCCTCATGGTGGGTGGGCCAAGCTAAGGCTCCGTGTGTTTTCACAATCTGAGCCCCTTTCAACCGTACACAAGCAATTTGGAGCGATTTGGTGTGATGGTGCTTGCGACCCCGACGCAGGCGGGAGGCGCGGCGCTGCCGCCGGAGCAGCGCGCGGCGGCCGACGCGCTGGCCGCGCACGCGGCCGCCACCGCCGCCGCTGCCGCAGACCGCCTCGGCCGCGAGGCCGAGACCGGCGGCCGGGAGCTGGGCGGCGGCGGCGGGGCTCCTGGCGCTGGCAGGGACTGCAGCGGCGGCGGCAGTCGCTGCGGCGGCGGCGCCGTGGCGCTGCGCGCGGCCGCGCTGCGCGCGCTGGCGGCGTCGGTGCTGGCGCCGGCCGCGCACCGGCCGCCGTTCCTGCCGCTCGCGCTGAGCCTCTTCCGGCAGGTGGGCGCACCGGGGCGGTCATGGCGTGCGCGCCGATGGGTCTGGGTCAGGGATAGGGCAGGCATGCGTGCGTAGGCTGGGCGCACCCAGCCCGCCCCGCGTGGGCGGGCTGGGTGTGCGTGGGCGGGCTGGGCGCCCATGCACTGCATCCCACAGCCGAGTGCCTAGGCTCGCTATAGCTGTTCCCTGCACAGGAGCGCCCATCATGAGCCCAGGGCCACGGCTGAAGTTATCTAGAACGCGGGTCTCACAGCCTGTGCCATGGATGGTTAAGCGTCCCTGAGTCTATGAAAGAGCCACGCGCTCTTGAACAGGTTCGAGGGCGTAGCATGCGCGCTGTGCATGCTCTGCCTACATTGCGCTTTACGGCAGTGCTGCACGCATGCTGTTGAGCAGCTTGATGAGAATGTCTGCTTGCCTAGCGCTAACGCCGCACCTTGCGCGCAGGGCGCACAGGCGGCCGCGCCGGAGGTCGCCGCAGAGAGCGCGCGTGCCCTGGCAGCCTGCGAGGCGCTGCTGCACCCGCGCGCCCCGCCTGCGCCCGTGCCGCTGCCGCCGGCGGCCGCGCCCGCGGCCACGCGCGGCCTCGACGGGGCCGCAGCAAGCGGCCCGGCGCAGGACGCTCTGGGGACCAGCGCAGGGTTTGGGCGCGCCGCAGGCGGCAGCGCGGTGCCGGCCTACCTGGGCGTGCCGCGCATGTGGTCGGCGGTGGCGGCATGGGAGGGTCTGACGCCTATGCCAGACCCTGGCATGGCACAGGCGCTGTTGGGCGGCCCCGCGGCGAGCGCCGCGCCCGCTGAAGCCGGGCGCGCGGCTGCGGAGGTCGCGGGCAACATGGATGTTGATGAGGCCGGGTCGCTTGAGGAGCCTGAGCAGCCTGCGCCTGGCGCCGCAGCGCCGCCGGCAGCGCCCCCGCCTGGACAGCCGCCCGCGGCCGTGATCGCTCAGGCAGCAGGCGCGAGGCGCGCGTCTGAGGCGGCGGCAGACTACCTGTCGCTGGACGTGCCGCTCGGCGTGGCTGACCCCGCTGCTACCCTAACCCCGCAGGCGGACGCCGCAGCGGGCGGCCGCGCGGCACCCGGCGCCGGCTCGGCCCCTGCGGAGCCGGCGCCCGCCGGCGCGCCCGCGCAGCGGCCGGATGCCGCGCACGCGCGACCTGGCCTGAGCGCAGCGCCCGACACAGCGCTGCCTCCCGCTGCGCCCGGCGCCGCGCGGGCTACTGGCAAAAAGGCGCAGCCGGGGGTGTGGCCAGGGCCCGGGCGCAGCGGCATCGTGGAGCTCAGCGCACCTACGGCCAAGCCTGCCGCGCCTAGCTTGGGGCTGGGCTTGGGAGAGGGCGAGAGCGAGGACAGCGAGGGCTCGCTGCCGGCTATTGACTCGGGACTCAGCAGCAGCGACGAGGAGAGCGGCATTGAGGAGTAGATGGGGCTCAGACCATGGGGCATTCAGACAGCTCAGCTATGAATTTGTGTGCATGAACTTGGTCCTTGACACTCGAAGGTGTGGACACGAGAGGCAGTGCAGCTTAGGTGGAAGCTGGTTCTAAGTGCTCTCACGTGCGGCCATGCAAACACATGAAGTTGCAGACTTTGCCATGATCATGTCAAGTTTCAAAAAACACCTTGGTATCCCACACAGAATATAAGGTAAGTATTAGGTGGTGCCCTGCACCGCTACAAACCTGCCAGCGGCAGTGAGGATGCGTGGCGAGGTAGGCTGCTGCTGCCCAGGCAGCCAGGGCAGGGCACACGTCATGTTCCAGGTTCAATGTGGCCTGTTTAGCACAAGGCTGTCGCTGTCCGCCTCGCGGTGTCCTCCGGCGGCACCCTGCCCGCCCCTATCATCGGTCGGCATCAGAGCGCGGGCCGCCTGAAGGGCCGCGGGCGGATGCCCATGTCGCGGTACCGCTGCGCCTCGCCGGGCGGCGGGTTGCGCCGCGGCCGCTCCAGCAGCGGCTTGACCAGGCGCGTCACGCGCTTCTTGGCGCCCTCCACCACCTCGATCTGCGCGCACAGGGCGCCAGGCTCTGCATCATCCAGACCCGCCCTGCCACCCGCGCATCACTCGAACCAGTGCATCTCTCAAACCTGAGTGCCCATCCTCCGAGTCAATGCCACTGTTCCTCCAGGCGCTCAGCAGGGCCTCTTGGCCCTGGCGCATGAAGGGGTCCGCTGCCACCATACCTGCCGCAGTCGCCTCTCCGAGCATACCTTGCGAGGGCGCAGGCATGCCGCAAGGTGCTGCAGGGCACACGCGAAAGCGTCGGAGCATGAGCCGGGGCGCGCGAGCGTCTTGCGGCGCGGCGCACCCACACATGGCTGCGGTACTTCGTGCGCATGCCATAGCGGCCCCGGCCGTGGATCCACGGCCGCTTTGTGTGGGAGCCCTGGCCCACCTCCGCACGCTCTGCGCGCGCGTGTGCAGCTCTTTTTCACGGTGCGTTCTGCCGATGCGCCATTGGACACATCATGCCTGGCACGCCGCTACGCTGGCTGCGTCAGCAAAGTGCGCTCGCGTGCACATCATGAGCAGGGCTGCCACGACTGTCTGTTCCGTAGCAAAGCTGTTTGTGCTCTGCAAGCTGTTAGCAGGTCTCACGCTGCAAGAGAACATGGCCAGAGTCTGTCCGGGGAGCGCGTCGTCCAAAGACCTCATCATTTGCATAAATTGATCAAGCACGACGTGGCCCAAGGTAGCAGAGCTACACCAGAAGGTACATGATCATACCTATCACCAGCCGAGAGGGGTCCAGCCCGAAGTTGTGCACCGCGTTGGCGCGCGCCGAGTGGATGACCTGCCGGTTCACAATGTGTGACTTTGCTGCAGGTTACATGACCAAATCGAGGACAGGCGCCGGAAATTTGTTCCCCTTTGCATGTGTGAAAGCATCCTGCTACAAAGCAGTCTACCACAACACAGCGAACTGCGTCCGCAAGCGCAACCAGCGGTGACAAAGCCGTCACTATGAAGCGAGAGTGGGTGAGCGGGGGGCCAGCAGGCGCGCGCCTGCGCCAGGATCTTTGCGCCCTTGTTGACGCGGATCGTGCACTGGATCATCGCGTCCTCCACGTGCAGCCGTCGCACCATCTTCGCCCACAGGCCCAGCTTCTTGGGCGACATGTGGATGTTGCGCAGGATCGCCAGCCCCTTGCGCTCCTCCCCTGGCTTGCCCTTGCCGGCCCTGCGCGGTCGGGGAGGCGCTGAGAGCGCCCGTCCAGAGGCGGGGCAACAACATGCAGCAAGGCGCCGCATGAGCAAGGGCTGGCTCGACAAGACCTCTACCACTGCTGAGTCCAGAAAGGGTGGGCTGAGGGGCACGCGTCCTGCCGCGCCAGGGCGCTGGGCCGCACCTGTCAGGCTCGGGCGCGGCTTCGGGTATCTCCGCGGGCGTCTGCCACAGCGGGTTGATGCCCGCCGCCCCAGCGTCGCCGGCGCCGGCAGCGGCGCCGGGCGACGCCGGGCTGCTGGTCAGCGGGTTGGCGGCCGCCGGCGCCTCTCTACGCGGCTCCTTGCGCGGGCCCCAGATGGTCTGCACGGTCCTGCCATACCGTTAGAGTGTCCTCCGGCCATACTGTAAGAGTATTACCGGAACTACAAGGGGCATATGATATGACTGAAGACGGAGCAGGTGGACGCACCCGAGTCGCCTGCCACTGCGTGCTTGCGCTGCCGGCGAGTGGCGCGTGCGACCACTCTGCCGGAGCGCAGCACGGCCGGGCCGCAGCCTGCAGGCCCGCGGTGAGATGAGCTGCTTCAGCAGCGCTGCCGGGGCCCTGCAGCGCGCGCAACAGCCTGCACAGCGCCTGGCCGGATAGCCGGCGCTGCATTGAGGCCCGTCGGCCGCAGCCAAGAGCCCGGCGCTTACTTCCTCGAGCAAGCGGCCTGTAGCAACGGCCTGTGCAAGCGAGTGATGAAGAGGTCACTGAACAATTGATTGTCCCGTATGTGCTTTGTGGAAGCAGGAAGACTGCAAGGTGCCTATCAGATGCAATAGCGCAAAGCTATATAACTCTCCCTTCCTGCTTTGCCACACCGGCCTTGGCAGTCTGGCTGAGTGGGTGCCAAGCAGGGCTTCTAGGGAATGGGAAGTGCGCACGTGCGGCGCTCGCTGATGAGGGAAGAGGCGGTGACTGCGCTGCCCCGTTGCTAAACAAGTGAGCCAGGCTCTTGCTACAGGAGGTCGAGCCACTTGCGGGTTGTGCCGCAGTAGCAACAGCACACTAAAGCACTGTCCGCTTGCAGCTGGTCCTGTTGTCACGGCCGTCCTAGTTGCTACGTGAGTGGCACTACAGCTTGTCTGAGCAGCTGGCGGGAAGATGCAGCTCGGCGGTGCGCCTCCGGGTTGTGGAGTATTTGCACTCCGTTTCTTGTTGTCGAGGCAGCATCGCTCCAACACCCATGGCGCTGCAGGCGGTGGCGATGGTCGCCGCACGGGCCGCACGCGCAAGGTGGCGCAGCGCATGGCGGTCGTCAGCGACGCCGAGCGCAGCCAGGCGGCCACCGCGCGCCTAGCCGCGCTGGAGGACGACGACTTTGCGGCAGTAGCCGACGCCGGCGCCGACAACAGCGACGATGAATTCGTCGTCGACGGGGGCTCGGACGACGGTGCGCAGCTCCGTGTCTCTGCACGCTCACTGTGTTGTGGACGTCTGCCGTCCTCAGGGTGCACGAAGCCAGCAGCACATCTCGTATGCTGTTCTGTCTTGCACGCCAAGCCATCATGGAGCGGCGGGGCGCAGAGGCCGAGCCAGGCGAGCCCGGCGCGCGCAAGCGGCGCAAGAGCCGCGGCGGGGGCGCCGGCGGCAGCGGCGGGCGCGGGCCCAAGCGCAAGACGCGCGCGATGCTGGAGGCCGAGCGGCGCGGGCCGCGCACGTTCGCCGGGCTGCTCGAGGAGGCCGAGGCCGCGGCGCTTGAGCCGGGGGGGCCGCCTGCGCCGGCGTACCTGGCCGCTGCAGTTGGGCCGCAGGTGTGAGCGGATGTGCACTTTTGCCCAGCCTGACTGCAAGCAGGGCGGGGATCGCCACCTATGCCTGCTGATGATGACGGCGCCCCATGGCACGCAGGTGGGCGCGTCGCCGCGGCGCTGGTGCAGCGTGTGCGGCTTTGCGGCGCCGTACCGGTGCGTGCGCTGCGGATCGCGCTTCTGCACGCGCAAGTGCTATGGCGTGCACACCGAGACGCGGTGCCTGAAGTTTGTGGGGTGAGGGATCGACCGCGAGTCGCTGAGAGCGGCGCGGTATTAAGAGGGTGTGCGCCCAGCTGCGTGCGGCCGCGGGTGCATGTTTGTGCGCGCTGCTTGGCCTGGCTCCCAGCAGGAGTTGTCGTTGTAAGGTAAGGCACACCGCACGGCGTGGGCAATGTTCCTTGGGCCATGATGCGCAAGGCTTGACATGTATGGCTGCGCGCGTGTTGTGCCTGAGAGTGTGCTTGTTTGCGAGCGAGACGTGTGCGTGTACAGCTTGTATATGGCAACGATGATGGATGTGTGCGTGGGCTTCAGTTTGCCAATGTGTTAATTCCTGTCACTATAAGGGCATGAGGCTGTTGTTTGTCATGTTTGTTGCGTCTGTGTGGGTGTTTTGTGCTCTGATTTGCCGCCAGCAAGTATGGTCTGCAGGACTGCACAATATGCCTGGTATGTCATTTATCAGTGGATGTGCTCAAGTCTGTTGCGGGTGCTCTCCTTTGCGCTGTGCGTCCGAGTCAATGAAGCAATAAAGGCATGACTGTCTAGGAATAAAGCAAAGTCAGAACTGGTGAAATGCATTGAATCTCAGTCTTTATTGTTTGCACGCCACATCCGGCTACACCTTTGCAGCTGCATATCAACAGCATGGCTGCTTTTAGCACACATTGTCCCCACTAGTACAGCTGCTGTTCACCAGTGCTACACACTCCAACCCTCCTTGCAAGTACACCACCGCCAGCGCCTGCCCCCTCCAAGCACCGACATCAAGCAGCCACAAACTTCTTTGCAGCCTGGATGAGCATGGCATCGGCCGGCCCGGTCTTCTTCAGCGAGGGCCGCGCCATGCACGCCTGCGCGCCACAGCGCCAGACGCTGGCGCCCGGCGCTTCCCCGATGCACCTCTGCGTCTTACATGCACCGCGCCGCCCGAGCTGCTCAAGCAGGAGCGCGTCAGCTTGCAGAGGCGTGTCTGTGGGGAGCGCATCAGATCGCCGATGTGAAAAGGTGTCTTTGCAGCTCGCGTGCACACATGCGTGTCCTGCCGCCCACCTGCGGACAGAAGGCCGCACAAGCGCACATGCCTGAGGGGTCCTACAGGAGGTGATCATGCTCTGCATGCATCCTGTGTCGTGCTTCCAAGCGTTGTGCTTCCGATACCCACCCCGCTCGTCCTAGCAACATAGCATGGATTCTCCTGGCCTGTTCAGCGCATGAGCCAACATAACCGTGGGCCGCACCTCGAGCCAGGCGCTGAGGCGCTTCAGGCCGCGCTCGCGCGCGACCGCGGCCGCGTCGAAGCCGCGGTAGTGCGGCAGCACGACCAGCATCCGCAGCAAGAACGGCGACGCGGCCGTCTCTGCGAAGCTGTATCGGCCGCCCAGCAGGTAGGCGCCGCCCTCCTCGCTGCCGTGCCGGCGCAGGAACGCGTCCAGCGTCTGCCGACGCGCAGCCGCCCCACCATCGCACCAGCGCCGCCCCACCCGTGCCCCTCGTGCGTACGCTGCCCGCGGGTCAGGGCCGCAAGCCAGGGTCGCATGCAGTGGCAGCACAAGGGGCGGCAGCTGTACCCTACCCTAGCCCTAAACCACATAGCGCGCGGGCGGGGGCGCGCCGTGAGGCAGGCCGTCAAGGACGCCTCGGTCTGGGCAATCGCCTCGGGCGTGCCCGCGCGCAGCAGCCCGTATACGTGCGGGAAAACCTTGGCGCTGAAGACTTCCGCAAACAGCAGCACCTGCCGGGCCGGCACACCGTGGGCGACAGGGCCTGGCCGGGCGCCGCGCTGCTGCCAGGTCTGGCGGGAGCTGGCCGCAGGCCGCGCATGCAAGTGTCGCGCCCTGCGACCGGCGTCGGGCCGTGCGGCAATGTCACACACGTCCGCGTCTACTACACCTAGTCAACCACTGCCCTCGACGTGGACCGCGCCTTGGCGCGCTGCACAGCGTCGTCGGGCAGCAGGCGCGTGGGCTCCGCACCGTACTTGTCGTCCAAGTACTGCACTGCTCGCGCGCGCACACAGTAGGCTGCCTCCTGTGAGCTTCACCTCGACATAACTCTGTCCGACCGTCCCTGCCACATACTAGATGCGGGGCAAAACAGAGCCTTGTCACCAAAGCAGAAAGTATGGCAAGAGGGCTGCACCTGTGATATTGCTCTCCACCAATGTGAAGCCATCCCTGTCGACGATGATTGGCACCTTGGCCGGCGCTGGTGACGCGGCACAGCAACATTAACAACCACAGAGGCAGGTTTAATTCAGTCGGAGCATCATAGAGCGTTCACAGGGGTTAGCCTGGTCAAGAACGTCTGGCGAGCAATGTATTATGTAAGGTACTGCAGAGAGCTTGCGCACCCTCTGGGTCCGGCCAGACCTGGTGGTACAGGTCCTGGAAGTCTTGCGGCTTGTTGCTCAAGTCCACCTTGCGCGTCTCATACTCCAGCTCCAGCTCCTCGAGCGCGAGCCAAGGAGCCAAGAGCGATGCGCAAAGGGGCAGCCGCTGGGGGCAACAGGCTGCTTAGGGCCGGCCGGTGGCTGCCGCGTGCAGGTTCAGGTGCCGGCGCGGCGAGCGCACCTGGTGGAGTCATAGAATAGGATCTTCTTCTGCATACGCAGGGGCTCCATCCTCCAGGCCACCAGTGCTGCTGGCGATGATCGCTGACTGTGCGTCGATCGATGTCCAGCTAGAGCGCGTAGGATGTTAGACGAATTACTGTTAATGAAGAGCATTTCCTTGTCCTTGGCAAACATACCCTCTTGTTAGGTTTGATAACGCCACAGCGTGCACGCTGGCGTGTTTGTGCAGAGGCAAACTTGTTTTGAACAGCAAAGCACACTTCGGATCAGTGCGTGTGAAGCGAGTTATCATGGCAAGTATGCCTGCGCTGCGCCCTGATGCGCGCGCGTGCGCAGGTCCGGCACACCGCAGCACGGTGAACCTCGTGCGCCCTGCGCCGGCAGCCGTTGCAAGGCCCCGCGCGCGCGTCGCTCGGCACGCCAGCGCAAGCGCGGACGCGTATCCCACAAGCACCACCAGCACGTATAGCGCGGCGGAGCAGCCCGGCCGGGTGGGCACAGTCAGTACCAGCACAGCCGGCACTGCCGCCGTGGGCGCAAGCACTGTGCCACGCGGCCCGCGCGCGAGCGGGGAGGCAACTCTGGAGGATGCATGCAGTTTCCTTAGCGCGGAGCTGCGCCAGCTTTTCACGACCGGGGTGCGCACGTCCTCCTGTCAACAAACGCCTTGTCCTGCTTGTCGATCTGCAGACCATAGGCACCCAGCAGTACAGGCATAGGTGTATCAGGAGCCTGGCCCCATGTCAGTGCAAGCCGAGCCGCCTTGGGACGTCTATGTTGTGGTTGTATGCAGCAGCGCGCTTGCTTTGCTGCCACGTGCGCAGACATACCGGCTGAGAACAAGTGTCGCATCCTGCTTAAACTGTGCTTTGGGCTCCACCAGTCAGCTTGTGCCGCTCCTGCAAAGACGCCTGCACGACCAACAGCAGTGTGTGAGCTAGACTGAGAAGCGCGTTGAGAGAGCTCGCGAACGAGGGTTATAGACAGAGGCGCGAAGGAGTAGCAACGCGCGGACGGCGCGGTTGGGCCCAGGCAAGCGCGCCTGCTGCGCGCGTGCAGGGCCTGACCCGCGAGCGCTACCTGCCCGGCTTCACATTCCAGGACCCCATCGCGCGCGTCGGCAGCCTGGACGCGTTTGCGCTCAACCTGCGGCTGCTGCGCACCGTGTTCGACGTGGGCTTCGACCTGCACAGCTGCCGGCCGTCCGGCCCCACCGAGGTGGTGACGCGGTGCGTCCCCACGTCACAACAGCGGAAGCAAGTTAATCAGTGTGAGGGGCGGTGGTGCCGCAGCCTTGCAAGCTCGTGGTCGCAAAAAGACCATGAGGCATGCATGGCGTCATGCAGCAAGCACCTGTGCGCGGACGCTCCTCGTGAAGCGTGGGGAAGGGTACCAGGCGAGCGCAACCTGAGAGTGTCAGGGGTGGCGTGAGTGCGTGCCTGGGTGGGCGTTGCTCTTACTAAGCAGGGCTGTCAGCAAAATGCAGCAGCGGTGACCATCTCTGCGCATTGCGTGCAGCACGGCAAAGAGCTTGGTCAAGGAAAGAGACCACTGTTTGCTTGTGGCCGCGCTGCGCAGGTGGACGATGCGGCTGCAGCAGAAGCTGCTGCCCTGGCGCCCGCCGCTGGTGTTCACGGGCCGCTCGTTCTACACCGTAGACGCCCTGACCGGGCGCCTGGCCACGCAAAGCGACGTGTGGGACGCCGTTGAGGACAACAAGTTCCTGTCGGTGCGCGCGCAGCTGCTGATACATGCATGATCTCACGTCCTCTTTCAGTTCTGGCACATGTGATGGAGGCGATGTCTTGTCTGCACAGCACTGAGGGCGAACCAGGAGGTTTGCGATTGAGGCGAGCAAGGAGATTTTGCAGCCGAGTGCAAGCCCACGTGCGTGCAAGCAGTCTGCCACAGCAGGTGCTCCCTGCAGGCGTGCGGACAGAGCGCGCCAGCGAGCTTCCCAGTGCTAGCAGGCTGGACGCTGTTGCCTCACACAGACGGCCCGTGTGGCCTTGACCGCTGTGTGCCTGCCGGGCAGGTGGAGGGCGTCGCGCACGTGCTGCGCCAGGCGACCACCGCGCAGACAACGCCGTCGCTGGACTCGCCGGCGTATGCGGTGCTGCGCGCCGCGCGCGAGTACGAGGTCCGCCGCTACGCGCCGTACGCCGTGGCCGAGGTCGGCATGCCAGCCGGCGGGCCCGCCTCGGGTGCGCCCGGCGCGGCGCGGCCGCGGCGCGCAGCGGCGCAGACCTGTGACTGGACGTGATGCGGATGCTGGTGCTTTGGGCGCGACGCTGCTTTTGAGCTGGGCATGAGACCTATTCGGGCTGGGCGTGAGAGTGCTCTGGACTGGGCGTTTAGAATGCTCTGGGCTTGGGCGTGAGATTACTCTGGGCTGGGCGTGAGCATGCTCTGGGCTGGCTGTGAGGTTTTGCTGGACTGGGCGCGGTGCTGAAGCGCTGGGCAGGGAGCCCGGGAAGGTGCCGCCGCGCCCGCGGCCGGAGGCGCGCGGGGCCGCGCAGGCACCGGCTTCAACGAGCTGGCGGGCTACATCTTCGGCGGCAACACGGGCGGCCAGAAGATGGAGATGACGACGCCGGTCATCACCACGGCCGGCCAGCCGGGCGCCGCGATGCGCTTCCCCATGGAGCGTAAGTTCGGCGCCGACGCCGCGCTGCTGCCCACGCCCAACGACTCGCGGTGCGGCGCGCCGCGCGCGCGCGCCTGCCCGCCGCGCTGCTCTGCTCACAGGGGCGCGGGGTGTGACCACTGGGTGGCCCGAATGGCAGGCAGTGGGTGCTCAGCGTGGAGGCGGTGACTTGGGTGCAGCGGTGAATGTGTATGCTGGTGGTGGCGGTGGCTTCAGGAGCTGATCTGAAGTGCTAAAGGGCGGGATGGCCAGGGTGGTGATGCGGGTGGAGGAGGGCGGCGTGGTGGCCGCCGCCTCGTTCAGCGGCCTGCCGCTCGACTTCCAGGCGCGCCGGCCGCCGGCGCCCTTTTGCAGTATTCTGAAGAGGCAGCACCGTCTGCCTGGCTTCCTGGAAGAGTGTGGACGAGCGCTCTGCGTGTGAAAACTGGCAGGGTGGCCGAAGCGCAGCAATGGTTGCTTGCATGCAAGGGGTGCGTCCAAGCACCTGGAGCCTGCGAGGCCCTCTGTTGGGCCGAGCCCGTATGCTGCAGAGCAACGGTGCGCACGAGTATGCACATGGCGTGCTCAGCGCCAGCCACGCCCCATTTGGGGGGTTTAGGGTATAGGACCCCAGCCTGCATCAGTGGGGCGCGCCGGTCGCGCAGGTGGTGGAGGCCGAGCGGCGGCTGCGCGGCGCGCTGCTGCTGGACGGCCTGCAGCCTGGGGAGGGCTACGCGCTCGCGCGCTACAACGACCCCTTCACGCTGCCCTTCCTGCGGCGCAACGAGGTCCTCATCAGCCTCAGGGATTTTGAGCTGGAGGAGGCATGATGTGCGCACGTGATGCGCCTTGCGCGCTACGGCACATGCAAGGGTGGCACCGCATCAGAGGTGTGAGAAATGAGCAGCAGAAGTGTGACCCTCATGTACCATGCTTGGCTGGATGCTGTCAAGGCAATATTTCTACTGTGGGCTTTGTGTCCTCTCTGCTGTGTGCCTGGCCTGTGGGCATGTCTGCGCCTGAACTCTGCCTGTCTGCTGCCTTGTATGGTCTCACCTCTAGAAAGTAGCGGACGCTCGAGTAGTTTGGTTACCATGCCTTCAAGTGCAGCGTTTACCTTGCTTCCAAGGGCAACCGATACAGGTTGTACTGCCAGGAACCAACACTACGCAACTGCAGCTTGTTGCACAGCTGTTACAAAAACTCATCCTTGAGCTGGTGAGCACGGTGGAGCACTGTGTGCACGTCCACGGACGGGTACCGCTGCAGCAGCTTCAGGTTGTGCGCAAAGTCGCCCTGCAACAATATATGTAGAGTCAGTACGGAACAAAGCTACTGCACTTGGATCCAGATCTGAAGCTGTGCAGGGAGGGAGACTGGAAGGCAGACATTGACCGATCAGACATGCTAAGCCTCCATGTTCTTGCGCCATGCTGGACCCTGCACGGCATGGCGGACCCTGTTGGGGCACTGCGGTGCGCGCGCCTGCAGCAGCTCCTCGCGCACGTTGAGCAGCATGGCCGTGCACACGCGCAGCAGGCAGTCGGTGCGCCCGCCCGCGTCCGCGAACAGCGTGTCCCAGAGCCGCACCTGCCGCTCACCGCACCCGCGCTCACTGCCTGCCATCACATGTGGCACCTCTGAGGCCGGGAGAGGTAGGGTGGCGCTGTCGGCCTCCACGGCGCTCTCGGACAGCACGCACGCCGTCCGCCACAGCCGGTCGCCACATGGCAGGCTATGCGCTTGGCGCTGGCCAGGCTGACGCAGCTCGGGCGCGGGTGCTCTACGCCAGCGCGTGAGCGCCGGCGAGGGCGCCCTGGCAGGCTGCGCCGAGGGCGAGCCGGGCTGCAAGGCGCGGGCGCGCGCACGGGCCCCGGCGCAAGCGCACTGCGTCCGAGCAGGAGATAGTGTGAGGGTACAGCGCATGCAGGCCCCGGGGCGGGCGCGCGCACCGCGTCCGGGAAGGGGAACTCCTGCGTCAGCAGCAGCGTGATCCAGCGGAACGCGTAGAACTGCGGGTTCACCTGCGCGGCGCCCGCCCTAGGGTTTACGGGCAGGGTATGAACCCGACCTATTCTCTACCCCTCCACCTGCCTGTCGCGCCCCTTTGCTGCCGGAGCCCCAAAGAACTCGCCCTGCGAACAGCTCCTCCCACACACCCGTCCGCTCGCTGCAGCGGCGTGGCGCGCCCGCACGTCACTCAGCAGCACACGCCGGGCGCCGCCGGGCACTGCACGTGCACTGCTGCGCGCCAGGCGGCGCGCGCTCAAAGGGGGCGGGCACGCATGCGAGCAGGGCCACGCCTTGTTCTCCTCCACCAGGTGCGCCCACAGCGCCGGGTCGACGCGCCGCAGCAGCTCGCTCAGCCGCGTCAGCGTCGCCCGGATGCCCACCGCGCTGTTGTCCTGCCGCCAGCGCGCGCACGCGCTCAAGCGGGGCGGCGTGCCAAGGCCTGCACACAGCGCCAGGGGGCGCCGTGCTGCGCCGCGTCGGTGTCGAGCAGGTGTTTCAGCTTTTGCTTCCGTACAAGCCACCGACTCCGAAATCGCTGTAGGGTGGCGGTGTACTCCACCTGGCACTTGCGGCTGGGTCCGCAGCGCAGGGCGCAGGCAGGCAAGTCCGGCCAGCCCGCCACCACACGCTGACCAGCTCTCAACGCCACACAAAAAGGAATGCTGCGCCCCCCCGCCGAGCGCCCGCGCGCCAGCTGGGACAGGCACAGCTGACCCAGAAAACCACCAGCCGGCCAATTGGAATCTCAAACACAGGTGCAGTGCCCAAGAAAAGCTACCCAACCCTACCCTGCGCGCCCGCGCACCAGATGCTGGCAGAAGCGGTCCCGGAACTCGGCCAGCAGGCACGCTGGCACCCCATCCGACAGGTGTGCTGCCCTGGAACCCAAACCCTACCCTACCCTGCGCGCCCGCGCGCACCAGCTGCTGGCAGAAGTGGTCGCGGAACTCGGCCAGCAGGTCCATGAAGCAGAAGAACGCGTCGGCCTCCGCGTGGCCGGCCGCGCCCGGCGCGGGGTCGGTGCGGAAGTGGAAATAGAGCGGCGCGAGCAGCTCGTTCATGCCTTGCACGTAGCGCAGGCCGGGGTTGAGTTTGGCGAACACGAGCAGGCAGCGGCGCATCTCCTGCGCGGCGCCGGCGCGCGTTGTGCGCCGGGTGCCGCGCCGGGCCTAGGAGCGCGCGGGCGCGCCGCGCGCGAGAGCTTGCTCAGGGCAAGGGCGCGCTCGGCCACGCCGGCGCCCAGCAAAGCAGAGATCCATGCGCGCATGACGCGCGCCGACTTCAGGCACCACAACAGGCCGGCAGGGCGCTGCGGCCCCGCGGCCGCCGTGGGCGAGCCCGTGTGGGCACCGGTCATGCAGGGGCGATGGCGGGCGGCGCGGCGGCGGCGGGCCGCACCGCGCGGTGCGTGACCGCGCTGCCGTCGTCGCCGCTGAAGAAGTGCATGTCCGGGTGCGTGCGCAGCACGTCGCGCTCGATCTGCTCGGCAATCTCCGCGTCCTGCACGCCAGATACTAGGGTTGGGTGTAGGTTTGGGTGTAGGGTGGAGTATATTCAATGCACCCAGCACATCGATGGCCTTGAAAAACATAGTGTGGCGCGTGACTGGTCATCTCGGGCGCAGAGGGCGGGCGGGGCTGTGCAGGGCCTGCAGACCTCCTGCATGAGCGCACACGCCATCGGAGCGGCCACCCGGCGGATAGAATGCTCTGCTGTAATGCCCTGCATGCTGCCGCGCGTCGCTCCCGCAATTTGCCGCCGGCGGCCCGCTTGCGATACGATCGCACACGCGCCCGCGCAGCCCCGGGGCGTGCCGCGCCTTGAAGTACGCGTGCCACTTGCTGCCGTCGCTCTGGCTGAGCGGGTGGTCGTCCGGCGCGGCCGCCGCAGCGGCACCGCCGCCCTTCGGGTCGACGATGAGCTCCGCGCAGAATTGCGCGTAGGCCGCGCGCTTCTGCGCGAGCGCCGCGGCCCACACGCCTGTCTCTGGCGGCAGGTAGCCCAGCAGCAGCTGCCGCAAGCACGCCATGTCAGCCGACCCTGTGGTGGCATGCGTGCGTTGATAGGCAGGTCAGCAGACAGAGCAGGTCGTGGCCGCTGTAAGCTTCTGGTTGCGCACACTGAGAGTTCATGCGCGGTGTGGAGCACGCTGCAACCCCAGGCCCCGGCACCATGCCGCAGACTTACAAGGTGCAAGCAGCCACTGCCCGGCAAGTACCACAACCATCGTGCTGCCATGCAGCTCGCATGCGCTCGCGCGCTGGAGCGGGCTGCGCACTGCATGCATGCTGCCCAGCACGCAAGCATCCACAGGGACCGGCGGGTGTCACAAGGTGCAGGCGCGCCCGCCACCATGTGTACCAAGGCTCGGCGCTCCGGCCCATGAGCTCTTGGGCCCAGGCACGCCCCAGCCAGCCAGCAACAGCACACGACAGTTCATGATGCCCGGCAAAGGCGGCGAAGGACGCAGGGCGGTGGGGCACCTTCCAGGCCACCGCGCGCAGGCCGTCGCGGTCCGGGATGCCGTGCACGGCCATGCGGCGCAGGTTGGCCAGGTCGACGCGCGGCCCGCGCAGGTCCTCGCGGAAGCGGCGGATGCGCGCCTCGTACGAAGCGCCGCCCTCGCTGCCGCCGCCGCCGCCGCCGCCGCCGCCGCTGTCCCCCAGAGGGCTGGGCTGCGTCGCAGCGCCGCTGCTCGCGCCGCCGGCGCGCCGCTCGGCGGCCTGAGCCGCAGGCGCCGGCCCGCCAGCGGCGAGGGGGTCCGGGGGCATGGCGCGGCCGGCGGGCAGCAGGGCGCCCGCGTCGCCGCCGGCAGCCGCGGCGCCCTGCTGGGGCGCGCCGCCGTCGGCGGCGCGGGTGCTGGCAGGGCCTGCTGCCGCGGCAGCAGCCGCGCCCGGCGCGCGCTCTCTGCCCGCCGGCACTGTCAGCGGGTCTGTGCTGGGGAGCAGGGGAGGGCCGGCATCCATCTAGCGGCTCGCTTTCACCATCACGCTTGGGATGGAGCACACGCGCTGACTCACCAGCAGGCTGGGACTGCAGCTGTGCCGACCATCAGCATGTACAATCTGGTGATGGGGTACACCGCCCACACCAGAGCGTCTTGACAGAGCTGATTGAGCACAGTGCAGTGTCCGCCTGCTTCGTATGATGCGCTCTGATGCCCGTCAAGAGGCCGCTTCCAGCTGGAGGTGATCGTTGCGCATCTGCTGGGCCCCGATCTGCAGTTCTGCTGCAGGTGGGTACTGCGTTGAAAGCTTGCGATCAGCGACGACAATGATGGCCCTTCTGGAGCGCAATGCTGAGTAGCCATGTGGTCAGATGCAGAGTTCACCCGGGGCCCCTTTTGGGTGGAAGCGCGGGGCGGCTGCGAACTCCTGGCCTGAATGGATGCATCCGTTTGACATGCAGTACGTGCTCGCCTTGAAGCCCATGTTCTGGAGAGCCGCGGCACAGTGCGCAAGTGGCTTGAGCTAGAGGATGCCCGGCAGCCAGGCGTGTAAGGATGTGCACTTGTCCGGGCCGCGGTGCAAGCAGCAGCGCTACTGGCGCTGCGGTGCTGGGCGGCATCAGTGCAGCCGGCGTGCTGTGACACGAGTAGATAGCACAGGCACGTTTACTGCGTTTTGCCACGCTAAGTGTCCACACAACTTGCCAAGGTAAGCAGTTACGGCAGGCTGGGCAGCAACCGCTGACGAGAACTCGCCTGCTGTGCAGAGCACGCCCGCTATATCACCGAGGTGGCCGCCGCCGCAGAGCCGCAGCGCCTGAGCACCTTGCTGCGGGTAGCGCTATCCACTCTCCACCCACTCCCTTCTTGGTCCACAGCAGCGTTTGCTGGCGTTGCAGCGTTGCATATCATATGCACATCCTGCAGTGGGTGACAGCGTGAGCCTGTATGTGGGGCAGGCAGCTGCATCTTGGAAACTAGGCTGCTGAGGAACACAAGAAGAGCACAACTCTTCCAGCCAGGGTGCTGCGTTTTGCCTCTGTATGCGATGCCAGGGGCGGCTGCGCAGGTGCTGGAGGCGCAGGGGCAGCAGGTGGTGGCGCCCGCGGAGCGCGCGGGCCTGCACCCGCTGGTGGTGCCGCTGGCGCGGGCGGCCGCGCCGGGCGAGGCCGAGGCCGTCACGGGCCTGCTGCGCTGGCCGGAGGGCTCGCTCAAGCGGGTGCGCTGCGTACCCAGTTGTAAGACTGAGTGAGTGTGCTGCTCGCAGAGCGCCGGCATGGGAATGTAGTCACTGGCGACCAGTGGGTGAGCCTGCAGGCAGCGCCGGGTGGGCATCTGCCAGACACTCTTCAAACCGCAGCGTCTCAGACGTGTCTCTGTCAGTGACTGCCCTGTACGGAAGGTGGCTGGTAGTGTGCTCGCATGCTGTTTGGCCACGACACGTGGCATTGCTTGCACCGTGAGCAAGAGGACTGTGGCATTGCAGGGACTGCCTGTGGTGCGCGCAGCGCCGGGTGCACCAACGGTCACGCTGCTCGCGCGCACCGCTGACGAGTACGTGCACAGGCGCGAAACCACACAGCATGTGTGCCGGCACAAAGCCACGTATGCTTAACAGTACAGCACTTTAAGTCGATTCACTTGTGCAGTGCGCAGTCATGCGTCCGCCGCACATGCAGACTGTACAACTTACAGGGTCACACCCGGAGCTCTGACAGTATGCACACTCACCACAGCTGGGACCCGGCGGGGCCAGCAGATTCACCGGAGGCGCGCTGCTCCGAGCGCAGGGCGCTCGCAGAGGAGGACCACGAGGCCGGGCCGGGCGCCGTTGCCGAGGCGGCAGGCGCCGAGGGCGGCGCGCTGTACAGCCCGGGCGCCGCACGGGGCAGCGGCGACGCGCGCACGCAGCGCCTCGGCGCCTACCTCACCCGGAATGCGGGCCTGTGCGCCGCCTTTACGGGTCTGCTGGGCGCGCCCTGCGAGCCGGCTTGGAGTTGGCGCTGGTTGTGGCGGCCGATGAATTGAACCTGTGCTGTGACCATATGGGCAGTCACTCTATGCCTTAGACAGTGCAAAGGGGTGCCATGGGAAGGTTGTAAGTTGCCGTGGCCGGGTTTGCACCCGGATTCGAAGCAGTGGGCGCTGCCGCAGGTGACTGCGCCCACTGTAAGCCTGTCACCATGTGCAGGTTCCCAGACGTGGTGGAGGAGCTGTGCCACGGGCACCTGGGGCGGCAGGACACCATGTCTGCGCTCATCACCGCGGAGTGGTGCGTGATTGCGGCTGGCCCGGCTGCCCGCGCTCTCGATGCCGAGCAGCGCCTGATGGTGCCGGGCAGCGGCCGTGACAGAGTGTCGTGGCAGCTTCTGGCCTGCCCGAGCGTGTTGTGTCACTCTGCACGGAAGGAAGCCCGAGCTGTCCTTGCCATGTGCTCATGGGGTTGCTGCTGACGGCCAGCGGCTCGCGCGCCTGTGTGGCCGCCAAGTCGCGTGCACAACCCGCACTGGGAGTCCGCCGGAGAGGGCGCCCCCACATGGCGCCCATTGGCGCTGCAGGTACATGCGTGCGAGCCACTTCCCGGGCTGGGCGCGCCCGCACGAGTTCAACGCTCGGCTGCTCCAGGGCATCGGGCGGCGCGAGGAGGCGCGCGACAGCGTGCGCGCCTGCGCGCTCCAAACCCGAACGGGCCCAAGCAGAGGGTAAGGTTTGGGTCAAGACAGGGTCCATACCCTGCGTGCTGCGGGTTGCGGGCTGCAGGATGGAGGCGCGGATACTGCATGCACGGCGCCTGTGCGTGCCGCGCCCGTGCCGGCCGTGCAGTGGGCTTTCCGCCGGCGCTCTGCGCGCGCGCGCTCCAGCCGGTCACCTGCCGGCGGCGCCAGCCGTGGCCGGCCTGCGTAAGCCCCGGCTCGCGCGCCAGGCGCGCGTGGCGCTGCGATTCCCCTGGTGGACGCTGGCAGGCGGGTTTGACGGCATGGCCGCGCTGGCGGAGCTGGGCAGCGGCGCGGCGGAGGTGCAGGCCGCGCTGGCGCGCCAGGCAACGACCAGCCAGGCGCGCGCAGCGCCAATTTCCCTGCAGGAAGGATCCTCACTGGGCGCGCATGCGCGGGGAACATGGCCTCCGGCAGGGGCTCCAGGGTGTTTCTGCTCGGGGCTGCTGGCTGCTACGATAAACATCCCTACTTTCCTGCCATTTTCCGCTCTGCCTCAACGGACAGTACGATGTGCAGGGCGGCCTGCCGCCGGGCATTGGCGGCCCGCGGGACGAGCGGCAGCGCGCGCTGGCGGACGCGGACGCGCTGCTGGACCGTGTGGCCGCCGGCGAGGGCTCCTGGGACGCCGTGCGGTCGCCGCTTGCGGACCTGTATCGGGCCGCGGGGCTCCTGGACCTGGCCGGGTTTGTGGCCGGGTAGCGCGGGCGTGCAGGCGGAGACTTGGGCTGTTGAGAGCGTGCGAGGACTGTCGTGTGTGGGGCGCTGCATGCGCTGGTCAAGGAGAGCACTCAACACCGCAAACGTTTGCCAGGGACCAGACTTGTCCAATGTGAAGTTCAGGATACCGATGTTACAGCAAACTGCGAGCGTCAGCTGCTGCCGCCCTTGCGTACTTGTTGCTTCGGAGCGGAGCTCCAGAGCGTAATGGCACAGACGCCGCAGCCCTTTTACTACTGATTGAATGGCGCAGAACACCCAGCGGACTTGGCACGTATACAAGCAGGGCATCTGCAGAACACTGGACACCTAAGCGAAACTCCTGACCTTCCCGCGACACCCACATGCGACACCCCATGCACCTCCTCTGGCTAGTCTACAAAGTCCAAGTAGTCGTCATCGCTGCCTGACCATGCATGCGCCGGGCTGACAGCGGCAGGGCTGGCAGCAGGAGCAGGGCTGACGGTGGTGCGCGCGCGCTTGGCCGCGCTGCCTCCGCTGCCCGGCTCGGGGCGCGCGCCGTTGAGCGTGGCCAGCGGCTTGCGGGCCGCCGGAGCGGACATGTTGCCCTGCATGGACACAGTGCGGCCGTCAGCTGGCGCAGCTGTCGCTCAGGGCACATAGGGCAGCTCGTGGCTGGTGCAGCCGTGAGTCCTACACAGGCCGCTCAGCTTCCCTGCACGACCTTTATAGAACAGAGTTATTATACCACATGCGCAACCATGCAATCTGCGCTCAAGCTCTTGGTGTTGGAGTGTTGGAATGGGGGCCACCTTGGCGCCCTTGCCGCCCGTCGCCAGAGAGGCGCTGCGCGCAGCAGGCGCCGACGCTGCGGGCGCGCCCGCCACGCCGGGCGCAGCGCCGCGCGGCGTGCGCGTGAGCGGGCTGACCCTCCGCTTGTCCTCGCCGCTGCCGCCGCCGCCGCCGCTGCCGCCGCCGCCGCATGCGGCCAAGGCTGCGCCAGGGGAAGGGGACCGGCCGCTCGGGCCCGCCGTGCAGGTCCCAGCGGCCGACGCACTGCGCGCCGCCGAGCCCAGCAGCGCCGCCGGCCGCTTGCTGGAGCCCACCATGGACCCCGCCGCCGCCCGCCCACCCGCGCTGCCCAGCGCGGGCGTGGCGGCGGGCGCGGCGGCGGGCACGGATGCAGCAGCCGCGCCAGAGCTGACCGCGAGCCGCGACGGCGCGCTGATGGGGTCTGGCAGCCCAGCAGCCAGGCGCGCCGGGGTGTCGGGGTGTCCCGCGAGGAGCGTGGACGCGCAGGGCGTGTACGCCGCGAGCTGCGGGCGCGCGGGCGGCGGCGCGGAGGCGGCCGGCGGCGCGAGCGGCGCCTCATGCTCGAGTGGCTTCCCCTCCACCTGCGCCGCAGGCCAGATGCCGCTCACGCTGGCGCAGCGACGAGCAGGCCGCGAAGCATGCAACTGCGCAGCTGCCAACCCCGCACATGGCACAGTGGCTGCGCAGCTCTGCTCAGGCGCATTGCGCTCATGAGCGTCATTACCAAAGACGCCCGGGCCTACATCCCTGTGGCTACTGCTGTGCAGGCGAGCCACTTGTGAGGGCAACGTGCGCAAGCGCCAGGCTGGCAGCGGACCATGCAGCACAGCCAGTACAAAGCCGTGCCCCTGCGCGCAACAGTCCGGCCGCGCCTGGCAGGAGAAGACGAAGGAGACTACGCCGGGCAGCTGGCGGCCGATGTAGCGCATGACCTCGTCGGGCACGCTCTCCGTGCTTGAGTGCTGGCCCCAGCTCTTCAGGTCCTCCTCCGCCGGCGCGCCGATCTGCGCGCGGCCTCGGGGGCTTCAAGTCAGGCAGGTGCTTGCAGCCCCGCGGCCTTCCAGCAGAACTTCCAGTGCTGCCACCTTGCCCTGCCCGCGCTCCTTGCCGGTCAGCAAGGCATGCAAATGTCTGCTAGTTCGATAAAATAATCGACAACTGCATTCGGCAAGGTAGCTTAGGCGGCATGAGCAAGCGAGCTCAACGCATGCATAATGCAGATGCAATACCACAGCTGAACGAGGGTATGCTGCCTCTATGCGGCACCTGCTGCCTGCAGACGGCTCCTGCCCCGCTCTCGCCGACATCACCGCCGCCGCCGCCGCCACCGCCGCCGCCGACGGCCCCACCGCCGCCCGTCGGCGCGTCGCCGTCGTCGCCGCACATGGAGTCGTATGTGTCCGACAGCGTGTGCTGCCGCAGCGTGAACAGATCGCGCAGCTCCTCCGCGCTCATAAGGTTGGCGCCGATGCTGGCGCCGTCCGCGCCGCCGCCGCCGCCGCTGCCGCTGGCGCCGTCGTCCGGCTTGGAAGAGTTGTTGACCACCGTCTGCAGGCCCTCCTTGGACAGCTGCCGCTGGAACACCTGGCGACACGGACGGGCCGCGCATGAGCGTTGCTCCGCACCGCCACTGGCATCACGGCTCAGCAGCGCCCGCTGACTCAATCAAAGACGGGCAGGACCTTCTCTGCCTGTGTCATCAGTGAGGGCGCTCACGCTCCCAGTAGCCACATGTGGGCCGGCAGGGCATGTGCGGCTCCTGAGAGTCTCGGCGGGCACGCCATGACGCAGCAGGCTGTTCTGCGTATGCTCCGGCATGCATCTGCCAGGCGTCTCCTTTGCTCCGAGGCTTCATGTTCATGCAGATAACAAGCCTGGTGCCGAGTCGCTGGGCCCCATGCGCTGAGTTAGGCCAGCACCTTCTCCTCGATGGTGCCCGTCGCCAGGAAGCGGTACACAAAGACGCGCCGCTTCTGGCCGTCGCGCCACACGCGCGCGGCAGCCTGCTTGTCGTTGGCAGGGTTCCTGTGACGCGCGGCCGCCGCGCGTCGCGCCCGTGCCTATGCCTGAAGCTTGATGCTGGGCCGCCAGCATGCGTGCCCATGTCCTGTGCATGCCTGGCATGGGGCGCCACTGACATGAACATGCGCGGAGCCACGAGTGCGCAGCGCTTTGGCTGGTGTAGAGCGCCAGAGCCGGACGCAATGTAGGCACTCAGGAGCGAGAAGCGTGGAGCGGGCCGCGCATCCGGTTGGCGCAACAGCGCACCAGTCGGGGTCGAATAGGACGAGGCGGTTGCCGCCAATGAGGTTGAGCCCGCAGCCGCCGGCCTTGGACGACAGCAGGAACACAAACTGGCGCTCGGCCGGGTCGTTGAACAGCTTGACCAGCTTCTGGCGCTTGTTGATGGTCGTGCTGCCGTCCAGCTTGAGCACGGGGTACTGCGCGGGGGCACGCGCCAGTTACGCGTGGCAGACCCCTCACATGCCCAGGCTGCCCTGCCCTCACAGCCGCCCCTGCGCGTATGCACGCACCAAGCACCTAGCCGGCAGCATGCGATGGGCGCCTGCAGGACGCTGGGGTGCAGACGGCAGGATGCCTAAGTTGGCGTGGACGCAATTCACATGCTCGCCTCACAGGTGCAGAAGCCTAGGCTGCTCTGCATGTGTGCACCCCATCGCTTGAGCTCCGCCGCATGAGACCGGAAGCGCTGACCGTGTGCGGGCGCGCGCGGGCAGCAGGGGCGCGCGGGGCGCGGACCCCGCGGTCGCGGCACAGCTGCATGAACAGGTCCAGCGTCTGCGTGTAGTTGGACACGATGACGATGCGCTCGCCGGTCGGCCGCAGGCGCTCCAGCATCGCGGCCAGCACCGCGAACTTGCCCGACAGCGCCGGCCAGCCGGCCGGCCAGGCGCCGCCGCGCCCGCGCCCGGGCCGCCCGTCGTCGAATAGGCCCGGCGGGAAGAAGCGCCCGCAGTCCTGACCGGCGGCCGCGGTGCATGTCATTTTGCATGTCATCTGCGGGCTTTGCCTGATCACACAGCGGTCTGAAGCAGGACCATGCCATGCTCTCACAGTGTCCACATACACGGCGCAGTTCTGCTGGCCATGTCGCATGCACCTATCGGCGCTGTCCTGCGCAACCACCCCGCACCTGCTTTGCACCCATCAGACATGCGCGCCACGCACGCCGTGGCGCGCGCGCACCTCGAAGCCGTCAGGCCCGCCGCTGCAGCCGCCGCTGCCGCTCTTGCCGCCGCCGCTGCCACCGCCGTCCCCAGCGCGCGCATGCATCGCGTCGTAGATCAGCTTCGGGTGGTTGCACAGCTTTTTCAGCGCTGCGCGGAACATCGACAACTGTCAGCATGCGCTGCGTGACCAACAGCCTAGCCCATGTGTAGCATGCGCTGCATGACCAACAGCCTAGCCCACGCTCGGTCACTTGAACATAATCAGGCGCCTTGCATGCGCATCCCAGCCTGTCAGGCTGTGCAAGGATAGCTGGGATCGGGGTGCGGCATGCGGTTGCGGCATGCATTGCGAGCGGCCCGGCGGCGGGCGACGCGCGGTGCCGCGCCTGTGATGGCGGACAGCACGCGTGCGGCCTTCTGGCCGCTGAGCAGCCGGCGCGCCGCATTGGACGTCAGGAAGTGCGTGTACAGGCCGGCCTGCATCTCGGTCATGCGGCAGCAGACCACCTCCACCACCTGCCCCGACAGCGCGCGCGAGCGCCGCTCGGTGCGAGCGAGGTGCGCGCATCCCTCTGGTGGCTTGTGGATCAAGTTGCATACCCCGCTGGTGTTTTGTGTGGGTTGCTGTGCCGTGGTGCTGTGCAGCGCTGACGTTCTCATTGCACACACGTTGCACTGCAGGCTTACAGTGTGAATGTAACACAAGGGCTTAAGCAGCTGCGCCTGCTTGCCTTGGGCGGCAGATGCGCGCTCAGCAGCGCGTTGGTCCGGCGCAGAATGAAGTCATTCACGATGGCGCTCAGCTCCGCGCTGCGCTCGGCGCCGCGCGCCTGCAACGAGCGGCCCAGTCAGCACAGAGTATGGCACCGCAGGCAATTCGTGACGCGGTTAATGCTGTCTCTGGCCCATATTGTGTGCTGGGCTGACATGCAGCATCTTCGGTATACATTTGCTCCAAGCTTGGCAGCGGCTCTTTGCCATCCAACCACAATCAAGCAGCTGTCAGTTGCCTGGCTGAGAACGTCTGCACCATGGGCCCTGTCCGCGCGTGGGCGGCCTGGTCTGCGCGGGCTGGCGCGCGGCGCGCCTGCATGGCGTCGTCAGCGTCAGGCTCGCGGCCGGCCAGGATGGGCGCCTCGAAGTGGCGCCGGAACTGGCTCGGCGTGCCCAGCACGCCGGGGTTGGTGAAGGACACCATCGCATAGAACTGCGCAGGACACACCTCTCAAAATCGCTCTGGGTCGGGGCTCTGGCTCCCTTTGACACCACACGTGCTTGTCGCATGCACTGCTCGCTTGCACGCTTGCTTCAAGCAAGGTGGACAAGGGTGGTTGGCAGCATGTCGCAGAGCATGGCAGCTTGAGAGCGCGCTGGAGGTGCACCTCGTCCAGGTGATTCTGCATCGGCGTGCCGCTGAGCAGGACGCGGCGCCGGCACGCCAGGCTGTCGAGCGCCTGCGCGCGCGCGCGCAGGCTGTGAGCGCACGCGGGCGCGCATGCATGCGTGCGTTGCAGATGTAAAAGCACGCACAGCGTCTGATGCAGCCCAGGCTGCCTCATGTCGGCAGGCCGAGGCACCCGCGTGCATGTGGTGCTCGGGCGGCACACCGCACAGGAGCGCGGACAGGCACGCGCACTGTCCAGACAGTCAGTCAGCGTCTCAGGCGCGCCTTGTTTGTCAGCGTCTGGTCGTTCTTGAGGCGGTGCGCCTCGTCGCAGATGAGCAGGTCGCAGGCGCCCTCGCCGCGGAACTTCTCGGCGTGCAGCCGGAACGTCTCATACGACACGATCAGCACCTGCCGAGGGGCGGGCTTCAGGGAAGTTAGCGTGCTTGTTCAGCGCTCTCGTGTGACGCGCTGCCTGAACGACAAGGTGCTCCACCGCGGAAAACGCAAGGCTCTCATTCACCCGTGGCTGGCATGGGTCCTTGGTGGCTGGCATGTGGGCCGCGTGCCTGGAACGGATTGCGCGGGCTCAGGAACTGCGCGATGCTCTGGATGACGTCGTCGCGCGAGGACTCGCACAGCGGCAGCGTGCGCACGCGGCCCTGCACCCCACGGGGCATCCCGTCAATCGGCTGTCTATGCAAGGCAGATTCTGTCTGATTGATCACCATGAGCAATTAGCGCAACAGCTGCCGTGTTGCCTAATCGATGCCTGGTGCAGGCGCGACCCAGGCGGCCTGTTTGAGGGACGCTTCCACGCGCCTTGAGCCACTTGACGCACTCGCTGTCCCAGTTGTTGACCAGCGAGGTGGGGCAGCAGATGATGACGCGCCGCGCCAGCGGCGCGCCCCCCAGCAGCGCGTGCCCGCCCTGCAGCAGCGTCCACAGCAGCGTGATGCCCTGCAGCGTCTTGCCTGCGCGCGCCCGCCCGCAGAGGCTGCTCAGCATGCGCAAATCGCGACCTGCAGGGACGCGGTGTGCTGGGAAAGCCGGGGACATGGCAGGGCTTTCCATGCCGTGATTTTCTTCTGTGAGTCACCTCAGTCACCGTGCGCACAATGGCAGCGCGGCCGGCGCGCACCGAGGCCCATGTCGTCCGCGAGGATGCAGCCCTTGCCGTCAAACTTGCGCAGGCCCGCCACGCACTCGAACATGAACTGCACGCCCTCGCGCTGGTGCGGCCGCAGCCACTTGGTCAGCATGCGGTCCACCGCGACCGGGCCGCCCTCCGCGCCGTCCGGCGGCTCCCACAGCACCAGCGGCACCGGCTCGGGGCCCTCGTCCGGCTGCCGCGCAGGCACCCGCTCGGCGCTGGCCACCTCTGCCGGCACCTCAGTGAACAATTGCTGCTGTTATGGCCACGTGACGTGCCACACCTCTCCTGACTCTGCCTTTATGTGTGTGGGCAGGTGAGCACAGCTGGAAGTCCCACTTACAAATCTCCTTGCTTTCCTGTCTGTGGCCAGCGTGCAGGTTCTCACAGGTGGCCAAAAGCACGTTCAGCCCGGATCTGAGTCCTGAGCAAGAAGCTGGTCGGCAAGGAGACAAGCAACGCACCTCTGCTGGCGCCGGCGCCGGCGCCGGCGCCGGCGAGGGCGTCAGCACCGGCAGCGCCTTGCTGCAGCCCCACGGCACAAACACGCGCCGCTTTATCAGCTTGCGCCGTAGGGCCTGCGGTGCACAGGCGCAGTCAGGCTGGCTCTCGCGTGCGCCAGGCCAAAACAGGGAGCAGGCGAAGCCGGCAGGGCTTGAGGGGCAGCCGCACGTCTGAGCGCGCCGGCGCCTGCGGGTGCGGGCTCTTGAACGGAGCCCGCAGCGCAAGCTCTGCTCCCTGGACCGACAGCACCTTTGGCAGCAGCGCTCTCCGCGAGACCTGCAGGCTGCGCAATCCCTCCCCACTTGAGCACCGAGCGCAGCGCTAAAGCCGCGTTGTATCCAGGCCGGGTGCAGGCGCACCTGTTGTCAAGCAGCGCCTTGATGTTCGCCTCCTTACGGTGCTGCAGCTCCTCCTGCGTGGGCTGCTCGTCATCCTCGTCCTCCTCGTCCTCCTCAGCACCCCTGCCGCTGGCTGTGGCAGCCTCCGCGCCGTCCTCTTCCACCTCGTCTGCAGCGCGCAAGCTGGTTGCGCAGCTTTCCTTGTGCAACACGGCTTTGCTGGCCGCAGGCAGAGTGTCTGCTGCACCGCGCAGCCAGATGGTGTCACACCTGCCTCCTCCGCGCCATGTGCTGCCTGCTCCTCATCCTCGCTGTCCGGTAGCTCCACTTCGCTACCCTTGCTGCCCATGGTACTGGTTGAGGCAAGCCGCTTGCAGGAGAAGGACCAGGATGCGAACAAGGCAAGCTGTTCCTGAACAGATCGTGAGGCAGGGCGTGCTGTGCTGCGCTCAGCAGGGTTTGGCTTACGGTGTCATGTACATGTGGCTTCGATCCTGCTATGAAGAGACACAAGCATCCAATGTATACTCAGTTACAGCAAACTTTCATGCCACAGCAAGTCCTTCTACTTGCGCACCGTGCTGCCTTACTCCACCATTTCCCCTGCGTCAACCTCGTGACTGTCCCACAGTGTACACAATGGAAATCGCTGGTGGCTCACTGCGCTGCAACTCTTCGATCAGGGCCTGCTTGAAGCAGCCTATCTCATAATTTGCTGCATGCAAACAAGTTTTATGACACAACTACCCACAAAGACGTCTTGCAACACGACGCCGCCCTGAAAAGGAGGGAATAAAAGGTGCAAACAAATCCAAGACAATCCTGCAGCTGATGCAGCCTACACCTAGTAGTTCGGGCCCATGAAGCGCAATGCCAGCCCCAGAATGGCGGACCCAATATACACAGACCCCCAGAATTCTCACTTCGAGCAGCCCAGGCAGCGGCATCCAGGCTATGGGCCTGCCGGCCACAGCAACGCCATGACATCGGCAGTCGCCTCTGCAGAAAACTTGCGCGCAAGCAGCGGGCACCTGTCCGGCAGCGGCACAAATTCCGGAGGCTCGTCCCCCCAGGACCAGCCGGAGAGGCTCAGGAAGCGCCCGGGCGGCGCCGCCAGGGCCGCGCGCCAGTCGCACTCCACATCCCAGTGCGCGCTGTACCGCCGCATGCGCTCAAGCAGGCTGGCGTTCAGCGAGTGGTAGATGGCCGGGTGCCAGCCCCAGGCAGCGGGGTTGTCGGGCTGGCGGCTCCAGTTGGCATATGTCAGCCCCTGCCAGTCGCACGTGGTCTCGTTCTGCCGGCCGTGCGTCCGCAGCAGCGTGGGCACGTAGTGCTCATCTTTCAGGCCTAGCAGGTCTGTGTTTGGGTGTACGCTGGCCAGGTGCGCATGCGGCCTGGTCAGCACCCACCATGTGGACGACTTTGCCAGCTGCCAGTCATGCTCGTCCTCTGTGTCCTGCCTGCGCGTACCACAGCACCGTGCTCTTTACCGACGCCTGCGGGTCAGAACGCGGCCTAAGAGGGTGCGAGGCATGCTGCCGCGCACCACAGCAGCTTGCGGTGCGGCGCCTGGTGCTCTCCAAAACGCGGTCCCGTCTCGCAGCCGCCTGCAGCCCGACGCACATCCTTGCATGCTGGTAGTAGCGCACTAAGCATAAAGCATCGGCAGGTGTGGGAGGCGCAGGCGCAGTGCAGCGCATGGTGCCTGCCGTGGGGCAGGCTGCGCACCGTCGATACGGCTCTTGCGCCCGTGAACTAGCTGTAAGTACACCACGGCAGCGGGGTACAGCGGCAGGCAGGACTCTGACAGGAGCACGAAGAACGCGTTGACTGGGTTGTAGACGGCCATGCGCAGGAGCGCAAACAATGCAGGCCCAACGTCCATCCACTGTGTGCTGACGCGGTGTGGCAGCTCGTAGCCTGAAGCCGGGCCGCACGCGTCAGCCTCACAGAGGTGGACCCAGTTGGCAAGGCCGTGGCAGCCAACGCTGCGCTCTGCGGCGCCCACCGTGAAACAGGCTGTCGTCTGGGTAGCCTGGGAAGTCCGGGCTGCTGTGGACAAACACGCTGAAGAGCTCCTGGCGCGCTATGGGGTCTGACCCTGACCGCTCCTTTCTGTAGCACGTGGCGGGCTTGTCGCTGTCTCTGAGCGCGCATCCGCTGAACACCGTGCTGTCCACCTCCTCAAACCAGCGGCGCCACAAGGCTTCGTGCGGCATGTTGCCTCTGACAAGGAAGAGCAGAGCCACTTTGGGCGCATGCATGCCATAGGCGCAGCGGTCAGCCCTGGGGATGGTTCTGAAGTGCTGCGGCCTCACGCACGCGGGACTAGACTGCGCGCTGGCTCTGCTAAGTGTCAGAAGATACAACAAAAGAGGCAGCATGCTGCCTAAACATTACGCTAGCGCCAAACCCATGATAAGACGCACGTACTACAGCACTGGCCGTGGACGGAGCCACTACTCACGAATAATTGGCCTCGGGAACCCGGGAAGGAAATTTGAAAGTTCAACTGTCTACAGCTGTTTTACAAAACACCCTTTGACGTTGCGGGGCCTGATTGTGCGCCATTGGCATGCGCATTGCGCATGTCCCCACTGAGGCCTTCCTCGATGCAGACCGGACTGCCGCCACAGCTGGTGCATGAGGAGCTGTCACCTGGGCAAAAGGTAAACACATGCTTTGTTTGGTAACATGCCGTCCATACCACTTGGACTTGCCGCATGGCTCAAAGCCTGCAAAGACAGGGAAGAGCCATGCACACATGCTGCCGTATGGAAAGCCGGAGCATCGTGATGATGCTCAAACATTCTGCGCCGCAAACCTCACGGTGCCAAGCTGCTACCACAGTGATGATACACGCAAGCTTGCCAACACTACCCCTCATGCCAGGCACAGACACCCTGGTGCTGAGACACCACTTGCAGGTTGGGCCTCTGTGCTAATCATACAGTGTCCAGCCACAGCGCCGGTATAAGGGAGACACAGGATAGAAAATTGCACACTAGATCCCTTGTTCTCTCCAAAGCCCCCGGTCGGCATGCCTCAGGTTCTGTCTTCTCCGTCCTGCGATGGAAGCCGGCAACACAGGCTAGGCCGGGAGAAACATGATGTACAAGACCCAGCTAAGCCGCCTGGCGCTGGGCATGTCAGCCATTCCAGGGTGCTGAGCTGGGGCGCATCTCCATGGACCGTACGCGGATCTGCACCACGGTGTGGAATAGCCGACCTACTCTGGGACAGTCCCACGTCCGGCACATTTTGTACGGTCTATTGAAATGCTGCTTTCCAGCGCATTGGTGCGGAGCGCAGCGGAGCGTGCCTGCTGCGCAAGATTTGCGGCCCATGGCCTGAGCCGCCCTCCAAGCGTTTTGGCACAGCGCCGCACCTTTCCAGGGCGCCACCCTTGTGCGGCGGGCTGCCCGTCCCAATCAGCACTCACCACGCCATGCTTGGCCCTGGCACGCTAGGCTGCGTCGAGGCCCCGAGGAGCACGTTGCCCGCACTGCGGCCGCCGGCGGCAGCTGACAGGCAATGCAGGTGCCAGGGACGCCCGCGCGCACACGCCCGGCGCCTAGGCGCAGCACGCCGCCAGGCCGTCGCCGTCGTCGGCGGCCGCCCCATCGCGCGGCGCGCGGCCGCGCCGGCCGCGCGAAGCGCCATACACGCCCGTTGCGGCGGCGCCCGCGGCCGCCGCGCGCACGGGGAATGCGCCGCGCTTGAGCAGCAGCACGGCGATCACCGCGCAGCCGACGGTCATGAGCACGCGCGCCCACCAGTCGGCGGCGCGCGCGGCGCGCGCCGCGTCGGCGGCAGCCTCGCCGGCGGCCTTGGCATCGCGCTGGAACGGGCGGCCCCTGTGCAGCGTGGGCTCGGGTCAAGGGCGGGCGCAGTGCATATTCACGCAGCTGCCCTGTCATGGCGCGAGAGCGCACACCTCTGTCCTCCAGCCTCGCACGTACTCCGTTTCAGGCTCGCCAGATGACACCGTCAGCCTTGCCAGAGGAGCTCTGTGTACACAGCGTGTCCCTAACAGCCCGTCGCTCGCACCTTGGGGAGCCCGGCAAGCGCACACCAGCGCCAGGACCGCAGCAGCCCTTAGGAGGCAGGGCGCACAGCAGGTTGTGGAGCTGGTAGCCGAGGCTAATGAGCGTGCCGCCCACGGCGTCGCGCGCGGGCGCGAGCAGCTCGCCCAGGTGCGCGAGGCCGCGCCCCAGCGCCGCCACCAGCGCCTCCAGCGGCCGGCCGCCGTCGCCCTCGCCACCCCCCTGCGCAGGCCTCCGGGCAGAGCTAAGTGCGGTCCACGCCTTACCTCCGGACCACACCTTAGCTCGGTCCACGTGGAGTGAACGCGGAACAAGCAAGACAAGGGACGAAGCACCTGACCCTAACATGTCGGGCAGCCGCCGCTCGTGTGTGCCAGGCTCGCCGCTCTCGCTGGCGGGGGCGCACCGTGCGGGCGGCCGCCGCGGCTGCCGGCAATAAGCGGTTCAGCTGGCCCGCGCTCAGGCCCTGCCGACGCGCAGCCTTTCTTTAGTTCCCGACACCCACAGCCTCCCCATGCATACCAGGTCAGCATGCATACCAGGGCAGCATACTCTGAGCGGCCAGGCGAACGAGGGGCCGCACCTCACTGGTCTCCACCAGCCGCTGGAAGTGGCTGTTCTGCATGAGCGCGCGCGTGCAGGCGAGCTGCACCTCCGGGTCGTCCAGCTGCGCCCCGGGCCACAGGTGCGTCAGCGGGCGGCCACACTGGCTGCTATGCCTCCAATGCCAGACCACCACGCGTTCGCACCATGCTCTCCAGCGACGCGCGCATCTCCTGCTTGGCGACCTTGACGCTCAAGCGCTGCTCGGCCTCCAGCATGAGGTCGTTGGCGTTGAACGAGTCGTCTGTGGACGAGTCGGAGTCGTGCGCGGGCACCTCCTCCACCACCAGGCGCGGCACGCGCGCCGACCGACCACTGCGCGCGCGCCAGAGCGTGCTCGCCCCTACACTTGGGTACACAGCCACGTCCTGCTTTGCAACAAAGAGCTGACACAGCGCACCTGTCTGGGTCAATCAGGGTCATCACGTCGTTTGCAGCGTCCGCGAGCTCTGTCTTGCTAAAGACGATGTTGCCAGCGACCATATCGGCGACCAGCCACTCCATGTTCTGCGCGCGACAGCGCCGACTGTGACGGCGGGACGACATGAACCAACAGCGCACCCTGGCCATACAGGAAAAATAATTCTTTGTGCGCCATGCCGCTGCTAGGTCGGGGGACACCTCGTGGCCGCCGGTGTATGCATAGCTGCCCTCTGCGCGCTCCCCACCGTCCACATTGGACTTTGGCTTGCGTCGCTGTGGGGCCTGGTGCGCGTGGCACTGCGACGAGCTCGGCGCGCTCGCCGCCGAGGCGGCAGCAGCGGCACGCAGGCCCACGTTCCGCAGCATGCTTGGAGGCATACCGGTCAATCCCAGGATCTCCGAGCTGGGTGGGGACAGCGAGGCCCGCTTCGCCTGCATGAGAAGCACGCGACGGGGTAGGGCTCGGAGCGCTGTTACGCAGAGCGCTGTTACAGTGCACATCCATTCTGCCACAGTGAGCAACTCTGGGACTCTCTGGCAGGCACGACCTGCTGATACCTTTCTCATCTCCGCAGCCGGTTCGGGCTCAACTGCGAGCAAGCAAGGCTACGGACCAGGATGAACGTGAAGGCCAGGGCGCTGAAGCTGCCGCGGCTGAGGATGAAGGAGCACCTGCTCAAGGTGCTCTTATATTGCGCGAGCTGGGGTCGCAGCGTGGGCCTCCAGCCCTGTGCTGTATTTGTATGCGCTGCAGGTTGCCACCGCTCAGGCACGCGTGTTGCTTGACCACCTGGCAGCGGCGGGTTGAAGCCGCCGGCGCTGCTAGACAAGCTTCCCATGCTTCCCCCAGCTCACCAGCGCGTTTTTCTAACAAGCGTCACGAGTGGTAGCACGAGCGCAAGGGAGCAGCTCGAGGCCGCTGGAGCAGCACGGCGTGTGTGCGTCACAGCCAGGCCCGGGGCTCCAGGCGGACCCCGAGCTGGCGCGCCTGGTGGGCGAGGCGCCGGAGGCGTACGCGGCCGCGGGCGACGCCGTGCGCGCCGCGGACGCGACGCCGCGCGCGCCGCCGCCGCCCTCGCGCGACCTGCTCTCTGCGTCGCCTTACGAGGAGGAGCTGAGCGAGGCCGAGGAGCTGGTGCGCGCCAGTCAGCCAAGACAACTTTTTATACCTCTGGCAAGCCGGCACGCTGCTTTGGCGGCAGGCTCTGTCTGAGCCCGGTGTTGCTGACAAGCGCATGGATGGCACAGTCATAACAAGCCCCTTCTCAAAAGCCGCTCACCGCCTGTTGTGCAGCTCGGCACAGCATTATAGTGGCCTGCAGAGGCAATGCATTGGGGCCCAGAATGGCACGCGGGCGGATGTGTCACGACCGGCCGTCCCCAGTGGGAGCTGGCCGCCTGAGCAGCCCTGGCCGGCTGACACAGGCCAGAACAGCACATCAGGCGCCACCGGGGGCAGCCGCGCGCGCGCAGCGCCTGAAGCTGGAGCTCGTCAAGCGCGAGCGCAGCGGGCTCATGGACGCGCTGGCCGCGCTCCGGGAGGACGAGGGCCGCGGCGGCAGCGCCATCCAGGCGGCCGACCTGCGGCGCCTGCGCCACGAGCTGGAGCTCAAGCAGGAGCGCCTGAACGAGCTGCACGCGGCGCGCCCCGCTTCTGCGCGCCCGATGGTGCCGCGCCTGTCCTCTCTGCAGCCTGACTGACTGATGCCTTGCCAGGAGTGCAAGAGCCGGCACGCGCTCACTCTGGTGCAGCTTAAACTGACTGATATGAGAGGGCGCCGCTCCTGGCGCCCGGGCAGCCGCCAGAAGCTGGGTCCCACCGGAGCGCAAGCGCTTGCTGAGTGCGGGCCGCCGACCTGTGGGGCACACACGCGCAGGAGGCCGCGCAGCTGGAGGGCGAGCGCGCGCGGCTGGCAACGACCAGCCGCGACTGTGCGGCGCTCGTGCCGGGCGACGCGGCCGGCGCGGCCGTGCGCGGCGCCGCGCTGGAGTCCGAGCTGGCGGCCGTTGACCGCGAGCTGGCCGACGCGGACGCGCAGCACCGCCTCTACACGCTGCTCGGCGAGCGCACGCGGTGCGTGCCGCCGCATGGCCGCCATGGACGCCCTTATCATTTTAAAATGTGCCTAACGCGGCAATTTGCTTGACAAACCCGTTGCCTGAGCAGCCCCAGCTGGCTGAAACAGGCTTACACCCTAACAAGCCTGTGTGCGCCGAAGGGCGCGCGCACTCAGAGTGTTCCTTTTCCCTTTCCTTTACTGGTATCTCTACTATGCGTTTTTAAACATCTTGCACCAGCAAAGGTACGTTGTCGCATGCGCCGTGCGGCAGTGCTTGCAGGGAGGCGCAGCGTGCATGGGGCAAAGGCGCTGCTTTCACTGCAAGAAAGGGTAAGCGCGGGGCCGCGCCGGGCGCGCAGGCGGGAGCATATGGCGATGGACGCGCAGGTGCGCGCCGCGCGCGCGGCCGCGGACAACTACGCCGACGACATTGCCGCGACGACCGCGCACGTGCACGCGGCGGCGGCTGCGCGCGAGGACGCCAAGCGCGACCTGGCCGTCTGCCGGCACCAGGTCCGCGTGTGGGCGCATGCGTGTCTGATTCAAAGCCGCCCGCTGCTCAGGCTCAGCACGCTCAGTGTCTGTGCGTTAGCCGGCAAGTGAACTTGCTTGTGCTGGTACTACGCGAGCATGACACCGCATGTCGGTCCAACGTGGCTATGTTGGCGAGCGCGCTCTGGAAGGTGCACGCAGCCACACGGGGCGGCCGCCTGCAGCCCGGGCGGCTGACAGCCCAGGCGTGCCGATGTCCGATGCATGCAGCGCCGCATTGATGCGCGGGAGGCTGCGGAGCAGCCACCTCTGCAAGTGGTGGCAGGCCAGACGCGAGCAGGCGCTCCGCTGCGGTCCTGACGGCACTGCACGACGCGCGCGCGCAGGTGGCCGGCGTACGGGGCGACTGGCAGCGCAAGCTGCGCGACCGGCGGCGCGAGGCGCGCCGCATGACGTGGAAGGGCTGGCCGTGTTCCCTCCGGCTGTCTGGCAGCACACACTGCCTGCACGCGTGCATGTCTCCCAATGCATGCGGTAGCGGTCACCTGGTCCATGCATAGCCAGCATGCCTGCACGGCTGGAGCCCTGCACCTGCCTGGTGCGAAGCAGTGCTGCAGGGCGCAGCCCTGCGGGTGCACGCCCTATTGCACTGGGTAGACGGTTTGCGCACTAAGAGTGCAACTTGTCGCTTCGTCGTCCACGCCATTTCGTTGCATCGTTGTCAACCGATGAAGTGGCAGTCTTTGGTTTCAGCAGGGCAGCGCGGGCCGCCCGCAGGTGCACGACCTGGAGCGGCGGCAGAAGCGCGAGGCCGAGGCGGAGGAGCGCAAGCGCGCGCGCAAGGCGGAGCACGAGGCGGCCGCAAACGAGCGCGCGGCGCAGTCGCGCGCGCAGGACGCCGCGCATGAGCAGCAGCTGCAGGCGCGGCCCGATGCTGCAGCTACCAAATTGCAGAGACCGTGTGTTTACACCTATCTTGTCTAGTACGGCTGTGCGCATTATGCGCCACCGCCTTGTGCATCAGAGAAGTGTCAGAGGTACAGCCCCTAGCTGACGCCTCTGGTGTACCAGTTGTGCGAATGCGCTCGAACATGGCAATGCCCTCTGCATGCTGTAGGAGGCAGTAATGCAGGAGGGCCTGAGGGCCGGGGCAGCACGCGGGGGCACGCTGGGGCCAGGCGCCCTAATGCAGAGAGGGAAGCGGCAGGCGCTGGCTGACTTTACCCTGAGCGGCAGGCGCTGGCGCCCCAGCTGGAGGCCATGGAGGCGGCCTGGGCGCGGCTGCACACGCTCACGGGCGCCGACACGCCGCAGGACATCATCGCCTTCTGGGAAGGCGCGCGCAGTAAAGGGTAGGGTAGCGTAGGGTGGGGCAGCGGCCCATATCTATCTAGCTGATAGACGCGTGCAGACAAGTGCGCCCCGCAGCCAGAGCCGAGCGCCAGAGGCCGGGCGAGCGGCGCTGGGCCTGGCAGCGACCCGCATGGGCAGAATGGTGCATAGCACAGACCGCTCTTGGCCGTGCCACCTACAGAGCGACGCTGTTGCCAGAAGACGTATTGCGCATGCGAATGAGCGTAAAACAGCGCCTGCAAGGCTTGGCAGACATACTAAACGGCCCGCCGAACTTGACATGGCCCCCGCTCTGCGTGCAGGCCTGCGCGCCAAGGAGGCGGCCATGCGCGCGCTGGTCGCAACGGCCGAGGCGCGCGAGGCTGCGGCCAAGGATGACACCACCGCGCTGCGCGCCACGCGCAGCAGCCTGCTGGAGACACCGCGGCGCGGCGCGACGCCGCACCCTGCCGCAACCCCAGCCCCGGCTGCGGCCCAGGTGCCGCGCGGCACGGCCGCCGGCGCCGCCGCCGGCGCCGAGCCTGCCAGGGACCCTTGTTCGGACGCTGCGGAGGCCGCGCCGGCCGCACACAGGCCTGAAGGCTCCGACGGCGCTGCTGAGCTCAGCTCGCAGCGCAGCGCCGCGGACGGCGGCGACAGCAGCGAGCCAGCGGGCGAGCGCGACACGCCCGCAGGCGCAGCGCCCGACGCCGCCGCGGCGCCGCACGCCGCGCCGGCCGGCGCGGTCCCGGCGCTGCCGCTCGTCGGGCTGGCGTCGGCGGCGGCGGCAGGCGCGGGGGGTGCGAGCGAGGGTTTGGGCGAGGGCGAGCAGGGCCCGGAGGCCGCGGTGCAGGCAGCAATCTCGGCAGCGGAGGCGCGCCGCGCGGCTGCCAAGAAGCAGTTTGCGCAGCTGCGCAGCGTGTGCATCGGCGCGCAGCAGGCGCGGCGCCCGCGCGCCCGCGCCGCGACCTGCACGCGCGCTCGCATGTGGATGTGCCCCGCTGCGAGCAAACTCGCGCCAAGTCTGCTCTTTACCGCACAACTGAGCTGCCTGTGGAGAGCGTAAATGGTCTCCTGCATTGCTGCAGTCTGTGCACACTGCATCTTGATGCGCATATGCTGTTGGGCTGATGGAGATGGTCGACACCAGATGTCCATGTCGTAGCGCGCAAAGTTCTCAAGAGCATGCTTTGCTAAATCGCTTGAGAGGGGTCTTCCGCAGGGCCTGCACTCGGTGCTGGAGCGACTGGACATCGCGCTCGCGGACGCGGCCGCGCACCATATGGCCGCCATGGGCGCGGTGGCGCCCAAGCGCACGGCCTCCGGCCGCCGCCTGTCCCGCGCGCCCAGCAATGGCAGCCAGGCCGGTGGCCCTGCGGCTGCGCAGAACCAGAGCCCCAACCCCGGCGGCGAGGCGCCGCGCCGCGGCAGCCTGGTGGCCGCGCCGCGCGCGTCAATCGGCCGGCGCGCCTCCGTCGGGCCCGGCAGCCGGCGCGGCTCGGTCACGGCGGCGGCAGCCGCGGCGGCGGCCGCGGCCACCGCGTCGGCCGCGGGCGCGGCGGGCGACTCTGCTGCGGAGGCCGCCTTCTTCCCAGACCTGCTGGTGCTGCTCAAGGCGCGCAGGGTTAGGGTTAGGACCCTGCCGCGCAGGCCGCTCGCTTCCCGGACCTGCCGGTGCTGCTCAAGGCGCGCAGGGTCATTGCAGGTTCGCGTGCTGGTGGATGTTGGTCAATGCGTCCCTCAGCCGCGCGCGCCATGCAGGGTTTGAGCGTGATGCTGCAAACTGTGCCTCTGATCCTCATTGATTATGTGCCAAATAGGCCCAGATTGAGCCATACATTGATGGCAAGGTGCATGCGTGTCGAAACTTTCAAACAAGGTGAGGTCTTTCGAAGTTCTGCAAGGCAGCATGGAGGACTATTGTATTAACGCGCAGGCCCATGAGCTGGCCTTAACTTACACCGGGTGCGCATGCACGCCCAACAGGGCGTGGCCGAGCGGCTGGACAAGCTGATCGCGCTGGAGGGCGCGGCCGCGCCGGCGGCGGGCCCGCCGGCGGCGCCCGGCAGCGCCGACGGCGCTGACCAGGACGTGCCGTCGACACCGCGCGCAGTCGAGCTGGCCGCCATGAAGGGCATGCGCCGGCGCAGCTGGACCGGCCCCGCCTGGCTCAACTCCGTCACCGAGCGCGGCCACGTGCGGCCCGCACGCACCTCGCATTTTGAGATTGGAGCGCTGCGCCCCTGTTGTCGCGGCCCACATCATGCCTGTGTGACGTCGCGCGCGCCCTCATGCACCTGTCAAGATTCTTGTAATGTGCAGAATCCAGGCATGAAATGATCGGCCTGTATCACGCATGAGAGGATCGGCCTGTATCAGCCAGGAAAGACTGGCCTGGGCGCGAGGAGCTGAGCAGGGTGCAAGAGAGTCACCCTGCACTGCAATGACTGACGCCGCCACGCGCATGGACCGCGCAGGTGGTCCCCAACATCGCGGACACGCGCAAGCTGGCGCGCACCGCCAGCACGGCGGCGCCGGTCGACCTGCGCCGGCTGCTGGGCTACGTGGGCGCGGACGCCGGCGGCGCGGCTGCCGCGCTGCGCCCCGAGTCCGCAAAGGGCGAGGTGCGCGCTCGGCTCGCCGCCAGCGTGCAGGCGCTCACGCGCGCGCATGCCACTCCGCTGGATCATGGAGTGATGCCAAGCCATGTATTGCTATAGTTTGCTCAAAACATGTCATGTGAAAGACAGTACGTCTAAGATGTAGCTTGCTCTTGCATTTGAGCTACAATCAATCTCTTCTGCCATGCAGTGCCACACAGTCCCAGTGTTGCACAATGCGGGTATTGATTAAGGTCACCATGATGTGTTTGCGGCGGCAAGTGACTTGCGGGTCACCAGTCTTGCGGGTCACCAGTGTTACACACTGCTTGGCCTGTTCCATGAGAAGGAGGCAGGAGTGCACAGACGGTCTCGTGCAGGCGGGCGAGGACGGCGAGTGGGACGGCGTGGTGGACCGCGACTACATCAAGCACCGCACTGCCAAGCTGCTCGCCGCCAAGCGCAGCGCGGACGCAAAGGGCGCCGCCGCAAAGGTCGCCGCCTGAGTGAGCGGGGGAGCTGGGAGAGCGTCGTGAGCCTGTGTGGCCCGGCTGCCTCGCAGTGGACAGTCCATTTCGCTGGTGTACACATCGACAAGGAGCTGAACAGTCTGCTGCACAGTCAAGTCATGTGCTGTACGGTTGAAGCATGTCGAGTCATGTGCGCATGCAAAATCACATCGTGAGGCATATGCATGTCGGGAACCTGGCATCAGCCCCCTCTACCCTCTAGAGCATGTTAGGTGAGACCAGGTAGAGAGGAGAGACTGCCTCGCCTGTGACCCGTTGCCAGTGACTCGCTGTGTCTGGCGCCTCAGAAGCTCAGAGGACGGCTGCAGGCCCTGACAGCGTAGCCACCAGCCTCGCTTTGGGTGCTTCCGGTGCACAGGCCTTGGCCGCAAACAGGCAGGCAGTGCCCTCAGGGCGCGGATCGCCCGATGGACGGGGTGTTCAGCAAGCTCAAGTCTCTGGACGCTTTCCCAAAGGTCAACGATGACTTTTACCAGCGCACGCTGTCGGGCGGAGTCATCACGATCATCAGCAGCATAATGATGATAGCGCTGTTCTTCTCAGAGCTCAGTGCGGCCCATTGCTCACTCCCCTGCGCTCGGCCCGCAGTGATACAGAGCGCCGCAATCAACAATCTGCTGGGACGCCTGTGTCACGGCGTGCGCTGCGGGCCAGGTCTGTTCCTGACGGTCACAAAGACAAACGAGCTCTCTGTGGACACGTCCCGCGGCGAGCTCCTGCAGATAAACGTGCGCGGGCGCCCTGGGCCGCCGGCGGGTGTCTCCTTGCGCCCTGCCTTGGCGGGCGGCTATGTGCCTGCGGGAGGCCTGAGCGGTGCGGTGCTGTGGCGGCCCCGGCTGTGCGCGCCCGCATAACGCTTGCCGGGCGGGGGCGGTGCGCGCAGTTCGACATCACCTTCCCAGCGCTGCCCTGCGAGTGGCTGAGCCTGGATGCTATGGACATCAGCGGCGAGATGCACCTGGATGTGGTGCGGACCCTGCAGGCGCTCAGACCCCCCCCTGCGGCCCCGCAGCCACCCTGCTGCGGCAGCTGACCTGAGCAGCGAGCCACCGTCGCGCGGCCGGCTGCAGGGCTGTGCTGCACCGTGCTCGTGCAGGCAGGAGCACTCGTGCGTGCTGTGAGGGCCAGCGTGTGACGAGCTCGAGTCTGGAGCGCAGGCGCCGCCACAGGCACTCGTCAAGCCCAGCAGGCGCCTGGGGGTCGCGAGCAGCCTAATCCGGGCCCGCACTGCAGGACCACGACGTCTACAAGCGCCGCCTGGACAAGGACGGCAAGCCGGTCCCGGACAGTGTGCAGAAGCACGAGGTGGGCCCGGAGAAGAACGCGGACCTGTTGCACGGCGGCAACGCCACGTACTGCGGCTCCTGCTACGGCGCGGGCGCGAGCGACGAGGAGTGCTGCAACACGTGCGACGAGGCGCGCGGCCTAGTCCCTAGTCCTGCTACACGATCCAGGATGGCCATTATGAGCGACTGCGGGCAGCCGCCTGCCGCTCGCCGGGCGCCCCAGCGTCTGCGCTCGTGGGCTTGGAGGCGCACGGCGACGTCGCGGGGCGCCGCGCGCCGCGCGCCGCAGGCGCTGCCTGTGTGACCAGCGCGCGTGCGGGCGGGCAGCTGATGATTACAGGGAGGCGCCCTGCTTGCCACTGCCCGGCACGGCACTGCGTGCGGCGGCGCGGGTCGTGGCGCGGCGGCCGACGCAAAGCGCGCGTGCGCGCGGCGCAGGTGCGGAGCGCGTACAGGAGGCGCGGCTGGGGCTTTACCGACCCGCAGCAGATCGCGCAGTGCGCCAAGGAGGGCTTCGTAGAAAAGCTGCGCGAGCAGGCCGGCGAGGGCTGCCACCTGTGGGGCCTGCTCAACGTCAACAAGGCGCGCGCCGCGCCTCATGCCCTAATCGTAACCTAACTGTACTGGCTCAATAGGCGTTCCCAGACGCCGTCGCCTGCGGGCCGCTGTCCAGTCAGCGCGTCAAGCCCCGCCCGCCGCCAAATTTCGGGCATGCACTGTGCGGCGCGGCGCGGGATGCGCAGGCTGGCAGCAGGCGCGCGCCACCGCCGCCGCCGCGCGCGCCCGTGTGGGCAGGCTGCAGCTCCGCGCATTCGGCCCCGCCCGTCCTTGCCGCCCGGGACGGCCCGTGAGCGCCGCAGCACGTATCGCCGCGGCACGCGTCTCCCTCTGGCGGCAGCGGGTGGCGAGTGGGTCAGGATATAGGGTTGGCGGCCGCTTACCGGGGGCCGTGGCGCCGCGCAGGTTGCCGGCAATGTGCACATCGCGCCAGGCAAGTCTTTCCAGCAGGGCAGCATGCACGTGCACGACCTCATTCCCTTCCAGACAACCGAGTTCGACACCAGCCACGTCATCGATAAGCTGTCCTTCGGCGCTGAGTACCCGGGTGCGGCCGCGTGCGCTAGGGATGCACCAACGCTAGCGCCGTTGGCCCGTGGCTGCTGTGTGACACCAGGCACAGCAGCCGGAGGCCCGGGCCCTGCCGGCCAGGCTGACGCCGCCCCGGCGCGCCCAACAAACCCTGCCGGCCGGGTCAAGCCCGCCGGGGAGCGCGCAGGCATGAAGAACCCGCTGGACCGCGTGCGCGTGCCGCGGCACAACCCGCGCAACGTGGAGGGCCGCACCGGCGCGTACCAGTACTACCTCAAGGCGCGCGCCCGGGCTTTGCGGCGCGCGGCGCGCGCGCCTGCGCGGCGTGCGCCCTGTGCTGCTGCTTGAGGAAGGCGCTGACGCATCTATGCAAAAGCGCATATCATTATATATATATATTTTAAAAAAAAAGCCAGAATGGCGTCCGGTGCAGCACTGCACACTCACCGTCCACGAGTCTCGATTGAGCAGATTGAGCACTGCCTGGCGCGCATGCCGCTCATCCAAGCCTGCTAAAGTGCTCAGCAGGCGGCGTTGCGCTGCGTACACTGAAACGCGCAGCACGTTTGTGGAGGCAGCCATGCCCTGAAGCGTGCAGAGTGTCACCTTGGCATTCACCCATCAGATACGCGCGGTCTGGCGGCTTCACCGCCGGGGCCAGGTCAGGGGCTGCGTGACGGGCGGCGTTCCCCGCGCAGATCGTGCCGACGATCTACCAGGACATCCGGAACCGCACGATCCAGACCAACCAGTACTCCGTCACGGAGCACTTCAAGCAGAGCGACGTGCCCAGCGGGCACCAGCTGCCGGGCGTCTTCTTCTTCTACGACCTGTCGCCCATCAAGGCGCGGGGCCCTGCCGGGTCACCACACCCTTTCGCGGGCAGGGCAGGGCGCCCAGCTGCTGGGCGGCTTGAGCTTGTGCAACCTGTCGCCCATCTAGGTGCGGGACGCTGCCTGGTCGCCAACACTTGTGGGGGCACAGCAGGGCACCCAGCTGCCGGGCGTGTTGTTCTTGTACGAGCTGTTACCCTTTTGCATTGGACCCTGCCAGGCACCCACCTTCTCGGGGGCAGAGCAGAACGCTAGCTGCCGGGCGGATCGTTCAACTGCGGCTGCCATGCGTCGCTGCTGTGGTCTGCAGCCTGTTACACGCTGACACGCACCCCCAGACATGTGCCAAGTGCCTGACCATTGTGTGTTCTCTTCCTACTGGACCTGCTATGCTTGGTTCACCTGTGATTATCACGACAAGTGACCTGCTGACACTGTGTAGCGTGCTGACGTGACTGATCGCTTCTCCGCTGTGGTCGGGCTTGCCCGGAGCGCGCCCACAGCACCGCACGCGCCCGGCGTGAGCCGCGCGGCGCGCGCGCGGCGGCGCAGGTGCGGTACCGCGAGGAGCGCACGTCCTTCCTGCACTTCCTGACCAGCGTGTGCGCGATCGTGGGCGGCGTGTTCACCGTGTCGGGCATCCTGGACGCGTTCGTGTACCACGGCGCGCAGGCTGTGCGCAAGAAGGTCGACCTGGGCAAGCAGATCTGAGCTAGGGTCAGAGCCCGCGCAGGGCGCACAGGGTCTGCCGGGAAGGCATGTGTCCTCTGCGGGGCGCGCGGTCTCGGGGCATGGCAGGGTTCGTCGGGCGCGCTTGAGGCCCTATCCCTAGCTTTACCAGCAGCCTGCCAACGCATGCGGCATTCTGTGGGGACGCTGAAGAGCGCGCCCTGCCATGCGCGAGCCCTGACTGGCAGCTGCGCAGCTATATGCTGCCGCACTTGGGCTGCAGGGCGTCCCAGCAGTTTGCGTGCTCTCCGGGTCTGCTGCGCGGCCAGGGGCGATGCAGCTCCACCTCGTCATGCAGGGACGGAGTGCTGCCATAGGCACGCGGGTGGCTGTGGGTAAGCGCTGCCTGAGTGATGTTGTCAGTCCATGGCTGCAGGGTTGGCATGGGTGTGCCCGGGAGGCCCGACGAAGTCAGTATGAGCATTGCAGTGCTGCAAACCTCCCCGGCGGATTCGCAGCCCTGGCGTGTGTGCAGGTACGCATGGGAGCGCGTTGCCGACAGGGAGAAGTTGCTGTCACCGGACAGGGGCCCTGCACATTGCGGGCTTGTGCCTGTGCTGCCGGCAGCCGAGTTCCCTGCGCTTGCCAGTGCGGATACTGTCCGAGGGGAAACATGAGAGCACGCCGTTTTGGATGGTCCTGGTGCGCGAGTTTGAGAGCGTATGCTGCGTGTGCCGTGTGCGCCTTTCAAAAGGCTGCACTGCACCTCGCGAAGGAATGCCGGTGGGGTCTCCGGTTGTCTGGTGACCTGAGCGGTACCGCTGTGTGCATGGAGCAACACCACTCATGAGGTGAGGGCTTGGCCAGCATACTCTTACACTGTGGCACTTTGTGACGGTGTGGACCGAGCTCCTCATTACCAACAGCGCACATGCCACAGGCTGCATCACAGCACTGCGTGCTGCGCAGACAAGAAAAAGCAGCCATGCTCGCGCACACTTCACGTGCTTCTCAAGCAGGAGCGCTGGCATGCTGAGCTCCCTGCAGCGCGCAGCAGCTCTGGCCCTCACCGAGGCCAGTGCACGGGTCGCCCTAGGGAGAGTTGTACTCTGCTTCGCAACGCCACCCCAATCCCGCCGTCAGTGCGCACCAAAATTCCTCGCTGGTATGCGGTCGCCACATCCTGGCCTCCCAGCGTGCCCAGCGTGCTCAGCACGTCAGAACCTGCGCCTCCTCCATTACGCCGCGCCGCTGCAGGCTGAGCGAGGCTCGGGCCCTTAGAAGCCAGAGATATCAACACCCTCTTCGCAGCATCAGTGCTCTCTGAGCTGAGCTGATGCTGAGCTGAGCTGAGCTGAGCTGATGTGTGTTGCCTATACGTCTTGCTGGCTGTGCTCACGCTCTCGGCTGCGTGGCAGCAGACGTGGCGCTTTGTGGGCAGAGCCGCACAGCTGCGCTGACACCTGTGTCCGGAGTCTGCAAAGTCTGGCCGCCAGCGCAAGGCGCACAGGTCTGTTGGCGCAAACACCACAGCAACTGCTTCCTCCAGCCAGCAGCTATGCAGGAAGCTCGTGCACGCAGGCGCCAGAACTCTGACTGAACCACGTAGACGCTCTGCACCGCCGGTGGTGCGGCACCGAAACCAAGGTCACGGGAACCTGCGCAGGGCTTGCTCAGCAGGCGCAGCAGGCGCAGCATGCATCGTCTTTGCCACCTTGGACTTGTGCTTATCAACCTGTGCACATGAAGTCGAACATCCCGAGGTAGCGCTCTGAGACGGCGCACGCCTCAGTGCAGGCCGTGCACAGCCGCATCGCTCGTTTGGCAGCACCCCTCCAGGAGCGGGACGATGAGTCAGAAGAAAGTGCGCGAGAATGCGCTGCTCAGCTTTGAGACTATCCGCGGCTTCCTTGAGACCTGCGCGTCGGCATCTGACCACGCGGCGCGCGTGAGGCATTTGAGGTTGTTCCTCGAGACGTACCTGAACCGGGAGGCGGATGACCTCTACCAGGTCTTCCGCCTGCTCCTGCCCGCGGTGCGCACACCACTGTGGCAACGAGGCGCAGGACAGTTGCGCATTCACCTCGGGACTGCACGCCGCTCAATGAGGACCGAGCCTTAACCGCTTGTTTGCTGCCGCAGCTGGACCGCAAGCGCGGCAAGTACATGCTGCAGGAGAAGGCGCTGACCACCGCTCTGCTGAAAGCCGCGGGGCTGGCGGAGTCCAGCAAGGACGCGCAGGCCGTCGGGACCTGGCGCGACGTCACGTCCAAGACCGCCGGCAACTTCGCCAAGACCGTGGAGGAGGTGACCCTGCCTCCTGCGTTGAGCCGCGGGCGTCAACGGCGCACAGCGCGCGCCCGCGCGCTGTCGCCCGTGCTGAGTCCGCCGTGCGCGGCTACGCGGCAGCGCATCTTCCGGCACCGGTGCGAGTACCCGGACTTGCCAGCCAGCGCGTCGCGTGAGGACGCGGAGGCGTACCTGGGCCGCTTCACCCTGAAGGTCGGCGCGCTCAACGCGCTGCTGGACGAGCTGGTGGTGGCCGACCGCTCCGGGAGGTTCGCAAAGGCGTCGCCCCAGGGCGGCGGCGCCGCCGCCGCCACCAAGGCGGACGTGCTGGGCAGGATCATGCGGCAGACGACGCCCAAGCAGATGCGGTGGATTGTCCAGATCATCCTGGGCAAGCTCAAGGCGCGCTGCGAGTCTTTGTCCAACACATCTGTTTGTGTGATTGAAAATGCAGATGTGCACACCAACCACTGGCATGCATGCCCAGGGACGAGGTCCACTCGGTATAAACCCTGCGGTGCTGCTGTCAATGAGAAGGTTGACCTACATGCAAGGTCCTGCGTGGTCAGGCATGACCACTGCTGGGCTTCACCTTGCAGCGCCGGAAAAAACGCGCTTCACCCTGTTTCCGCTGGGCCTCTCACGGCCCGCATGTTCCTCTGCGCCATGTGCCGGCGCGCCGGGCGCGTGCTGTGGTGCTTCACGGGTGCACATGGCAAGGGCGGGCGCTGCGTTGTGAGCTGCGGGGTAGACAGTGAAGCGAGCGCCGCGCAGGTGCGCCTGTCCGAGAACAGTGCGCTGAAGGAGTACCACCCGGACGCGTTGGACATGGTCAACGTGACTGACAACCTGGAGAAGGTCCTGCTCACGCTGCGCGATAAGACCAAGCGCTTCCCGCGCCAGGTGGCCCCCCTGTGCGCACCATGCTGCCCAGGGGACCCTCGCGCGCACCGTCCAGGGCGCCCTGCCAGGGCCTGCGGACGACGGACGGGGTGCAGGCTGCGCATGGCGAGGCCCGCCAGCGATCAGGCTGCGTGCATGCTACGCGCGCTTTCCGCACCTGGTGCGTCAGGCTGAGCTGGTGACTGTGCCCCAGGCGCTGACTGCGCCCGCGGCGGCGCGCAGGACATCACGCCGGGCAGCGCCGCGCGCCCGCAGCTGTGCCGGGCCGCGCGGACGCTCGAGGAGGCCTTCAAGCTCATGGGCGGCAAGGAGTTTGTGGTGGAGGCCAAGTACGACGGTGCGCTGCCTCGCCGCGCGGCCCCTGCAAAATCACCTCCTAACCTTGAATGTAACATAAGGGCGGGTTGCCCCACTGCTCGCCGCCGTGCCGCCTCGCGCCTGCTGGCCCCCATCCTTGCTTTCTGGTCTGCAGCAGCTCATGGTTAATCAGGGTGGTGTTACTCTCCGCTGACATGCATGTCTGTGCACGGCTGTTGGAGCTACGGCAGTGTGGGGGGTGGTGCGGCGGGGCACACGCTGCATAGTGCGAGCGAAGCACATGCTGCAGGCGCGCTCTGTGCGACTGCAGCCACAGCATCAAGCCCCCATGACGCTGGGCGCACGCGCAACCAGTGCACTGCTCGGGCAGACAGCACAGTGGTACCATTCTATCCATACGTGATTGCGGCAGCCCGATAGAGTGCCCTGATGGGTTGCCGTGCAGGCAACCGCATGCAGGTGCACCGCGTCGGTGACGCGGTGCACTACTTCAGCCGCGCGCGCAATGAGCACGGCGCCATGGCCAGCTACTCCGCCTTTGACCGCGTGGTCCGGGACCAGCTCAACCAGGAGCGGGTCATTATGGATTGCGAGATAGTAGTTTGGAACAAGGCCAGGCGCGCCTCGCCAAGGCAGGGTAGGGTAGGACGATCCTAGCGTCGACAGCCAAAGAGTGAAAGATCACCAGGCCTTGGCCCTTGAAGCAGGTCTGGTGTGTCTAGTGCCACACTGCTCGGCCTCCGTCACTATGGCCTGGCAGATCCGCGTCTTGCGCGCTGTACGCAGCGACCGGCCGCCAGGCCGGAGCTCAGCCCAGAAATGCATACCCTCCTGGTGCTGTATCGTCTCACACGGTGGGAAGCAATGTGTGCCGGTGGGCATGACTGCGCTGGCCTGGACAGCTTGGCGTCCCCGAGCGCCCACAGGACGCCTGCATCAGATATGGATATACTTGCCAGAGAGGCCTGCCCTCCCAGCGCGCAGGCTCATGTTCGAGCCGTTCGGCGGTGTGCGCACGGCGATGGAGGCCGCGGCGACGGGCCTGCCGCCGGACGCCCTGCTGGACATGCAGGACTGGGAGGGCGCGCTCAACTGCGCCGACCCTGAGTACGAGAAGCCCTGCGTGCGCGATCTGGAGGCCATCCTGATCGCGTTCGACGTGCTCTACTGCGACGAGCAGGCGCGGCGCGGGTGCCTCGCGTGGCGCGCGCGCGGCGAACGGGGCCATGCCCCGCGCGCCAGCCAGCTGGCTGGCGTGGCACAGCCACAGGTGCTGTGCATGGGGCTGAGCGCGGTGCTGAACCGTCAGGGCAGATTGTTGAAGTGCTTGTGAGCTTGGCGGCGAGTGCCTGTCAGCGTGCTGAAGCGACTTCTCGGCGCCGGCGAGCGGCAGCCAATATCAATCAGTCTCTAAGCGAGGGTCAGGGTGTGGCTAGGCAGCATGCTGATGTTACTGGCTGCGCCAGCGTCTGTGCAGCGCTGGCCGCCTAAGCGGGCGCAGCCGGCCGCAACGGCGCCGCGCACACCCGCTCGGCGCGGCCGCCATGGGCTGTGACGCCCGGCTGTGGCGCGCGGCAGTCGGTGATCAACCGGCCGCTGCACGAGCGGCACGCGCTGCTGGACCGCGTGCTCAAGGACGAGCCGGCGGGCGGGCAGAGCCAGCGCCTGGGCCCCGGCACGGTCATGACCGGGCGCGTGGTCAAGCTGCTGCCGGGGCACGCGCTGCTGGAGGGCATGCCGCAGCCACGCTACTCCTCCCGCCTGGAGGACATCCAGGAGCTATTTGAACAGGTCATGCAGCGGAAGGCGCGCGCTCAAGGCTCAATGAGCGACGGCCCGCCTTTGCATTCCCACAGACTCAAGGCCTTGAAACAGTGTCTAACTTGTAGGCATCTTGGCAGTGGGTTAGCAGAGATGCGGCAGCGGGTCGCGACCTTGCATGATGTCCTGCACCGCGCAGCAGGGAGTAGCTGAAACGGCGCCTGTCAAGATGCGAGCATGCCCGCGACGGAGTGCGCAGACTCAAGAACTTGCGTGTGGGCCCCACAGGAGGAGGGCATTGTGATCAAGCGCATGGACAGCCCCTGGGTCTTAAATGACCGCTCCGGCAGCTGGATAAAGGTGAAGCCGGAGTATGTCGAGGCGCGCGCCGGGGGCCGCGGCCCTCATGCTGCATGCCGCGCGCGCATGCTGCACGCATTCCTGGCAATTTGCCCGCACCAAAGACACTCTCATGCACTGGCGCAGTCTGCAGACGTAGGGATGCCCCTTGCATCATATGCACAGCATGCTGAAGCGGTGCAGCTCCCGTGCATCCGAGCGCTGGCAGCGTGTGTGCTCGCCCAGTGACTGAGACAGTGCCCTGTCCTCTGCTGCCTCCCGCAGCTGGCAGCAGGGGACACCGACGGGGCGCAGTGCCGGCGGCTGGCGCAGACGGCACCCGCGCCGCAGCGCAACTCCTTGTGCCTGCTCATCCTGGCTGGAGCACCGCGCTCGACACGGCAGCCGAGCAGTGTGCTTCTGTATCACACCGGGGCAGTGCGGCGCGCAGAAAGTGGACATCGACGCGCTCATCATCGGCTGCTGGAGCGGGACGGGAGACCGCCGCGGCGGCATGATGTCGCAGTTCCTGCTCGCGCTGCTGGAGCGGCCATATGACGGCTCGACCGCGGAACCGTCAACATACATGTCCTTCTGCAAGTGCGCGCCCCTCCCTCAGTGGCGCTCGCGCAGGTCTCCGCGAGCGCCGCGGTGCGTGTGTGTGTCATGCAGGCGGCGCTGGCCGCAGGGCGCTGCCAGGGCGTCTGCGGTGAGGCGCCAGCCAATGCACATAAGCTGCCGCCACGCTCGGTGAGAGTGCTGCCTTTGGGGCTCGTCGACGGCGGCGCTCTGCTGTGGAGGCTCGCAGCGGGCCCGGGAACCGAGCGCGGTGCCACGGCGCGGCGGCAGGGTGGGCAGCGGCCTGACCGACCGCGCCCTGCAGACCATCACCGACCAACTCAAGCCGTATCTTGCGTACACCTGCGACGCGGGCACGCGCGTGCCGGTGAACTACCGTGTCGTGAAGTCGCCCAAGGTCACGCCGGACGCATGGGTCAGGGACCCCTCGAAGTCCATCGTGCTCAAGGCGCGGCCCGGCCTGCGAGGCGCTGCCTGGGCTGCCGCGCGGCTCTCGGGAGTCGCGCGGCCGCCTGCAGGCATGGGGTGAGCTTGCCCTGAGCATTGGTGATGTGCGTTGCAAACATTTGTAGACATTACATCTGACTGCCTGCCCCATACCGCCCGCTCCAGCCGCAAGGTTGTGCTGCTACCTGGCGGGCTGCGCCCTGCCTATGCGCACTCCATGACAGCCACGGGCGTTGCTCCACGCTGCAGCCGCCTTGCCGGCCTGTGGCGGGCGCCCGCTGCATGCCAGAGTCGCAGCCCGTACGGCTTTCGTAGCCAAGGAGGCTGGCAGCAGCAGCATGATCGAGCTGCCGAGCGCCCAGACGTTCACCTAGTTTGCGTATGCGACGGCCTGCGCGGCTGTGTGCAGTTGCATCTGGCGCGCTGCCAGCGGCGGCGCGCGCGCGCAGGTCCACGGCGACGTGCGCATGATCAAGTCAGTGCTGTATGCGTCGGAGCTGTCGCTGCGCTTCCCGCGCGTCAACGCCGTGCGCGAGGACAAGAACTTTACCCACATCAACACCTGCATCGACCTCCAGGACATGGTCGTCAAGAAGGAGAGCGCGCACGGCGCGCTCCTGCTGCGCCCGCCGTCTGCCCGGGCTGCTGAGCGTTGCGATCGCAGCAAGCACTTTTTCCAGGCTTGCTCATGTCCTTGCATAAGCACGCGGTGTGTGACAGGTGGCTGCCCCACGCATATCATGGCCGTAAGCAGCCAAGTTGGCTGATACACGGTTGTAATTCAGGATCATATCATGTGTTCGGGTTATATCTCGAGCTGGATCCCGCCCAGTATGGCCACTCCAGCGGAAGTGTTCGCTGACATGTCTGTTAGCAGGTCTCAGGATGGCTGTCCCCGGACTGCAATACGGCCCAAACTGAGGTTGTTGCCGTGCCTAGGTGCAACATGGGGTCACCAGGCCTGGCACTGTTCACTGCTGTCTTTATAGACTGTGAAGTACCGCAGAACACCAGTCCATGACCGCATGCGCCCACGAGGGCGGCAGTGCGCATTGCAAACAGGCGGCCGCTGTTGCGCTGCAGCACACACGCCTGGTCCGGCAGGCCAATCGCCCCGCGCCAGCACAGCAACTGGCCAGTGGACTGGGGCCCAGCCAGCCCTCTTAGGCATGGGAGGGAGGCCATGGGCGCGTGCGCGCGCAGGCGGCGGCGGCGACGGCACCAAGCGCGGCCGCAAGAACGCGGCTAAGGCGCCGGGCCCGCGCCGCGCGGCGGGCGGCACGGTGGCGCAATTCTGCCCGTGCGACCTGAGCGACGTGGCGGTGGAGACCGACGTGCTGGCCGGCGCGATGGTGCACTTCTGCTGCTGCAGGAAGTCGGGGCACTGCAAGGCGGGCCTGGAGGGCATTGTCAAGCGCCTGGGCGGCAAGGTGCGCTCCTCCCTTTGCTCCCAGAGTCAAACACATCTTAGTGTTGCATGTCCGGTCCCTCGCAGCTGCAGGAGGCCGGTCCGCGCCTTGGGCTGGCCCCCGCAGGCTCCAATAGAAGCATCAGCAGGCTCATCTGCCGCTCTGTCCGAGACCTCTGATGTCGCCGGCCGCTCCCGCAGAGGCGCCCGCCGCGCGCGCGCGCGCAGGTGGCGCAGAACCACTGCAGCGGCGTGACGCACGTCATCGCGTCGCCGGCGGAGGCCGAGGGGTATGAGTGGCGTACGTGGGTCAACAAGGACGTCATCCGCCTGGACTGGCTGCTGCAGTGCAGCGCGGAGAAGGCGTACGTGCGGCTGCGCCCGCGGCACTACCTGGCGCGCGACCCGGCCGCCATCGCCGCCGACCCGCGCGTGGACTGCTACGGCGATGAGTGCGGCCCGCCGCCGGCCTGGCAGTCAGTGCACGGGGGCGATGGGGTCGGCGGGCGCGCGCTTCTGTGAAGGAGCTGGAACGCTTGCGCCATCCAATTGCGCTTATGCCGGGAGGAGCTGTCGCGTCCCGTCATGGGCCGGCGAGCGCGGTTCGCATGCAGCACTTGTGCGCTGGCGCGCCCGAGGTTAACATTACTTTATATGTTAGAGTATACCCTATGACAGGCCGCCGCGCCCGCACACAGGTACTACGAGCTCAGCACGGTGGAGGACATCGAGGCCATCGTCGGCCGCATGCGTGTCGAGGACATGGACATCCCGGAGCTGGCGGCGTGGGCGCGCAAGGAGCTTGTCAGCGAGTTTGGCCGTGCGCCCAGGCGCGCTGCGCGCGGCTCTGGCGCCTGCGCCGGCCGCACGCGGGGATGCTTTGTACTGTGCTCTGCAATGTGCGCAGGGGTTAAAAGCTGTGCCATCGTCCTGCCGCTGCTGCGCTGCGAAACGGGTTCCAGCGGTGGCAGAACGCCTTACTGCCAGCAGCCTCCCACATCACATTATCAACATGTGATCAGGCTGCGCTAGCAGGCCCGCGCATGGGGCCTGCAAGGCGTGGCAGGAATGAAACATGCCACGATGTGTTGAAAGCGACGTGCTCCAGTCTTGTTGGGTGCTGCAAAGCAAATCGCACACCTCCCGATGCCCGGCCCGGTCCGGCTGCCACCACACAATGCCACGCGCTCAAAGCGCACGGCGGCGGCAGGCTGGGCAAGCCCGACGAAGACGACATCGCGCTGCTGCTGGACGCCGAGCTGGAGGCCGCCCGCCTGACCGACCCCGACGCGGTGCTGTTCCGCTCCTGCCGCGTGTGCTTGCTGCGCCTGCCGTCCGCCGACCCCGTTAACGACGACGGCGGCGACCCGCCGCCCGCCGCAGACCCCGAGCCGCCGCGCCGCTCGGCCGGCGCGCCCGCGCTCTCGCAGGCGGCGCCGGCGGCCAGCCAGGGCGGCCACAGCGCCGCCGGCCCCGGGCCCGCCTGCGGCGGCAACCAGGCCGGCAGCGCCGGCGCGACCGGCGACGGCCTCAGCGCGGCAGGCGGAGCGGCGCGCGCGCTGGGGTGCTCGCTGGCGTTTGCGGAGGAGGTGAATGCGGAGACCGTGGCGGCGCGCGCGCGCATGGGTGGCTTCGTCGCCAGCCGTCTGGAGGCCGAGGTGCGGGTCGTCGGCCTCGCGGCCGTGCTCCGCCCTGTCCGCCGGGCCGCGGCTTGCGCATGCGATGGGCGCTGCTTCGTCACCAGGAGTCGCGCAGCCGCGGTGGCGTGCGATGCACCCAGCTGCGCCCTGCCAGAGCTAGCAGGGAGCAGCGCCCCGGCCTCTGCCGCCGACGCGGGGCTGCGGTGGCGCGGGCAGGTCGTGTGGCGCGGCGGCGCCGTGACCAAGGAGGTGGACGCGCGCACGACGCACCTCGTCGTGCTGCCGCCGCCCGACGCAGGCGCGCCCGCGCTCCCACCGCGGCACGCGTGCGCCCAGCTGATGGCGTGCGGCCTGCTTGGGCCCCCAGGCGTGGCGCGCTGCCTGGCTGGCGGCGGCTGGGAAGCCTTGAGGTGTGCTTTGATAACGTTAAGACTGAGATTGTTATGCTTCTTTGACTCTTATTGTGGCAGGAGGCCGCCAGCAGGACAAGAGATCAGAAAGCAGAGGGCATGCTAAGTTATGTGATGCAGGCAGTACTTTTTATAGAAGATGTAAATTTACTTTCGCATCCCGCAGGTTGGCATGCGCTGCAGCCGCCGCCGGGCAGCGGCAGCCCATGGGCGGCGGAGGCAACGTCGGCGGCGCTGCTGGCCGCGGTGCGCGAGCGCGGCGGCGGCGTGGCCGCGCTGGCCGCGCTGCGGCGCGGCCTGCGCGCGCGCACCCTGCATCTCGTCACCCAGCAGTGCGGGCACATCCTGTTGTGCAGAGATGCGCCACTGAGCTGCCCCAAAGTTGTGGCCACCGCTGCCACTCATTCTGCAGGGAGCTGTCTGACGCTTGCGACTCTGCTAGCAGAGTGGGCGCCTTGCACGCAGCTGGGGTACGCGTACGGGGCTGCTGCAGCAGTGCAGGCAAGGACAGCGCATCACCGTAGGCATGCCAAGCGGGTCACGGACCTCTGCCCGCATGGCCCTCACGAAGGGCGCATGCATCCTGCGGTCGCGCACCTGCAGCCCTGCGGAGCCAGCTGACGGCCACGCGCGCGCAGGTGGGTGGACGCGAGCGCGGCCGCCGTGGCCGCCGCGCCGCAGGGCAAGCCCTTCCCGCGCGCGCGCGAGGCGGACTTTGCATTCCGCGTGCTGCCGCCGGCCGGCGCGCCGGCCGCGGCGGGCTCGCCGCCGCAGGACGGGCGCGCCCCGCCGCGCGCGCGGCGCTCCCGCCCTGCTCCCGTGCGGGCATTGATCGTGTGGAAGCGGTAGATGCACGCTCGCTGGCCTTGCAGCCCTTGCAGGAGCTCGGTGACTGGCATACAGCCTTTCCCCGCACTCCCTCGGATGTTGGTTCATTCCCGCACCCAGTGTCAGATGCCTGTCTTGGGGAGACGTTATGATGTGGCCCCCTGTCCATCTCTGCCTGCATGGTGTAAAACACTCTGCAGCCAGGCGCCTCGCTTGCGGGTCTGAATATGCGCTGGCGGGACGCGCCGGCAGGCTGGACGTGTGGCCCTGGGAGGAGGCCGGGCTGGCGCAGCCGCGCTCGCGCTCCACCTCGCACGGCTCCGCGCCCAGCCGCAGCCGCAGCGGCGAGCGCGCCGCGGCGGGCCAGCCCGGGCGCGCGGCCAGGGGCGCGGCGCGCGCGCCCGCCGCAGGGCCGGGGCGCGGCCGCGGCCGCGGCCGTGGCCGGCGCGGCGCGGCGGCGGCGGCCGGCGCGGCGACGAGCGCGGCTATGGCGCCGGTGGCGCCGGAGGTGGAGGCCGTCGCCGTCGAGGACGCCCCCGCGACGCCGCCGCCTGAGCTCGGGCCGCCCGAGGCGGCGGCCACCGGCAGCGCCAAGCGCGGCGCTCGCAAGCGCGCGGCAGGTGCGCCTGGTTATATGCAGCATTGCCTATGTCGGTGGCGTGCACGTCGTGAGCAGCGGCGCGGGCGAGCATGCAGGCGCCGCCCTCATGCCTGGCTTGGCAAGGCGCCGCTGCTGCCAGGCATGTAACCCTGCGCCGTGCAGGAGACTGGTTGCTCCGCACAACAATTAAGTCCAGCGGGCTGCTGTGTGCGAGGGGCCTGACTGTGCAGAGAACATGCAGAGAGTGCACATGTCATTGTCTGTTTTGGTCACTCAAATCGACACTACTCGGTGTGGCAGGATTAATGAATTGACTGAAATTGTGCTGTTAATGACACAGGAGCGCGCGCGGACGCGGAGGAGCCAGGCGAGGGCGAGGCAGCCAAGCTGCCTGCGCGCAAGCGCCGCGCGGGCGGCAGCCCGCGCACAGCCGCCGCGCCGCGCGGCCGCGGGCGCGGCCGCGGCCGCCGGGCCGCGCCGCTGCCGCTATTCCCCGACGAGATGCTATGCGACCTCTCGTCTGTGAAGGTCGAGCGCGGCCCTGCGCCTGTGAAGGCCGACCACGCGGGGTCCCAGGGCGCGCCCGCGGGCGCGGCGCCGCCCACCGGCGGCGCGCTGTCCCATGCGGCGCCGCCCATGCCTTGGTGGGAGGTCCAGGCTGAGCAGCGCGGCGCAGCGCCGGTGCCAGGCGCGCCAGCGGCGAGCCGCGGTCCGGCCAGCGCGAGCGCGCCGCAGCCCTGGTGGGAGCCGTTGCAGGCTGGGCGGCCTGCGGGCGCGCCAGGGGCGTCGCAGGCGGCTGGCGCGGCGGCCACGCCCGCGCAGGCTCCCCTGGGCGGCGCTGGGCTCTCCGTGGGGGCTGCTGGGGTTTCGCTCAGCCTCGCCGGCGCCCCCCCGGCCGTCGCATGCAGCGCAATCCCATCGATGCTGGACATCGCCCTGCTGGGCGAGGACTGGCGGGCGCTCGCCGCGGCTGCGCCGGGCCGGCCGGCGCCCTGGGCGGCACCCACCGCGGCTGCTTCACAGGTACACGTCACCGCTTTGCTCGTTGCATGCTCGGTCGAGCTAGCACTGAGCGCTGCCTCCTGCCGCATGCGCTGCGAGCGTGCTGGCGTGGGTTGCCCAGCCTGCATGAGCACAGCCGCAAGGTCGCGCAGCACTTGCACACAGCGCTGGTGAGATGCGTGCGAAAAGCCTGGCAGTCGGCACGCCGCTGCTCAACTATGCCCGGTCTGTGCAGGGCCAGGCGGCGTTGGCGCAGGGCGGCCCCGGCTCCAGTCCGCCCAGCCGCGCCGGCGCAGACGCTGGCGCAGGCAGCGCCGCCACCGGAGGTGCAGGCCCTCAGGGCGGCGCCCAGGCAGCTGGCGGGTCGGGCGGCGGGGCCAAGGCGGCGGCCACTGACGTCAGGAGCGGGCGCCTGTATGCAAAGTTCGCGCATCTGATGAAGAAGAAGCCGGCCTAGCGACAAAGTACATTTCTGAAGGGCTGCGCACGCATGCAGTTCTAGGCTGCCTGCGGCCTTGTACAAGGTCTATGTGCCCCGAGTCTCACAGGCGAATTTTGTCATAGTAGAGCGCCCCGTGGTAGAACGCCGGCGGGGATGGCCTGTAGCATGTACACTACGTCTGGATGCCTGTGTATGTGTGCTTTTACATGCGTGTGTGCTGCAACCGCGAGACTCACAGGCAGAGTTGTCATGCTAGAGCGCCGGCGTGGTAGAGCGCCGGTGGGGTGGCCCACTGCATGTACACCAACTCCGGATGTCTTTGCATGTGTGTCTGCATGCGTGTGCGTGAAACAGCCACATGCACTGCTTTTGCAAACCTGCACAGGAGACATTTACAACCGTGTGTCAGCCAACTTGGCTGCTTACGGCCGCAGCCCTACGGGCTACGCAGCGATCAAATCAACTTCATGCTGAGCATGCGAGGATGCATTTGGATACCGTGTGGAAATGCCAGATGTGAAGATGTCTCATCTCATGCCAGTGCCCTGCAAGCCCTGCCCCAGCCCTTGCAGGTGACACTGGTCCTCGACACTCCGCGGCTACCTGCTGCAGCTTCTGTTGCTGCCTGCTGGTTCGTGGATCTACGTCTCGCAGACCGGCCAGCACTCGGCGCAAGGAGGCGGCGGCGTGAGCGGCTGCGCGCGCGGGAGTTGGCGCGGGGAGGGCAGCCGGGCCGAGGCGCAGACCGTGCTATGGCGTCAAAGCGCATCTCAAAGGAGCTGCAGGTGTGTCCTGACCGACCCGCCTGGGGTCACACGCTTCACGCTGCGCCCGCTTCATCCACCCGCGACGCTCCATCTGCGTCCGTGCCCGCAGCGGCTGGCTTGGACGGCCCTGCAGGCCAAGCACGCCGCAGGACATGAGGCCTGCCACTTTTTGAAGTCTGGCTCGCGGCCTGATGCTCCGAGGCCGCCTGGTTCTCGCAGGACTTGCAAAAGGATCCGCCGACCTCCTGCAGCGCCGGGCCCGCCGGCGACGACCTCTTCCACTGGCAGGTCCGGCCTTGATGGCGCGTCAGCGCGGCGTGATAGCAGCCTGAACCAGGGCGTGCTTCGCAGTCTGTTAGATCAGTCTCGTTTGGTGGAGAGGAAAGTCTGTGCTGCCTTGCCAGTGGGCGTGCTGGCACAGCAAGTGCTGCTCTCGTTTGGATATGACTGCAGGAAGGCCACTTCTGCGCTTTGCGTTCCTTCTCGAAGAGCAGTGCTGTGGTCATGCTTCACTTTGCGCTGTAGTAGCGCTGGGCACTGAGAAGCGCCGCGCGGCGCTCGGCAGGCGACCATAATGGGCCCGGGCGACAGCCCATACGCCGGCGGCGTGTTTTTTGTCAACATCCACTTCCCGCCGGACTACCCCTTCAAGCCGCCGAAGGTGCAGTTTCAGACCAAGGTGTGCGCCGCCGACGCATATGCTTTGAGGGCTGCGCACGGAGTCGCAGAGTCAGCGGGCGAGCAGGAGGGGAGCTGAGCGGGCGGCTGCGCTGCGCAGGTCTACCACCCCAACATCAACAGCCAGGGCAGCATCTGCCTGGACATCCTGAAGGAGCAGTGGAGCCCCGCGCTCACCATCTCAAAGGCGCGCCCCGCAGCCCGGCGCCGCGCTGCACCTCACGGCCATCCTGCCGCAGGCCCGGGCGGCAGCTCCAGCGGCTGTCGCGCGCGGCGCAGGTGCTGCTGTCCATCTGCTCCCTGCTGACGGACCCCAACCCAGACGACCCGCTCGTGCCGGAGATTGCGCACATCTACAAGACCGACAGGCAGCGGTATGAGGAGACCAGGCGCGCTCCCAGGCCTGCCCGCTGGCATCACTTGGTTCAGTGCGTGACGAGCTGCATCGCGGTGCGAAAGAGGAGCGCAATGTTTTGTGCTTGGTGGTTAAGCGCTCTTGTGTGAGTGCTGTCCTGTGACCCTTTGGGAAGTGTTTGTGAACGTGCTGCGTGGGAGCCTGTGAGAGTCTCGTGTCAAGATAGAGCGCTGCCCGAGTCCCGGCCTTTGGTGATAAGTGCGCTAGCGCCGCCTGCCCGCAGCCGCGAGTGGACGAGGAAGTACGCGATGGGGTGACGCGGCGGGGGAGCTGGGAGCGCGCTGCTGCGAAGCAGCAGCCGCCCTGCGGCCGCAGCCGCCCTGCGGAGCTGCGCCCGCACCTGCACGGCGCGGCGGAGGCTGCTCGGGCGGCGAGCGCGGCCGCTGTCACGCGGGCCCGGCGGCCCGCCTGTGTGGCCGCCAGACAGATAACAGCCCTGTTAGTCTTTCAGGCCGCTGTGCAGTTCAGGCCGGGGAAGAGGTGGTCCTGCAGGCGCTGCAAGGGCGGGTGCGCGTGCTGCGGTAACGCTGGGCGCTGGTCGCTGCCGCAGGTGGGTTCTTTGACGGTGTGGGAAGGTGCGCTGGCCGGCAGCAAGCCTGGCGCATGGCGCAGGCATGCAGGCTGCAAAGCGGGCCTGCGCAGCAATGGCCGGGCGCGCGGCAAGCGGCTTTGCCTGGAGGGCTTTGCTGTTTCACGCCCTGTTCTGCTGCGATGGTACGGCTGGGGCAGCACGGCCAGGGCTGGCGTTGCCTAGCCGTGGGGTGCCAGTGATGCGTCTGCGGCCACATGCGAACTTCCGCATGGTGCATGGCAGCGTGTGCACCAAAACTCGATTGAAGTTGCACTCAGCCCATGTCGCTCGTTCCCATGGGGCTGGAGGGTAAGGGCATGCATTTAAGTGTGCGCTGGGAGGCAACCATCCGCATTGAACATTTGGTGTGCGCAGACGATGGGATTGGGATTGGGGATGCGAGGCAGAATAGGACTGGGCATGTGCTCCAATCAGGCTCTGATTAGGCTGCTGGAAGCCTTTGCTGCAGGGTCCTCTGAGGCCCTCTTCTGCTTGCTGGGGCGCCCCATGCACAGCACCTTGGGTGACCGGCCACAGTTGCTGCGCGCTGCGGGGAGCTCAGCATGCCAGCGCTCCTGCCTGAAAAGCGCAAGTGGAGCGCGAGCATGGCTGCTTCTCTTTGCCCACGCAGCATGCGGTCCAGGTCCCTGTGACGCAGACTGTGTGGCATGCGCGCTGCGTGACATGATTGCACATCTGCCGTTTTTGCAGTCAGAGCCAGTGCATGTGGCTCTTTCAGCCCACAAGCACACACACACGCATACAGAGCATACACACACGCATACAAAGCACACACAAACGCGTACAAAGCATACACACACGCATACAAAGGCATCCAGGTTAATTGGCATGCAGCGGGCCATCCCTGCCGGCGCTCTATACCATAGCACACATGATACTTACATACACTGACAATGTCACACGCCTGCACATGTGCTGGCCTTCTAAGGTGCACGTTGTCCTCAGGTCTTACATGAAGAGCGAAGAAGAGCAAAGATCAGGAGCCGGTGCCTGTACGCCAATTTTGCCCACCTAATGAAGAAGAAGCCCTCAGTCATTTGATAAATGCCTCAGGGCTTCTTCTTCATCAAATGCGCAAACTTTGCATACAGGCGCCCGCTCCTGACGTCAGTGGCCGCCGCCTTGGCCCCGCCGTCTGACCCGCCGGCCGCCTGTGCGCTGCCCTGAGGGCCTGCACTCCCCGTGGCGCCGCTGCCTGCGCCAGCGTCTGAGCTGGCGCGGCTGGGCGGACTGACGCTGGGGCCGCCCTGCACCGACGCCGCCTGGCCCTGCCCAGACCGGACATGGCTGAGCGGCGGCGTGCCAACTACAGGGCTTTTCGCACGCGTCTCATCACCTCCCAGCATGGCAAGGGCGAGTGCAATTGCTGCGCGACCTTGCGGCTGTGCTCATGCAGGCTGGGCAACCCACGCCAGCACGCTCGCAGCGCATGCGGCAGGAGGCAGCGCTCAGTGCCAGCTCGACAGGGCATGCAACGAGCAAAGCGGTGACGTGTACCTGTGAAGCAGCCGCGGTGGGTGCCGCCCAGGGCGCCGGCCGGCCCGGCGCGGCCGCGGCGAGCGCCCGCCAGTCCTCGCCCAGCAGGGCGATGTCCAGCATCGATGGGATTGCGCTGCATGCGGCGGCCGGGGGCGCGCCGGCGAGGCCGAGCGAACCCCCAGCATCCCCCACGGAGAGCCCAGCGCCGCCCAGGGGAGCCTGCGCGGGCGCGGCCGCCGCGCCGGCTGCCTGCGGCGCACCCGGCGCGCCTGCGGGCCGCCCAGCCTGCGACGGCTCCCACCATGGCTGCGACGCGGCCGCGCTGGCCGGACCCTGGCCCACCGCTGGCGCGCCTGGCGCGGGCGCGGCGCCGCGCTGCTCGGCCTTGATCTCCCACCAGGGCGCGGGCGGCGCCGCCTGGGGCAGCGCGCCGCCGCTGAGCAGCACCGCGCCCGCGGGCGCGTCCTGGGACCCCGCGCGCTCGGCCTTCACGGGCGCAGGGCCGCGCTCGACCTTCACGGACGAAAGGTCGCATAGCATCTCGTCGGGGAACAGCGGCAGCGGCGCGGCTCGGCGGCCGCGACCGCGCCCGTGGCCGCGCGGCGCGGCGGCCATGCGCGAGCTGCCGCCCGCGCGGCGCTTGCGCGCAGGCGGCTTGGCTGCCTCGCCCTCGCCTGGCTCCTCCGCGTCCGCGCGCGCTCCTGTGTTATTAACAGCACAATTCAAGTCAATTCATTAATCTTTCCACAGGACACCGAGTAGTGTCGAATTTGCGTGACCAAAGCAGACAATGACATGTGCATTCTCTGCATGTTCTCTGCCCAGTCAGGCCCCTTGCACACAGCAGCCGGCTGGGTGTGAATGCTGTGCGGAGCAATCAGTTTCCTGCATGGCGCAGGGTAACATGCCTGGCAGCAGCAGCGCCTTGACAAGCCAGGCATGAGGACGGCGCCTGCATGCTCATGCCCGCGCCGCTGCTCATGCGGTGCCACGCCACCGGGATGGGCATCACTGCATGTGCACAGGCGCACCTGCCGCGCGCTTGCGGGCGCCGCGCTTGGCGCTGCCGGCGGCCGCCGCCTCGGGCGGCCCGGCCTCGGCTGGCGGCGTCGCGGGGGCGTCCTCAACAGAGACGGCCTCCACCTCCGGCGCCACTGGCGTCGGAGCCGCGCTCGGCGCCCCGCCGGCCGCCGCTGCTGCGCCGCGCCGGCCCCGGCCGCGCCCGCGCACGGGGCCTGCGCCGGGCGCGCGCCGCACGCCCCTGGCCGCGCGCTGGGGCTGGCCCGGCTCGGCGCGCTCGCCGCTGCGGCTGCGGCTGCGCGCGGAGCCGCGCGAGGTGGAGCGCGAGCGCGGCGGCGCCAGCCCGGCCTCCTCCCAGGGCCACGCCTCCAGCCTGCCAGCGCGCCCGCCAGCGCGAAGTCAGACTCGCAAGCTAGGCGCCTCGTTGCCTGGTTGCCGGGTGCGCCTGGTATTGCGCTATAAGGCAGAAGGTGGACAGGGGGTCACGACATGACCCTCCAGACAGGCGTCTGGAGCTCGGTGCAAGCATGAGCCAATCTCTAAGGGGACACCGAGAGAGGCTCAATGCCAAACTCTGCAAGGCGAGCCAACTGCGTCTACCGCCTCCACATGATCAATGCCCGCACGGGAGCAGGGCGGGAGCGCCGCGCGCGCGGCGGGGCGCGCCCGTCCTGCGGCGGCGAGCCCGCCGCGGCCGGCGCGCCGGCCGGCGGCAGCACGCGGAATGCAAAGTCCGCCTCGCGCGCGCGCGGGAAGGGCTTGCCCTGCGGCGCGGCGGCCACGGCGGCCGCGCTCGCGTCCACCCACCTGCGCCCGCGTCGGCCATCCGCTGGCTCCACAGTGCTGCAAGTGAGACGGCAGAATGCATGCGACCGCAGAGTGCATGCGCACGCCCTCTGCAGGAGCCGTGCGGGCAGAGGCCCATGGCGCGCTCGGCATGCGTGCGGCGCTGCGCTGTCCTCCCCTGCACTGCTGCAGCAGCCCGGTGCGGTACCCCAGCTGCATGCAAGGCGCCCACTCTGTTGGAACAGTCCCTGACAGGCATAAGACAGCGCCCTGCTAAACGAGAGGCAGCGGTGGCCACAACTTTGGGGCAGCTTAGTGGCGCATCTGCACAACAGGGTGTGCCCGCACTGCTGGGTGACGAGATGCAGGGTGCGCGCGCGCAGGCCGCGCCGCAGCGCGGCCAGCGCGGCCACGCCGCCGCCGCGCTCGCGCACCGCGGCCAGCAGCGCCGCCGGCGTTGCTTCCGGCGCCCAGGGGCTGCTGCCGTCCGGCGGCGGCTGCATCGCTTTCCAGCCTGCGGGATGCGCAAGTAAATTTATGTTATGTAAAGGTGTCCTGCCTGGATCACGCAACGTAGCAAGCCTTGCGCTTTCTGATATCGTATCCTGTTGGGAGTGTCCTGCCGCGCTGACACTGAAAGAAGCATAAACCGTTTTCATTGCTACAAAAGCACACCTCAATAGCTTTCCTGCCACGACCACCCAGGCGGCGCGCCGCGCCAGGCGGCCCGGGCAGGCCGCACGCCATCAGCTAGGCGCTTGCGCGCCGCCATGGCAGCGCCGGCGCACCTGCGTCGGGCGGCGGCAGCACGACGAGGTGCGTCGTGCGCGCGTCCACCTCCTTGATCACTGCGCCGCCGCGCCACACGACCTGCCCGCGCCGCCGCAGCCCCGCATCGGCAGAGGTTGTGGCGCCGCTCCCTGCTAGCTGTGGCAGGGCACAGCTGGTGCTGCATCGCACGCCACCGCGGCCGCGCGACTCCCGACAAAGCAGCGCCTGTCGCATGCGCCCACCAGCCCGGCAGACAGGGCAAAGCAGGGCCGCGAGGCCAACAGCCCGCACCTCGGCCTCCAGGCGGCAGGCAACGAAGCCGCCCATGCGCGCGCGCGCCGCCACGGTCTCCGCATTTACTTCCTCCGCGAAAGCCAGCGAGCAGCCCAGCGCGCGCGCCGCGCCGCCCGCCGCGCCGAGGCCGTCGCCGGCCACGCCGGCGCTGCCGGCCTGGTTGCCGCCGCAGGCGGGCCCGGGGTCGGCGGCGCTGCGGCCGCCCTGGCTGGCCGCCGGCGCCGCCTGCGAGCGCGCGGGCGCGGCGGCCGAGCGACGCGGCGGCTCGGGGTCTGCGACAGGCGGCGGGTCGCCGCCGTCGTCGTCGGCGGGGTTGGCGGACGGCAGGCGCAGCAGGCACACGCGGCAGGAGCGGAACAGCACCGCGTCGGGGTCGGTCAGGCCGGCGGCCTCGAGCTCGGCGTCCAGCAGCAGCGCGATGTCGTCCTCGTCGGGCTTGCCCGACCTGCCGCCGCCACGCGCTTTGAGCACGTGGCACTGTGCGGTAGCAGCCGGACTGGGACGGGCATTGCGTGGTGTGCGATTTGCTTTGCAGTACTGACAAGACTGGTGTTGCCCTCACGCAACATTGTGAGCTGTTTCACTATCACCACGTCTTACAGGCCAGCGGCGCGGGCCTGCTAGCGCAGCCTGATCACAAGGTGATTGTATAATGTGCAAGGCTGCTGGCAATATGCCTGTAGTTCCCCAGCAGCAGTCATATCGCTGGTACCTGTTTTGCAGCACAGCAGCAGGACGCTTGCATCGTTTCAAGCCATGCGCACACTGCAGAGCACAGGATGTGACGTTGCTGCATGCGGCCGGCGCAGGCGCCAGAGCCGCGCGCGGCGCGCCTGGGCGCACGGCCAAACTCGCTGACAAGCTCCCCGCGCGCCCACGCCGCCAGCTCCGGGATGTCCATGTTCTCGACACGCATGCGGCTGACGATGGCCTCGATGTCCTCCACCGTGCTGAGCTCGTAGTACCTGTGCACGGGCGCAGCGGTCGGTCATATGATACACCCTAAACCTACCCTAACCCTGATATCAGGCGCGCCAGCGCAGAAGTGCTGCATGCGGCGCGCGCTCGCCAGCCCCTGGTGGGACGCGACAGCTCCTCCCGGCGTAAGCGCTTTCGGATGGCGCATGTGCTTCAACTCTCTCTGAATGCATGCGACCCCATTGCACTGCCAGGCCGGCGGCGGGCCGCACTCGTCGCCATAGCAGTCCACGCGCGGGTCGGCGGCGATGGCGGCCGGGTCGCGCGCCAGGTAGTGCCGCGGGCACAGCCGCACGTACGCCTTCTCCGCGCTGCACTGCAGCAGCCAGTCCAGGCGGATGACGTCCTTGTTGACCCACATACGCCACTCATACCCCTCGGCCTCCGCCGGCGACGCGATGACGTGCGTTACGCCGCGGTAGTGGTTCTGCGCCACCTGCGCGCGCGCGCGGCGGCCGCCTCTGCGGGAGCGGCCGGCGACATCGGAGGCCTCGGACAGAGCGGCAGATGAGCCTGCTGATGCTTTCTTTTCAGAGCCTGCGGTGGCCAGCCGAGGCGTGGACCGGCCTCCTGCAGCTGCGCGTGACCGGACATGCAATGCCGTGGCATCGTGTTTGACTCTGGGTGCAGAGGAGGAGCGCACCTCGCCGCCCAGGCGCTTGACGATGCCCTCCAGCTCCGCCTTGCTGTGCCCCGACTTGCGGCAGCAGCAGAAGTGCACCATCTTGCCGGCCAGCACGTCGGTCTCCACCGCCACGCCGCTCAAGTCCTCCGGGCGGAAGTGCGCCACCGCGCCACCCGCCGCGCGGCGCGACCCCGGCGCCTTGGCCGCCTTCTTGCGGCCGCGCTTGGTGCCGTCGCCGTCGCCGCCGCCGCCGCCTGCGCGCGCGCACGCCCATGACCTCCCTCCCATGACAGAACAGGGCTGGCTGTGCCCAGTCCACCGGCCCCTGGCTGTGCTGGCGCCCTCGCCTGTCCTGGAAACGTCTGCCTGGCGCGGGGCAATCGGCCTGCCGGACCAGGTACGCGTGCCGCAGCGCAACAGCGGCTGCCTCCTTGCAAAGCGCACTGCCTGCTGCCGCTTGCAGCACTGCCGATCTCATGGGCCCCTGCCCTCACACATGTTCTCCACATCGATCGACAAGTCCACTTGTGTTGAGTTAGCAGTGCTCAGTGCTAGGCCTGCCGACCCCGTATTGCACCTAGGCACAGCAACATATTCACAATCGGGCCTTCTTGCCCTTGCCGGACAGCCATCTTGAGACCTGCCCACAGACATGTCAGCAAGCACTTGACCTGATTTGCCATGAGCTTGATATATAGCACATGCTATGCGCATATAAGCTACCTGTCACACACCGGCGTGCTCATGCAAGGACATGAGCAAGCCTGAGAGATGCTCGTGCTGTGAGCGCGGCACTCAGGAACTTGGCAGATGGCGGGCACAGCAGGAGCGCGCCGTCCGCGACCTCCTTCCTGGTGACCCAGTCCCGGAGGGTGCCGAGGTGGTCGATGTCGAAGTGGGGTTTGTCCTCGCGCACGGCGTTGACGCGCGGGAAGCGCAGCGACAGCTCCGACGCGTACAGCACCGACTTGATCATGCGCACGTCGCCGTGGATCTGCGCGCGCGCGCCGCCGCTGGCAGCGCGTCAGGGCCGACCGCGCACAGCTGCGCAGGCCGTCGCACGCCCAAAGCAGATGGAGCTCTTTGGCGCTCGGCGGCTCGACCACGCTGCTGCTGCAGAGCCACCTCGGCTACGCAGGTCGTGCGGGCTGCGACCCTGGCATGCAGCGGGCGCCTGCCACAGGCCGGCATGGCTGCAGCATGGCGCAATGCCCGTGGCAGTCAGGGAGTGCGCTTGAGCAGAGGGCGGAGTCCGCCAGGTCGCAGCACAGCCTTGCGGCTGGAGCGGGCGGTATGGGGCAGGCATTTAGAACGGCAGCATTTAGATGTAATGTCTACAAAATATTTGCAACGCACATGACCAATGCTCAGGGCAAGCTCACCCCATGCCTGCAGGCGGGCGCGCAAGTCCCGAGAGCCGCGCGGCAGCCCAGACAGCGCCTTGCGGGCCGGGGCGCGCCTTGAGCACGATGGAGTTTGAGGGGTCCCTGACCCATGCGTCCGGCGTGACCTTGGGCGACTTCACGACACGGTAGTTCGCCGGCACGCGCGTGCTCGCGTCGCAGGTGTACGCCAGGTACGGCTTGAGCTGGTCGGTGATGGTCTGCAGGGCGCGGTCGGTCATGCCGCTGCCCACCCTGCCGCCGCGCCATGGCATCGCGCTCGCTTCCGGGCCCGCCGCGGGGCTCCACGGCGAACGCATGCTCGCCGTCGACACGCCCCGCAGTCAGCACGCTCGCTGAGCGTGGCGGCGCTTGAGGTGCACATGCATCGGCCTGCGTCTAGCGTCAGACGCCCTGGCTGCGCCTAGCGACCAGCGCCGCCCGCGAGCCACAGGCAGCGCGGCCCTTGCGGAGGCCCGCGCCGACGCCACCATGGGGGGGCGCGCACTTGCAGAAGGACACATACGTGAGCGGCTCCGCAGTCAGGCGGTCGTACGGCCGCTCCAGCAGTGCGAGCAGGAACTGTGACATCATGCCGCCACGGCGGTTACCCCTCCCGCCCCAGCAGCCGATGATGAGCGCGTCGATGTCCACTTGCTGCGCACCGCACTGCCCCAGTGTGATATGGAGTGACACTGCGCGGCTGCCGTGTCGAACGCGCTGCTCCAGCCAGGATGAGCAGGCACAAGGTGTTGTGCTGCGGCGTGGGTGCTGTCCGCGCCAGCTGCCGGCACTGCGTCCGCCAGTGTCACGTGCTGCCAGCTGCTGGACAGGGCAGCATGCTGAGAGCAGCCCTCCAACGCACGACAGCTGCACTGCTTCAGCATGCTATGCATATGATGCGAGGAGCATCCCGACGTGTGCAGACTGCGCCAGTGCATGAGAGCGCTTTTGGTACGGGCATGAGGCCAGGCACACGCGCAGCATGTTCACGCGGCGTGCAGCATGTGGGCACCGGGCCCCAGTGCGCGCCTTGACATACTCTGGCTTCACCTTTAGCCAGCTGCCCGAGCGGTCGTTGAGGACCCACGGGCTGTCCATGCGCTTGATCACAATGCCCTCCTCCTGTGGCGCCCACACGCAAATTGTTGATCCTGCGCAGTCCATCGCGGACATGCTTGCATTTCTGACAGGCGCCATATCCGCCACTCCCTGCTGCACACAATGCAGGACATGAGGCAAGGTTTGACTCGCAGCCGCACCTCTGCTCAAACCAATGCCAGTACGCCCACAAAGCGGACACTACTCAAAGCCTTGCGTCTGTAAGCACGCAAAGGCCGGCCGGCGCCTTATAGAGCCACGAGCGCGCACCTTCCGCTGCATGACCTCCTCAAAGACCTCCTGAATGTCCTCCAGGCGGGAGGAGTAGCGCGGCTGCGGCATGCCCTCCAGCAGCGCATGCCCGGGCAGCAGCTTGGCCACGCGCCCGGTCATGTCCGTGCCGGGGCCCAGGCGCTGGCTCTGCCCGCCGGCCGGCGCGTCCTTGAGCACGCGGTCCAGCAGCGCGTGCCGCTCGTGCAGCGGCCGATTGATGACCGACTGCCGCGCAACAGCCGGGCGTCACAGCCCGTGGCAGCCGCGCCGAGCGGGCGCATCGTGCGGCCGCGGCCGGCCGCGCCCGCTCAGGCGGCATCGCTTCAGCACAGGCGCTGGCGCAGTCGGCACCATCAGCATGCTGCCTAGCCACACGCTCTCCCTCACGCATCAATTGCATGATACCGGCTGCCACTCGCCGGCGCCGCGTCGCACAGCCGCATCAGTGTGCCGGCAGGCACTCCACGCCAAGCTGGCAAGCACTTCAGCAACCTGGCATTGCAGCACCGCGGTCAACCCCCTTCACTGCCTCCGCAGAAGTGCCGCGCCAGTCAGGTGGCTGACGCGCGGGGCATGGCCCGGGGCGCCGCGAGCGGGCCACCCGAGGACCCCGCGCCGCGCCTGCCCGTCGCAGTAGAGCACATCGAACGCAATGAGGATGACCTCCACGTCGCGCACGAAAGGCTTTTGGTAATCGGGGTCCGCGCTCATCAGCGAGCCGTCCCAGTTCTGCATGTCCAGCAGGTGCTCCGGCGGCAGGCCGGACGTCGCGGCCTCCATCACCGTGCGCACGCCGCCGAACGGCTCAAACATCAGCCTGCGCGCTGGGAGGGCAGGCCTCCGGCGCGCGGTTGCCTGATGCGGGCATCATGTGGGCGCTCGAGCATATCAGGCTGTCACAACCAGCACAGCCAGGCCCACAGACACAAATCACTTTCCCTTCGTGTGAGACGACAGAGCCCAAGGAGGTTTGCAGTTCTGGGCTGAGCTTCGGCCTCGCGGCCGGTCGCTATGTACAAAGCGCACGACAGATCAACCAGGTTGTGATGGCGGAGCCCGAGCGGTGCGGCATCAGACACACCAGAATCTGCTTCGAGGGCCCAGGCCTGGTGACCTGCAATAGTTTTTGGCGAGGCGCGCCTGGTCTTGTTCCATACAACTATCTCGCAGTCCAGGATGACGCGCTCCTGGGTCAGCGCGTCCCGGACCACGCGGTCAAAGACCGAGTAGTTGCTCATTTCGCCGTGCTCATTGCGCGCGCGGCTGAAGTAGTGCACCGCGTCCCCGACGCGGTGCACCTGGATGCGGTTGCCTACGTGGGGTACAGGGTAGGGTTAGCGCACACCCAGTCAGGCTGCCGCGATCACTTGTGTTGTATCAGGATACTATTGTGCAGACTGCCTGAGCAGAGTGCTGGTTGAGCGTGCACCCAGCGCCCAGCGTGGGGGGCTTCATGCTGTTGCTGCAGTCGCATAGAGCGCGCCTGCAGCATGTGCTTCGCTCGCGCCATGCAGCGTGTGCCCCGCCGCACCACCCCCCACACTGCCATAGCTCCAACAGCCGTGCATGGACATGCATGTCAGCGGGAAGCATACCAGCCCGCACACCATCAGCAGCTGCAGGTCAGAGAGCGAGGGCAGGGAGCAGCAGGCGCGAGGCGGCACGGCGGCAAGCAGTGGGGCAACCCGCCCTCACTGTGCACCCAAGCTGGGGAAGTGAGTTAGCAGGGACCGCGCAGCGAGGCAGCGCACCATCGTACTTGGCCTCCACCACGAACTCCTTGCCGCCCATGAGCTTGTATGCCTCCTCCAGGGTCCGCGCGGCCCGGCACAGCTGCGGGCGCGCCGCGCTGCCCGGCGTGATGTCCTGCGCGCCGCCGCGGGCGCACTTTGTGACCAGGGCATAGCGACCTGCCTAGGCTGACACATTATATCCGAAGAGCGCTCGAAGCATGCATGCAGCCTGACCGCAGGCGGGCCTCGCCATGCGTGGCCTGCTAGTCTACTTTGCCTGATGTGCCTGACGTCACCTGCTTGCCTGTGGGTATGGGAGGATACATTCGGCTTGCCAGACAACCCCATGGCCTAAGCAGTCCTACCTGGCTCAAGCAGGCTTTCTTGACCTAACACGCCCGGGTGCGCCGAAGTGCGCGCCAACCCAGAACCTTTCCTTTCATTTTGCGCCCCTGCATGTCGCTCACACAGACCTGACAAGTGCCATGGGCGGCGCGCGGGAGCGGCGCGGCGAGGGCGCTCTGAACGGCAAGCTGTGCCTGGGGAGGGCCACCTGGCGCGGGAAGCGCTTGGTCTTGTCGCGCAGGGCGACCAAGATCTTCTCCAGATCGTTCGACACGTTGAGCATGTCCTCGGCGTCTGGGTGGTACTCGCGCAGCACGGTCTTCTCAGACAGGTGCACCTGCGCGGCGGCGCCCTCACTGTCTGACCCGCAGCTCACGGCGCAGCGCCCGCCCTCGTCGTGCTGCACCCGCGCTGCACCTCGTCACGTGCCCGGCGACCCGGCGCATGTCGCCGGAGGCAAGATGCGAGACATGAGGGTCAAGCAGAGGTGTGGCGTGCATGTCGGCGCCGCAGTCAAGCCTTGCAGTAATTGCGCCTGACCACAGGAGCTTGCATGTAGGCGGACTTTTTAACTGACAGCAGCACCGCAAGTTTCATACCGGGTGTAGCTGCATCCTGGGCATGCATGCCAGTGTATGGTGTGCATGACTACATTATCATCACTCAATAGACGGGTTGAACAAAGAAGTGGCCTCGCGGCGCGCCTTGAGATTGCCCAGGATGATCTGGACGACCCAGCGCATCTGCTTGGGCGTCGTCTGCCTCATCATCCTGCTCAGTACGTCCGCCTTGGTGGCGGCGGCGGCGCCGGCGCCGCTGTCGCCCTGGGCTGCCGCCTTTGCGGCCCTCCCGTAGCCGGAGCCGCCGGCCACCACCAGCTCGTCCAGCAGCGCGTTGAGCGCGCCGACCTTCAGGGTGAAGCGGCCCAGGTACGCCTCCGCGTCCTCACGCGACGCGCTGGCCGGCAGGTCCGGGAATTCGCAGCGGTGCCGGAAGATGTGCTGCCGCGTAGCCGCGCACGGCGGACTCAGCAGGGGCGACAGTGCGCGGGCGCGCGCTCTGCGCCGACGACGCTTGCCGCTCGGCGCAGGAGGCAGGGGTCACCTCCTCCACGGTCTTGGCGAAGTTGCCGGCGGTTGCGGACGTGACGGCGCGCCACTTGATGACGGCCTGCGCGTCCTTGCTGGAGACCTCCAGCCCCGCGGCTTTCACCAGAACCGTGGAGAGCGCCTTCTCCTGCAGCCCATAGTTGCCGCGCTTGCGGTCCAGCTGCGGCAGCATACAAGTGGTTAAAGCTCGGCCCTCGACTGAGCGGCGTGCAGTCCCAAGGCGGATGCGCAATTGTCCGATGCCAAAAGCACGTGCGCCTCGTTGCCACGACGGTATGCGCACCGCGGGTAGGAGCAGGCGGAAGACTTGGTAGAGGTCGTTCGCCTCCCGGTTGAGGTATATTTCCAAGAACGTCTTGAGGTGCTTCAGGCGCGCCGCGGGGCCAGACGCAGACACGCAGTTGTCCAGGAATCCGCAGAAAGTCTCAAAGCTGAGCAGCGCATTCTCACGCACTTTCTTCTGGCTCATTGCACCCCTCCTGGAGCCAAACGAGCGATGCGGCTGTGCACGGCCTGCACTGAGGCGTGCGCCGTCACAGAGCAACACCTCGTGAGCTTCGACTTTCTGTGCACAAGCTGTGAAGCGCAACTCCAAGGCACATGAATTAAGCAAGCAGTGCATGCTGCGCCTGCTGAGCAAGCCCTGCGCAGGTTTTGCTGACCTGTGACTCCCGTTGTGCCGCAGCGATAGTGTGTGATCAGTCAGAGTTCTGGCGTCTAGTGTGTGATCAGTCAGAGTTCTGGCGCCTGCGTGAACGAGCCTTGCATAACTGTTGGAGGAAGCAGTGATGTTTGCGCCAACAGACCTGTGCGCCTTGCGCTGGCGGCCAGACTTTGCACTCTCCGGACACGAGTGTCAGCACAGCTGTGCGGCTCTGCCGATAAAGCGCCACGTCTGCTGCCACGCAGCCGCGAGCGTGAGCACAGCTAGCGAGACGTACAGGCAACACACATCGGTGAGCGCTGATGCTGCGAAGAGGGCGTTGATATCTCTAGCTTCTGAGGGCCGAGCCTCGCTCAGCCTGCAGCGGCGCGGCGTGATGGAGGAGGCGCAGGTGCTTACACGACGGGCACGCTGGCGTGCAGCGCTGGCCTCTGCATCGGCAGCGCTTGCCATGCGTATGTATATCAGCATGTGCGTTTGCAGGACGCTGCGCTCCCAAGCCCTGGCACGGTTCTGACTTGCACACTCACTGCGCGCAGCTTGCTGTGGAGGCGTTCGGCGCAGCGGTAGACTATACCCAGCTGCCCGGCCTGTGGCGGCTGATATTCACGACGGCGCCCGACGTGGTGCGCCCGGCGCGCCACCTGCGCTGCAGCCTGAGCGACCTGCGAGCGAGCCGCGTCCCGCAACGCGGCCTGGCGGCGCAGGCGCCCCTGCTGCAGGTGTCGCGGCCGAGCCCGCTGCCGCTGTGGCCGCCGTTCACCGTGGGCAACATCTACCAGCGCTTCAGCCCGGAGGCCGAGGGCATCGTGGAGAACATCATCCAGCTCAGCGTGCCCGGCCTGCTGGAGGGTGCGCTCTTCGGCGGACCGTGCGAGGCCATTCCAGCACCTCTAGCCCAGTGTGGGCACAAGCAGGCATACTTACGAAACCGGCCTTGGAAGAAGGTGTGCTGTGCGTGGCCGTGCGCGCCCTGCAGTGCCGTCTCCCGCCTGCGCTGCGCCTGCGCCCGGCGCCTGTCTGCATGGCGCACCCCCGCGCCGGCCCGCGAGCTCAGCGTGCGCGCGCAGACGGCAACGGCGTCACGGCGCGCGTGCGCGCGGCCTGGGCCGTGCGCAGCCCGCGGCGCATCCGGCTCTCGTTCCGCGAGGCCGCGCTGGGCGAGCTGCGGCCGTCGGCGCGCCTGGAGGCCGCGCTCGCGCCGGCCGCGCTGCCGCGCACCTGGCTCACGCACCGCCTGCTGCTGGGCCTGCAGGAGGTGCGGCGCCGGCCCAGGCAGGATAGCCTCGCGCTGGGCCGTGGCCTGCCGGCTGGCGGCTCCAGGCCGGCCCGCTGCCTGCTCTGTGGCGCATGGGTTGCGCGGGTGCCGCGCCCCTGGTCAGGGTAGGGTAGTTTAGGCCTGCAAGCCTGCTGGCCGCTCTGCAGGAGGAGCGCGGTGGGAGCCTGACCTGCGGAGGGGTGGAGTTGCGCTGTCGGGAAGCTGAGCACGCAGCCCCTCATCCTGCGAATGTCAACCACATCGTTACAGCCATTGTTTGCGTGCACACAGCGCAGCCCGGGTGCAGAACTCGAGGACTGCGGTGCGCGCGGGCAGTTTCGCCTGGCGGTGCCGCTGCGGCCGGAGCTGCCGGCCGCGCTGCAGGGCGTCGGCGGCGGCCTGGAGCGCAACTTTGGCAGCGACTACCTGCTGACGTTCCTGGACGACGAGATGCTCATCGGGCGGCAGACGGCTGCCGGGGGCAGCTTCATCTTCCTGAGGGAGGCGTAGCGCTGGCGGCGCAGGTCCGGCATCCAGGGTGGTATTGTAGGCCAGTGTACGGTGATGTTAGGTAAGAACTGCATACACGGCGCTACTAGGCAAGCTGGCGAGGGGGCCACATGTGCGGTTCCTCTGCACGCTTCTGACTGGTTTGCGACGCAGAGGGGTGGCTGTAGGGCCGGCCACGTTGGTTGCTGCAGAGTTCAGCTAGTGCCTGTTGGTCCACAGCATGCATGCTACCCGATGGTGAATGCATGCAAAGCAAGAGCTCTTCAACTTTTGAATGTCCAGCATCAGCGCGCCCTCTACCGTCTGCCTGCGCTGGCCATCGCTGTCTTGGAGCCTCTTGAGCATGGTTTGTGCCAGTCTGCATGAGGTACTATTCCACAACGGCTTCTAGCACGCTCTCTCTTACAAGGGCTTATGCTGACTTTGACTTGCAAGCCTGCGGAGCTGAGGGTAAGCTGTGTGCAAATCAGACATCCGTGCACCAGCAAGACAACCTGCAAAGAGGCATGGCACTTCAACTCCAGTGCTAATCGACCTCAACCTGACTGGAGTCCTTCAATGACGGGTGACGGGCAAAAGCTTGTCCACGCGCTGCAGTTGTTGTCTGATTCCAGCTTGCAGACGCACATGGCATCCGTTTTCACCGGGTCACTCTGCATGGGCGTCACAGCAGCGCAGGCATAGACAAACGGAGCTGCATGCAGCATAACATGTAAGAAAACAGCAGGCCGCTTATCTCTCTGGCACCGGCCCTGCCACACACCGTACAGCGACCAATCGTTCTAGGAATGCAGCTGCCCCGAGGCGCCAGCGCGCCGCGCGCCTCAGCGCTGCTGGCGGTGCAGGCGCGCGAGGGCGACGTACGATGCGGCATGCAGCACCAGGTAAAAGGCCAGCAGCACGCCCACGACCTGCGGCACGCCTAGCGACAGCTCCCAATACGCGAGCGCGGTGTCGCCGCTGGCCGGCCGGCAGGCGCCCAGCGCCGCGGCGGCCCTGGCGGCGCCGCCCGCGCCGCCGCCGCGGCCGCACCCGGCCGGCCAGAAGTCGCGGCCGCCCAGCTCCACGCGCGCCACGCCGTGCAGCGTCCACCTGCCCGCGCAAGCATGCAGATAGGGTTAGGGTGAAGGTGATGGTTTCACGGCTCTGCGGCATGCTGTGCTCCTGCCAGGCTTGACGGCGCTGTCAGAGGCTGCTGCAGGTACCCGGGAGGGACTGATCCTGATGAACGGCGCTGCCTGGGACGCAGACACTTCCAAAACGATAACAAGTCGAGCACAGGTTATGCGGGGGCGGTGTGATGCGCGCCTGGGGAAGGACAGGTAGCTGAGCCAGACGAGCGGCGCGACCTTGTATGCAGACGCGCGGATGAAGAAGCCCGAGAGCAGGATGGAGGCCGAGATCACCGCCGTCGACACGATGTACGCCATGTCCTGCGCGCGGCGCGCCGCGGCGCGCTGCACGCCTGACATGGCATTGCCGCACGAGGCGAAACACTGTCGAACGCCTTTCTGCAGCTCACCGCAGCGCCAGCAGATGCGCCTGCCTCGCCTTCGCACGCCTGCGCCCCGCTGGCGGCCGCCTGCTGGTGTGAGGGCATGCCGCATGGCGCAGAAAGGTGCTCAGACTTCTTGGCGACGAGTTCCGGGGAGGGCGGGGGGTGGGCAAGGTGCCGGCCGCGGCGCGCGCGGCGCGCCTGGTTGGGCGTGAGGAAGACGCTGAGCACCATGACCTGGACCGCCACCAGCGACTGCAGGGCCAGCACGAGCGCGAAGCGGCCCACCACCCACGCGTCCGGCCGCAGGCCCGCCAGCCCGTACGCGGCCAGGCCGCCCACCAGCGTGTTGGCCACCACGAACGGCGCGCCTGCGCGCGGTCGCAAGGTAAGGGTAGGGTTACCGTTCCCTATTGTCGCACAGCACGTTCTCTGCATGCACAGTGCTTCACTTATCCAAGAGGCAGACTGCACGCCACGAACGGCGCGCCTGCACGCGGTCGTCAGATTGTTGCACCGCACGTTTGCTTGCATGCACGGTGCTTGAATCTCTCCAGCAGGCAGACTGCGCGCAAGCGCCGTCGACCAGCGCTGGCGAGCGAGCGTGGTGTATGCAGGACTTGCGTGCGGTCTGCCTGATGGATATCTCGAATGCCTGGGTGTTACAGCGCTCCCTCTGCTTCCGTGCCCTGGCCGCCAGGCACTCGAGCAAGCGCATCGGGCGCCCCCGGGCGCGCGCCCCCGGCCAGCGGCGCCGCGCACCGGCCAGTGTCTGCGCGGCGTGGTAGGCCGAGGGGTGGTACAGCCCGGCGGCGACGTCCGCGCCGTAGAACTTGCGGTCGGCCACGTAGAAGGACATGTAGCAGAAGGGCAGCAGGTCGTACCTGCGCGCGCGCGCGCGCGCTGTGCGCCCCGACATGCCGCAGCCGCGTCGCTGGCGTGCAGGGGCGGGCGTGCGCGGGCTCGCGCTCGGGCAGTTTGAGAGAACGTGCAAACATTGATTGAAGCGCCTGCTGCGGGGGGGCGCGCGCAGGGTCCATCAGCATGCACACGCGAAGTGATGGCCTGGCCAGCTCGCAGTAACGCCAACGGCAGATGTCCAACCAAAAGGCCACTCCCTGGCCTTGGCGCTGCCCTGAGCCTGTGGCGCTAGACCGGGCCACTTTGAGCTTGCCACCGTACCCAACCCTGTGCTCACTGACCCGCCCTGGGGGCGCCCAGGGCGCGCACAGGAGCACCAGGAAGAAGAGTGCGGCCAGGCGCTGGAAGACTGCGCCGGGCGTCTCGGCCAGGTCGAAGAACACCAGGCCTGCGCAGGCGCGCACCGGGCGTGAAAGCTGTGAGAGACGAAGGTTGACTGCACAGGACTGTCCTCAAGGCAGCGCCTTCCTCTACGCCTCGCTCAATGCGAGCGCAAGCTGAGAGCGAGCAGCAGGCCGGCGCCATGTCAGAGCTGTCGCACATGTGCGCCGCTCGCGCCTCACGCTCTGCTGCATCTTGCCAGCGCGCGCCGGCAGGCCGAGTGGCGGCAGGCGGCGCGGGGCCGCGGGGGCGCTAGGGCGCGCCGGCCACCATGCCGACCCAGCAGCAGGCGCGCGGTGATATTGGTCGGGTTGCCCTTAGCTACCCTAAATCTATACTGCCCTACCCTATCGCGCGGGGGCGCGCCGGCAACCATGCCAACCCAGCACGACAGCAGCAGGCGCGCGGTGACGTCAGTCGGGTTGCGCAGCTGCGCGCGCAGCGCGCGCCGGAAGAGCATGCAGAACTGCGTGCCCCAGCTGCGCGCGCGCGGGCGCCGCTTTGCGTGCCTCCGCTGTGGCGCGTCATGCACCACGCATGACCTGCGCGGCATGGCGCAGGGCCAGCCAGGCACAGGCGAGCGCGGGCCCGCGCCTAGACGCGAACTGCCCGCCGCAGGCCAGAGGCCGGCCGCCGCCGCCGCCGGCCCCGCCGGCCTTGCGGCCGCCATGGCTGGCCCAGGCGGCCGCGCCGTCGCTGCCGCGCGCGCTGTCGCGCTCGGCGGCGCCGGCCTTGGCGCGCCAGCGCTCGCGTGCGGCGAGCACGTCCGCGTGGGAGGTCATCGACCTGCCGCCGGGCGCGACTCAGGCCGCCGCGTCCGGCTGCCAGCAGGGCAGCCAGCAAGGCAGCTGGCGCGCCAGCGGCTGATCCTGACCCTGCCCAAGCCCCACGCCGCTGCGGCGGCCGCGACGCGCGCACCGGCGCGCCAGGTCCGCGGGCTTGGCGAAGCGCACGGAGACCAGGTCCATGAGCCAGTCGGACGGTGCGCCGTCGCGGGCCGGCTCGTACTCATAGCCCAGGCCCGCCGTGAACCAGGCGGCCGCGCGCTCGGGCGGGCCGCAGTACGTCACGGCGCCCTCGGACATCACAACCACCTGCGCGCGCCGCCAAGCCTGCTCGCAACCAGAGCGCTCGTGCTGTCTCTGCAGGCATAGCGGCCGCATGCGCCCGTTCACGCCCTGCGCAGGCCAAGCAAGGCGATGAGGCGGAGAGAGGTGAGCGTTGCTCTCTCAGCACTCCCGCCTGCTCCGCTCCAGGGCAGACATTACCACCACCCGCGCGCGCCACGCGCTCTGCCGGGGTGCGCCACGGATTCCGTGCTGCTGGCTCGCCGCGCGCCGCCAGGCACTGGCCGTCAGGTAGAGAGCGGGTGAGCGCAGCGCTGGCAAGCACTGCTCCTGCCTGCTCCGCTCCCAGGGCAGGCCGGGCCGCGGGCGCGCCTGGTGCAGCAGGGCCCAGATGGCGGCGCGCGGCTGGTGCAGCGTGGCGACAATGGTGTGGCCCAGCGCGGCCAGGCCCGACATGTGGTCCATCACGGTCAGCGCCGCAAATGCGTCCAGGCCTGCACGCAGACAGCACCGGTCTCAGCCAGTGTGCGCTCTGCCGGCCTCCGCATCAAGTGGCTTGAAGTGGCTGCTTTGCACATGAAGATAAGCACGAGGCTGTCAGTCACCAGAGCTTTGACATGCAGCAGGGTTGCAGAAGGCACCACCAGTACGCCGTTATGCGCGCCTGTGGTCGCCTCGTCCAGGAAGAGCACCGCCGGCTGCGCGACCAGCGCGCATGCGATGCTCAGCCGCCGCTGCTCGCCGCCGGACAGGCCGCGCACGCGGATGCCGCCCGGCAGCACGCCGCCGACCTGCCAGCGCGGCCGTGCTCGCTGCCTCGCACCGCACACAGCAGGACATGTAGCGGGGCACACTCTGGCAGGGCTGAAAGCAGCACAGACAATTTGCAGCATCTCTTTGATGCGCCTGTCCATGTGCAGCTTTCAGCAGCCTAAGTCGATATGTGACTGGTTCATAGGCAGCTCTGCTCGTGAATCTCATATGATGAGACTGCATCAGCGGGGTAGCTCAGTCACAATTCTGCTGCACATATGACCAGGTCTGCCATGTGGTGCACATGCTCGGTGCACAACATGAAAGAGCGCTGTTTTGGCTCTCAACACAAGCACGCAATGAGCAGTGACCTGGCAGAGCAGCAAACACACGGGCCGCCGGGGCGCGGGCCTGGGTGTCGCGCACGCGCCAGAGGCCCATGACGGCGAGCGCGCGCAGCGTGCGCGCATGCACCTCCGCTGCCGCCGTGCCGCGCTGCGAGCGCAGCTGCGCGTGCCCCTGTCGGCCATGTCAGCTACGTGAGCAGCTGCCTCGTGCGCTGGGCCCGGTACGTTATATGAGCACGCCGCTGTGCAAATGCAGCAACGCATGCGTCACTGCACCGGCCAGTGCTGCATGACATGCTGCGTCAGGTGCATGCACCTGTACAAAGGTGCCAGCAGTGCACTGCATGCGCTTGCTTGTGTAAATGTTGTGCAACGTGGATACCATGTAGGAGCGGTCAAGGTGCGATGTGTGGACAGCTGCCCTTTGGCACAGAAGGTCGCTGTCAAGGCCTGCCTGCAGGTCTGCGAGCTAGGACCATGCGCAGAGTCCCTCACCGCAGACCTGACACCAGGGCATGCAAGCTGCAGAGCACCGGCCCCGCAGGGATGCCCGCTGGCACCCGGCAAGCAGCAGGGCGCCACCCGACAGGCAGCAGCAGGGCGCCACCCGACAGGCGGCAGGGCGCCACCTGCAGCGTCTCCCGCGCGCTGAGCGTGGGCACGAACGTGTCCTCCTGCGGCACGTACGCGCAGTGCCGCTTGAAGAGGCTTCCCACGGGCCGCCCATTCATCGTCACCTGCACCAGATCCGCCGGTGGGAGCAGCTCTGCGGCTTGGTCAAGACTGGTGAAGTCCCGTTAGCTGGCCCTTCCCAGACTATATGCATCCGCTGTACGTAGGCTGAAACACAGTGTGACACACACGTTCCAGCTCTGGCATGATTGACCAAGTGACACAGGGACTGCGGAGCTTGTGCGCAGCTGTCATTGTATATATGAAATAAAGCATTGCACTGCACAACTTGTGCCCTCTGCCTATGTGTAGCAGGTTGCGTGCGTAGGCCGCGCCTGGCCCGACACGAGGCCGCCCTTGCGCTGGCTCAGGATGTCCAGCAGCGTGCTTTTGCCTGCCACCGCAGTCGCGCATCAGCATGCCACGCGTGACAAAATAGTGCGAGAGTTCACCAGAGCGCCTGGCTGTGGCCGCCTGCTGGTTGGAGCATGTCTTGGCACCAAAGCAATGCCGCATCACCTGTCCACGCTGCCTCAATATCTATCTACCACAAGAGATGCGCCCACCGCGCGCCATGCTGCTTCATTGTCGTTTTTTGGCCCCTGTTAGCCTCTGGTGCAAAACCAGGCCTGCGTAGGTTTGGACAAGCAGATGCATCGAAGGCGTCAGCGCACAGCGCTTAGCATGCTGCTTGTGCATGTATCAGGCCAGCTCAAGCATGCGCGAAGTAGCGCCGGCATGCACGAGCTCGGCGGGCCGCGCACCCGCGCCAGAGGGCCCGATGATGGCCACAATCTCGCCCGGCACCGCCTTGCCGGAGCACGGCAGCAGGATGGGCTTGCGCGCGCGCGTGACTGGGTCCAGCACCTGCGGAGCCCCCGCGCCGCCATACGCTCATGCACACAAGTGGTCTAGGCTTGGCAGCAGAAGGCTTCAATTCCATGGCAAAGCAGAGACCAGCGCCAAGTGCTGCGCTCCTGTGCCTCGCATGCACGGCTGCAAGGATCGCAGTCAAGGGTGCAAGGTCTGATCTTGAAGGTCAGCGTGTGCTTGGCCAGAGGGCCGCTGAAGTGGACCTGGCAGGCGACGTCGTGCCACTCGAGGCTGGCAGGGAAGGCGACCAGCAGCGGGGGGCCGCCGCCCTCCTGCGGCGCCGCGGCTTGCTGCGGCTCCCACGCGCTCCCGGCATGGCCCTGCACGCGCGCGGTGCAGTGGTGGCGAGCTGCAGCCAGCCGCCCGGGCTCGCATACTTCTGCATGACTCTGCTGCTGCTCCATATCAGGCAGCTCCAGCAACAAACGTCTGCGTGAAGCAAGCCGAATGTCTGCGTGAAGCAAGCAGAATGTGCACACTGTGCATGGAACAGCAGTGAGCAGCGCCAGGGTCTAACGCCGCACCGCACGCACCTCCTCGCCTCCGTGGGTGCGCTGCCAGCGTGGCGCGCGCTTGTGCGCAGGCGCAACACTGGTCAGTGTCGTCCCGCTGCCCGCCTCCCAGCTGCTGTCACAGTCACTGTTGTGCCGTGACTGCACCCCAGGTTTGCCTGGGTGGCCAGCCACCTCGCGTCCTGCCGGCACTGGCTGCGTCGTGGTACCATCCTGGTCAAGGTCGGCGGTGTGGCTGTCCTCGGTTTTGTGGCGCCGCCAGCGGGCTCCCAGTCGCCTGATGAGCTTGGTAGTGAGACCCAGGCTCTTCTCCAGCGAGTACAGGCCCAGGACAAAGGCTACAAGGTGCGCAATTGCAATTGCAGGCGCATAGATTGCCGGGTAGGAGGGCATCGCGTGGGGCGCTGTTGCTCTATGGCCTGTTATTGGCTCGTAGCGAGCTCACCAGCGACAAAGCCAAGCTCGAACGTTGAGCTTATAAAGCACTCGGAGAGTCCAAGAATGGAAAGCAAATTGAATAGTCCTATTTGGGCAGAGGTAGCAAATCAATTCGTGGACAGTCGCAAGTTCAAGCAGCCACTTTGTTTTGACCAGGTTGCTGTACTTTGTGCATCTTGACAGTTCAAGTCATGGTTACACACCCCAGCCATCGCTTCTCTGTCACCTAAGGCATGGAAAGCCCACCTCTCATCGGGATGCCGGCAGCTTCAACAAGCCCCGGCATGCCACAGAAAGCCACATGCCCTGTGCACAGGCATACACTGTTTGGTATCAAACACTTCTGCCGCTGCATCTACCACCCAGGTAAAAAAAAACACGAGGCGCCGGCAGCCGCAACAACGATCGGCACAGCCGCGGGCGCTGGGTGTGCGCCGCAAAACAGCGGCGAGTCCCTTTTGCCTGCGCTGCACGGCCTCGCAACCCCACACTGACGCCGCCAACCCTCAGGGCAGCGGCAGCCCAAACAGGCTCCGGTCGGCGGCCATCATGGCCGCCATGCCCAGGTACGCGTTGCACAGCAGCCGCTCGTCGCCGGCGGCCTGCGCGGCCGCGAGCAGCCCGCGCAGCGCGCTCGCCTGCGCCGCCGGGCGCGCAGCCAGCTGCGCCTGCGCGCGCATCCGCCCGAGTGAGGATCCACGATGTGAATGCACAGTGAGTTGCGGAGCAGCCCTGCATACAGGGCCCGCTGTTGCAACTCGACACCCTGGCTTGCATGGGCCGTGCATGTCCGCAGGACGCGGCCGCCTGCAGGCGCATACATGCAGAGGGGTTGTACAGCACCAAGCAGACAGCGCTTGCCGCCTATGACAATGCCTAAAATCTCGGTCTTCAAGGCTGGAGCGGAGCTCCCAGCCACAGCTGCCTCGTCATGCCCCGACCATAAAGGCAGGGTGCGCGCCCGCAGGAAAGTGGCGGCCTGCAGGCGGACGCGCGCGTCGGGGTCGCGCAGCAGCCCCGCGAACAGCGCCTCGCCGCCCGCGGCCGCCAGCGCGCGCGCGTCGCCGGCGCACCGCGCGGCCGCAAGCGCGGTCACGGCCGCGCGCGCGTCCGCCGCCGCCGCCGCCCAGCCCTGCAGCAAACGAGGCAAGGGGTGCAGGAGTCAAACAGATGGCTTTGGCGGCCCGGGGGCACCATGCGGCTGACACGTTCAGCCAGGTGACACCATGCGGCCACATGCTCAAAGCCACGAAAGGCAGCGCTGTTCAGATACATCGGCGATTGCGCGCTGATGAACATTAGTGCCAAGCGGCGGCGTGGCTGGCGCCAGGCCCACAAGCCAAGCGCCCCCGCTCGTCGTCACGAGCGGCCCGTCTCACCGGAGCCTCCTCTGTCAGCCCGCCGGCGCGCACCGGCAGCACCGGCGCGTCGGGCGGCGGCAGCAGGCCGCGCGCCAGCCGCGCGAGCAGCGCCGGCGGCACGCGCGCCAGCAGCTCCGCCGGCACGCCCGCGCCGCCCGCCAGGAATGCGCCGGTGGGCGACGCGGTGGCGGCGAGGCCAGCGGCGGGCTCGCAGGAACCCTGGACAGGGTTTGAGCCAGGGTCCGAGGCGCCCGGCGACGGCGGCGCGGGGTGCGCCAGCAGCAGCAGCAGCAGCAGCTCCGCTGTCTCGAGCATCGCCTCAAACCTGGCGCGGCATGATCCACGCTTGACGCATTCCATGGCGCACACCATGCCTTCACCACCGGCAGTCACTGGTGTATCGACAGCCACAAGAGAAGCACGCATGACAGCAAAGTCCACAATTTCCTCAGATCCCCAAGAACGCAAGCAGTGCTGCTTGGAACTGCATGCAAGAGCAAGCAAGCCATGGGCAGCCCCAGTCAATGTGCTCTTGGGGGCTGCATGAGGGGCCCGATCTGTAAGAAAGCTGCAGGCCGCACCGCGCGGGCGGCGCCACGTCGAGCACCCAGCTGACCGTGGTCGCCAGCGTGGCCAGGGCGATGCCGTCCAGGTCGCGCCCCGCCCACACGCTCCCCCTCGCCGGGTGCGCCCACTCCGGTTCCCGCCCGCCGCCGCCGCCGCTGCCGCCCTTGGCCGCTTCAGCTCCGCCGCTCTGGGTGCGCACCCGCACGACGCCGGACTGGCTTGAGCGGCGGCGGGGCCGCCCGCCCGCGGTGCCAGCCGCAGAGTCGTCGCCCTCGTCGGCCGGGCCGCCGCCCGCGGCCGGGACGTGCAGGGACCCTGCCGACGACCTCTCCTCATCCACGGCATCCGCCGGGTCGCCCCGAGCGCCGGCGCCGCCGGCGGCGCGCGCGCCGCCGGCGCCACAGCCGTCCTCGTGCTCGCCGCCCGACGGGCTCCCTGCCTTCGACTCGGCCCGGGACACCGACCCCGATGCCGCCGCGGAGCCGGCGCCGGGCTCGGCGCCGCTGCCTGGGGCGGTCCCTTGGGCGCTCAGGTCCGCCCCCGACACACCCTCAGCGACCAGCGCCGCGCCCGCCCCCGGCTCTGCCAGGGGCGGTGCGCCCGCGGCCTCGCTGGCCTGCCCGCTGCCGCCCGCCGCGCCGTGCTCGGCCGCCCTGTCTTCCTCCTCAGTCACGGCAGCCGTTCCCACGGCGGCTGCTTCACTCCGCTCGCAATCGCTCTCGTCCGCCACATGCTCTGGCATGGCGGCGCCCAATCCGTGCGATGCCGCTCTCAGGCCGCCTTGCAGCGCCTGCCCGTCGCCCGGGCCGTTCCGCATGCCAAAGTCCCCGACCTCGCTCCCGCAGCCCTCCACAACCTCCGCTACCGCGCCGCCATCAGCGTCGCCGCCGCCGGCGGCGGCCTCGCCGGGCTCGCCCGGGACGGCGCCGTCCGGGCCCAGGGCGGCGGCGCCGCCGGCCGCGCCCCAGCCCGGCTCGGGCAGGCCCACGTCCAGCGCGGCGGCGGCCTCGACCGCGGCCGCGCGCTTGGCGTGCAGCAGCAGCCGGCGCACGGCGCGCACCAGGCGCAGCGCCGGGTTGGCGCCCGGGCGCGCGCGCGCGAGCGTGTGGCGCAGCAGCCGCGCCAGCTCGCCGCGCGCGGTCGGCCCGCCCGCCGCGTCCGCCGGCGCCGGCAGCAGCGACAGCCGGCGCGCCGGCGGGCTGTCCGGGTCGCACTTGCCCTGCGCAAGCAGGGACGGCGAAGAGGGTGTCGGGTGCGCCGCATGGCGGCTGGGGCAGTCCAGGGTAGAGTTAAAATGAAGGTGGCAGCAAGATCCTCCCGCACTGCTTGCCATAATGCGACTGCCTCGTCCTCATCGTCCCACAGCAGGCCCAGCAGCGCACCTGCATGCCAATGCAGAAGGCAAAGGGAAACAAACGTGTGCCGTGTTCATGGGGGAAGAGGCGCCCACCGCATCCTGCTCGGCCAGCTCGCGCTCGATGGACGCGCGCAGCAGCGCCAGCAGCCAGGCCTCGGCCGCCGCGCCGTCGGAGACCACGCGTGTGCCCAGCAGCTTCTGCAGCGCCAGCCACGCGGCGCCCACCTGTGACAGCAGTTTGCGCTTCTGGCTCAAGCTCCAGCGCAGTGTGATGAGCGCTGGGCTCCTGCGCGGAACAGGGCAGGCGCGCCACAAAGCTGGAGCCTGTCAAGATCGTGTTGCAGCCTGGGTCAGCCTGCAGGGCTGCTGAAGCATCAAACTACAGGATGTACAAGCTCCAAACCCTATGCTGAGCATGCTTTGGAAAGCCTTGGCGTTGCGACCCCGGGCGCGCGGACTCTGGCCCTGCAGCTCCGCTTCACCCCGCGCAGCGACTGCATGGCGCCCGCCCCGGCGCGCACCCCCTCCTCGGCGCTGGCGGCGGCCAGGATGCGCGCGGATGTGGTCCCCGACGCGCCCGCCTGCTCCAGCGTGAGCGCCGCCAGCGGCTGCAGCTCCGGACGCGGTGCGCCGCCGCCGGCCTCGCCCGCCACACGCTCCAGCCAGGCAGCCGCGACGCGTACATGGCGCGCCGGTGGCGCCGGTGGCGGCGGGTCCGCCTCGTCCGCCTCGTCCTGCGCATTCAGGTTTCTCGGTGGCCCTTGAGCGGCTGCAGGCGCATGTGAAGGTGCGGAGTGCGGATGTGAGGACATGGAGATGTGGTGGCGAGATGTGGTGACCGCGGCTGGTCACACCCCACTCCTGGCTCCGCTTCAGCTTTGCCGGCGGCGCTTGGCGCACGTGCCCCTTGGGTTGACGCTCGCGACCGTGCGCGGCAAACCTGCGCGCCAACGCCGCAGCAGCGCCAACAGCGGGAAACAGGGGCTGGCCGAGCGGCACACGCCGCGGGAGGAGGCCCTGGCGCCGCGCCTGCCCGCGCTCGGCCAGGCCGCACAGCGCGTCCGCCAGCTGCCGCGCGAACGCCGGCGCGCCGCTGCGCACCGCGGCGCACGCCGCGTCCGCCGCCGGCTCGGATGCCAGCAGGCCGCCCAGCGCGGCCGCCGCGCGCGCGTCCAGGGCGGGGGTGAACGCGCCGCCGCTGCCGCCCTGCACGCCCTGCGCGCCCAGGACCCAGCTTGGGGTCTGGGGCTGCGCCAGGGTTGCTGCGCCATGCCAGGCCGCAGCCATGACGTGGGCCGCGAGGGCCGAGCCTCTTACGCGCCTCCCACAATGCCAGCAGGCCAGCCTCGGCACTCACGTCTGACACTTACCAACTGCACCAGATCCATGCATGCATGCCCTTGACCGCCACGGCCGGGCGGCGCTGGGCGCACCGGCGCGAGCAGGCAGTCCAGCAGCACCGCGAGCAGGCAGCGCGCGGCCTCGCGGCCCGGCGCGGCCGCCAGCGCGCGCGCGACCTCGACCGCGCCGCCGAACGCCTCCAGCGCGCACGCGTCCAGGGTGTCCCCCAGACCCTGACACAAGCCCTGCGTGCCCCCTGCCGCCGCCCCGCGCCCCGCCCAGCCGCCGCCCTTGACGCCCCCGGCCGCCGCCTGGCCGTTGCTAGGCTGCCGCTCCTCGGCGCCGGGGTCGCTGGCGGGGGCGCCGCCTGGTTCGCGCGAGGCGCTGCCGCGCGCGTACAGGCGCGCCACGGCGAGCTGCACCAGGTGCGTGTGCACCTGCTCGCCCCTGCGCGGCGGCGCGCGCGCTCGGCCCAGCAGCGGTGACAAGCGCGTCACGTACCGGGCCTGGCTGCAGGCAGGCCCCCCCGGCCACCCTCGAGCAGAAGAGCGGCGCAGCGTCCACAACTGACGGTGGCCGCAGCACTGTGGCGCAAGTGTCCAGTCCCAGGTGCAGGCACGCCCTGCAGGCCGCCCTCGAGGACAAGATCGGCGCGGCGTCCACAGACCCGCAACTGACAGCGGCGACCCACTGTGCGGCAACCATCCAGCACCAGGCGCAGCGTGTGGGAGGAAGGGGAGTCGCTCCGCGCGCAGCCCGAGGCGGCGCACCAGCGGTAGCGCTCGGCGCAGCGCAGGAGCTTTGCGCACGCGGCCGGCGGCAGCGCGGCGGCCCACGCGCCGATCGGCCGCCCGGCCGCGGCGGTCAGGTGCAGCAGGGCGCCCAGCGCGGCGCGCCACACGACCTCCGCATCCTCCTTGCGCTGCGCCGCGCGCGCCACACCGCTCTGCACACGTGCGGCTCAGCGCGCTGCACACGCGCGGCGCAGCGCGTTGCGGCTGGCTGCCCTCTGCCCGGCTGCGCTGCGCCGAGCGCACCAACCCGCCTCTGCACCCGCGCGGCTCAGCGCGCTGCAGCTGGACGCCCTCTGCCTGGCTGTGCTGCACCAGCTCCTCTGTCAAAGGAACACTCCCTGTTCACGTTGCGAGCAATAAAGTGCACTGAAAGCAAGGCGAGAGGTTCGTTGGGGAGGAGACGGGAGGGGCGCCCAGTGCGCAGACACGAGTGCGAATCACGCTGCGGCGCGGCCGCTGGCCACGCCTGCACCCAGCCGCGCTCGCTGGTACACTAAGCACCCCGGCATTGCTTCCCCGGCCACAAGCTTGCAGTCGCGCCGGACGCGCGCCGGCGGGCCGCCGCACCCGCGTCAGGTGCAGCAGCAGCTCGCCCAGCAGCAGGCGCAGCCACGCGCGGAAGCGCTCCGTCTCCGCCTCCGCCGCCGCCTCGGCCGCCACCTCTGCCTCTGCCTCGGCGCCCGCTGCGGCCGCGCGGCCGGGCGGCTCCGCGGCCAGCGCGCCGCCCGCGGCCGGCGCGGCCTGCGACGGCGGCGGCCGGAAGAGCAGCTCGCCGTGCGCGGCCAGGTTGTACGCCAGGTCGAAGGCGCGCGCACGGCCGGCCGGCGCCGCGCTCGCCAGCACCCTGCGCGGCGCCCGGGGCTCCCTGGGCAGCTGGGCGTGCTGCAATAAGCACACCCGCGTCGCGCATGTACCCACAAACAAGCTTCCTGAGCGCTCCGCTCTTCGAGTACAGACGGGCCTTCATCCGCACTGCGGCGGCAGGTCACGGCTGCTTGCCCGCGTCGGGCGCGTGAGCGCGGCCGCCGCACCCTTCTAACACTGCTTATGTACCAGGGCATAGCAGGTAAGTAGCAGGTCAATATACTCAATCTTACCAGCTTGCACCGCTTGATCTGCTTTTCCTGCCATGATGAGGTAGGGTTGCTCAGGGCGGACGCGGGGGGCGCGCGCCGGCGCAGCAGCAGCAGCGCGAGCGGGAAGGCGGCCGCTGGGCCGGCCGCCAGCCAGAGGTCGGCGACCAGGCGCACGAGCGCGGCCGCGCACAGCTGCCGCGCGCCGCCGCCCGAGCCGCCCGCCGGCGCGCCGCGCGCGCCCGGCTCCTCCTGCGGCGCGTCACCCAGGACGCTCACCCCGGGCGGCGCGCGCGACGTGGTTCTCTCACAGGCGGCGTCCTCGCGCCGCCAAGGCCGGGCTGCCCTGTGCGTCGCTCGCCGAACAGCCGCTGCGGCTGTGTGTGAGTCCACGGCCAGCACGGATGCTGGCCCGCGTTCTGGACAGTCGGGAGACGGTCAGGACGAGACAGTGGGTCGCCGCCACAGAGGCTGCCACCTAGGATGTACCCCAGCTTAGGGGACGCGCACCGCGCACAACGCCTCCAGGCACGTCGCGACCTCCTCGGCGTCCAGGTCCAGCGGCTCGGCCTCCGCCAGCGGCCGCGGCTGGAACAGCAGGCGCGGCCTGCGGCGCACCACGCGGACGCTGAAGCTGCGGCGCAGCCACGAGCGAGAGGCGGGTTGTCGCGCCGTGCGTGCCAAGCAGCCAGACACTGTGGTGACACGTATCGCTGAGCGCCAGCTGCCACGCCAATGCGGCCGCGCCATTGCGGCCGCGCCACGTCCGCACTGGCTTGCAAATGCTGTCCATCGAGCAGGTTACTGATCAGAGCACTCCCAGCTCGGACGCTGTCGCCGCCCAAGCGCCCGCGGCGCCCGTGGCGCACCGGCTGTTGCGCAGGCGCGGCCGCGCCGCGGGCCGCGCCGGCTCCGCGGACGCCTGCTGCGCGCGCTGCGCCGCGACCACGTCGCGCAGCGCGGCGCGCAGCTCGGCGGCCGGCGCGGTCGCCGCCGCCGCGGGCGCCGCCTCGGCGCCTGCCGGCCCACGGCTTGGTGAGTGCAGCGAGGCGGCGACGTGCAGGGCGCTCGCCATGCGTGGAAAGCAGCCAGGCGGTGGTGCGCCGGCTGCACGGCAGGGGCGCCGCTGCGACGAGGCCGGGACAGTGCAGGGAGGCGCGGCCAAGGGCGGCGTGTGGGGACGCAGCGCAGCGGGGCCGCCCCCATTGGGTCAGGCGCCCGGCGGGCAGGCCTGTCAGGCCTCTGCATCGACCAGCACCGGCAAACAAAGCTCCGCCCAGGGAATCAACCCTGACTGAGACCAGGCCCCACCGGCCAGGTGGTCGAGCGCCAGCGAGGGCAGGAACTCTGCCAGCGGCGCGCCGCCGCACGGCCAGGCCGCGCCACCGCCCCAGCGCGCCGCCAGCATGTCGTGCGGCACGCACGCGCGCTCCACGCCGCCCGCGACCTGCGTGCGCAGGTGCGCAGACGATCAGGGTTGTCTGCTGGAGCTCGTGAGGGGCGCCCAGCTCATGGGACCCGCCGGGCGGGGCACACTAGCTGCGCTGCCGCTCCTGGCGACCAGCGTGCGCAGCTATCAGCCTTGTCAGCTATTGCATATCAGCAGCTGTACAGCTCCAGCCCTCTCAGCTCACGACGGCGTCGCAGGCTACACTGAACCCACCACACCACAACCTGTCCAATGCTCGTTTGCAAGCGCCTGGGTGGCGGATGGGCCGCGCACTCCAGGCAGCGCCACCCCGACTGCCGCGCCAGCGAGCTCCGCCCCGCCTCCGGCGCCGCCCCACGCTGGTCCATGCGCGCCCGCCGCGCCGGCCGCGACGGCCTCGCCGGCGCGCAGGGCATCCAACGCTGCGGAGGGCGCCGAGTGAGTGCGCGCCGGCTGCAGCCCGACGCCGCCGCCGCCGCCGCTCACGCCCGCCGGCGGCTCGGACGCGCTGCCGCGCGTGTGCAGGCCCAGCGCGGCGCCGTCCTGCGGGTGCCTGGCGCGCCGTGCGCGGGCCACGCTGGGCGCGCCGCGCGTGGCCCGACTGCGACGCCACAGGAGTGCGTGCGATGGCGTCGGGACAGTTGTGGTATTGACAAGCAGCGCACCCTGATGCAAGACCAGAGGGCGATTGCCTGCCTCTTTGGATGCACTACGTCAGCCACACGCAGACATGTGCACCAGACCAGACAGCATGCACATCTGTGGTTCAGAACCATCAGAGCGAAGCGCGCCGCACTTTGCGTCTGCGCCCATGTCCGGGTGCGCGGCTGCCAGGCGCGACGTGAGCAGGCGCAGGAAGCCCAGCGCCCGCGTCAGCCCTGCACGCCTTGCTCCTGGCCTGATCAGGATGCGCGCTGTCTCTGTGGCTTCGAGCGCAGCCCTCTTCCCGGTGCAGCAGTGCATGCAGAGCAGCAGGCGTGCACTGCACGGTGACACTGGAGCCATGCTGCAAGGTGCCGCATGAGCCATGCTGGACCGCTGCGGAGCACATGCAGGCCGATGCATGCCTGCATTGCGCTGCAGGCACAAGTCCGTGCTTCAGTGGCTGCAACTGGGGGTGTGTGAGCCAGGCGCACGTTTCTCACTGGCATGGCTGCTGCTGCAGACCGCGCAGAACGCGTCCACGCGCCGGAGCATTTGCGGGGAGGCCGGGTACCTGCGGGGTCCCAAAGCGCTGGTCGGAGGTCCGCCGTGTTTGCGTTCGCTGCCCCGCTCACGGGTCCGAGCTGAGGCACAGTATAGTTGCAATAAACAACAACAGCAAGCACCCATGTTGGCAGGTCTGCAGGAGCCGGGCGAGCGGGGGGCGCCGGGAGCGCCCGCACCGGGGCAGGTAGCGCTCGAGGAGGACGACACATTTGCCGACGCTCGCAGGGCTGCGAGCACACGCAGAGCGCGTCAGGCTCCGCCCAGGGCCTGTGGCGGCGGCGAGCGGGGGCGTGCAGCGCGCGGGCCGCGCAGCGCGCACCTGATGGGCTCGGTCAGCGCCCGGTCCACCACGGCCTGGTACACGAGGTCCGGCGTGGCCAGGTACTCCTGCAGGCACGTTCGCAGCAGAGGCTGTGAGCGCTGTCTGCACCATGCGACGGACCCGCTGCGCCGGACGCGAAGGCTGCATGACCGGAGCGGCACTATCGAGATGTCCAGCAGCGGTGGCCGCGCCTGCAGGACCTGGAGGGACGGCCCCTCCAAGGTGGCACCCAGGGGCTGCGTGCAGTCCGCCAGGGCCCGCAGCAGCCTCTGCGGAGGTCCCGCCGCGGAAGCCATGATGATCTATGAGCAACATGGCCTCAGGCCTGTCACCATGCCACCGCGGATGGCCGCGGCACGCGGAGCAGGGCCTCAGCAATGCTCTGCTTGACAGACGCAACACATTTTGCAAAGCAGCAAACGCTCTGCTCCAATCTGTGCGATACGCCACGTCAAAACAAACAACAGCCAAGCGCGTTGACACCAGACGGTTAGCAAAGTGGCGCTGCCTTCCAAACAAAGCGGAGTGGTAAAGGTCTTTTAATCCAAGGTTTTGGCACAGGCGTTGCAGGCGAGCAGTGCTGCAAGAACTAGCTGGCTGGGCACGCCAATGACATTATATTTTGGGCTGCCAAATAGTAGGGCGGGTGCAGAGCTTGAGCACTGCAATGTGGCGGGACATCAACAGGCCGGCGGGACCCCTAGGTGTCACGCTGAAGGGCATCCCGGGCATGACCAGCGTGACACGGTTGTTACACGGCGACGAGCTGCCACCGAGGTCACCAGCGGACTGTGCAGAGGAGCTTGCTCAGTGCGCGCATGCAACGCAGCCCTCCAGCACCGCCGCTCCCACGGCCGAGCTACAGGCATACATGGTACGCTCTGGCACCTGGTTCACGCTTTTGTGACAGGCACGACACAGTTCACGTCTGTTTATACAATGATGCATGCTTGCAGCAAGTCAGGCTGCGCAGGCACACATCCAACGCGACGTCAACTGCTTGGCCGCAACGGACAGAGCAACGAGACATGCAGCGGTGCAGCAACGTTACTGTCGTGCTGCTGCTCATTCTTGGCAATCTTGATGCATAGTTTTGCAGGCGTGTGCAACCTTGGTTGGCACGCGCCTCACCCTCTTCGCCTCACTCACGCAGGTGCCCCGGCTGCAAGCAAAGCTGCTTGACGGCAGCGACGGCGCGCCCGCCGCCTCTCCTGGCGTCTTGCAGGTGCGCTTGTTCTCGACCGTGTTGGCAGCTTCTGGCCAACACTGGCCTCTTCGCTCACGCCTTCTTGGAGGGATAACCGGATCCAGCTCTTTGCGGCGCTTACATACACTGGAAGATCGGGGGCGCCATACAACCAGGGCCAGGGCGTGTTTGCCGTGCCCCGCGTTGGCTTCAGCAAGGCTGGTATGACAGCACCCCGTCTCCGCAGGCGGTGCTGGGCGGGCCGCTGATGGCGCCGATGCTGCGGCTGCTGGCGGACGAGGTGGAGGCGGTGCGCGAGGCGGCCGGCGCTCTGCTGGGCGCCGTGCTGGAGCGCGCGCCCGACGCCCCGGCGCTCGTGCCGGCCGTCGCCGCCGCGCTCGTGCTGCGCCTGGCCGGTGCGCTGCACTCTGGCTCTGTCGGCTGTCGGCAGGCTGGATCACTGGATTCAGTCTGCAGAACTGTCCTGATTTATCATTTTACCCTGCTGCGGTGGGTCCAAACCTGTGCGCGCTGCCCTCACAAGTTATCATTCCACATGGTCTGTTTGGTCTCTTCGGCGGACGGCCTTGACCTGGGCTTGTATACGCTCGTTTCGTCTGTTGCCAGACGGCAACCTGGCATTGAACTGGCACATGCGGCCCATGCATCAGCCTCGCTGTCTGCTGAAGCACAGTCTCTGTCTCGCCGGCCGCTGTGCTGCTCATGTAGGCAGCCGAGCCACTGCCATAGGCACAGCGTGTCGCCGCGTGTCGAGCCTGCGCCCTTGAATCCAATGGTGCAGCACTCCACATGGCAGCACGAAGCCATGCCGCGCCCTTGAGCAAGCCGGGCAGTTATAAGCAGCCTGCATGTGAAGCTTACAGTGCAGCCGTTTGCGGAGCGGCAGGCAGCCACGGCGCGCCGGCCGAGCCGTCCGAGGAGGTGCGGCTGGCGCTGGTGCGCCTGGCGGCTGGGCCCGTCCTGGCGCGCGGCGGGCGCGCGCTGCCGGCCGCCGCGCCGGACCTGGCGGCCGCCCTGCGCCACGCGCTGGCGGACCCCTGCCCAGACATCATCAAGGCGCGCTGCCCGCCCGTGCCTCATGCCAGGCGCACCGATGCCGAGTCGAGGCCATTGCCGTAGCAGTGATCCTCGACATACGCAGCATCACACAGAGGGACAGCGGTGTTCGCATCACCAGCGCTCCGATGCACATCCAAGCCACCGCCAAGTGAGCGGCTGCAGTCGGTCATGCACGCTCGGGAAACTTGGCCAGAGTTCCGTGACCAATGGGACGGTGAGAGCTGCAGAGAGTGCTGACCCTACGGAGGTGTGCAGGCGGGGTGCGGCGGCACGGTCGGGCTGGCGGCGCGGCTGCCCGCCAACGCGCTGGCGGCGCAGGGCGGCGGCCTTGCGGCAGCGCTGGCCGGCTGCCTGGCGCATGCGCACTCGCGCGTGCGCCTGGCCGCGCTCGCGGCGCTGGACGCGCTGGTGCTGCAGGTGAGGGGCTCTGTGCAGGGTATTTGTATTGCAGTTAGAGCGTGCGCTTCTGCAGGAGCCTGGCCAGTCTCAGGGTGCTGAACGCGCAGGCGCTGCACACTGTACTGATGCAGTGGCAGGCGTGTCGGGCGCTAGGCCTTGGGGCCGCGCGGGAGCCCAGCGTTGCTGGCATCACATGCACGGCAGACATTGGGGCGTTGCTCTGCTCAGGTGCCTGGGCGTACGGCACTGGACTGTCCGCACGCGGTCTGAAACAAGGGGCTTTAGAACACGTGTGCTCGTCAGCTTTCTGGTGCTCCCAACACCCAACAATTACAGGGGCGGGACTTTCATGCCGCCCCTAAGGGCTGCGACCCTGCAGAGCTCCGGGCCGCAGCGCTCCCTGCGCAGCGGCGACGGGCGTTCAGATGTGAAGCGTGGGTGGTGCGGCTGCGGCGGTCGTGACGCCCGCGCCGGCCGCAGGGCCTGGAGCTCTCGGCGCTGCAGGGCGCGGCGCTCCCCGCGGTGCGCACGCTGGCGGGCGACCGCGCGCCGGCCGTGCGCGAGGCGGCCTTCGCCGCGGCGGCGGGCTGGTTGCAGCGGCACAGGCGCGCCGGCCTGGGCGCAGCAGGGCATGCGCGGCCCCGCGCGCGCTGCATGCATACCATGGAGCGCACGCCGAGGCAATGCGCGAGGCGCCTTTTGCCTGCATGTTTGTCTCTTGAGGACCTCATTCAGGCGGTGTGAGGCGGGCGCCGGACTCTGTCCTCGTCAGCTAGCACCTGCGCACCTCATGCAGGACGCCTGCTGTGGGTGCTGCAAGCTTAGCACTACAATGGCCTTGTGGCCCGGCATCGGGCGGTTTTTGGCCTTTGGCTCTCATGACGCAGCACGTTGTGCATAGACGCCAGGCCCTGCAGCCGTGCGGCTCGCTTCTTCAGAGACAAATGCGCAGCCGCTCAGCGCGCCGCGCGCGCGCGCCAGGGGCCCGGAGTGGTGGGAGGCGCTGCTGCCGGTGGTGCTGCTGGCGCCGACGGACCCGGCGCCGGCCGTGGCTGCGCGCGGCCTGGCCCTGGTCGGTGGCCTGGGCGCGGGGGAGCGCGGCGCCCAGGACGGCGCCGACGCCAGCGCGCAGGCGGGTCCCAAAGTCATCTGCGTGTTTACCAACTTCGTTGCCAAGAAGATACTGGCAACTGTGCTTAGACTGAGATTTCGGTAACCTGTTTACTCTGTTTTGTATGGTTCCAGGTCCAAGGTCTGTCTGATGCTGGAGCAGGACGGCTCCCTGCTAGTGCGCCTGTGGCATGATTTGGTGGCAGTGGGAATATCGTGACTGTTTCCCGTCTACCGCTCTCAGTGCTCGTGGCTGCCACCTCGGAAGTGCAGTCCCGACCGCCTGTTATGGTGCAGGGGGCTCCAGATGATGTTGCAGAGGACGATGCGCTCGCGGCGCGCGCATACGCTGCTGCCGCGGAGCAGCAGCCCGCGCGGCGCATGGCGTTCCTGCAGCCGTTCCCGGCGCGCGCCCGCCCCGCGACAATGCCGCCCACAGGCTGCGCTCACACGCATGCCCGCCCAGGTGAGCGAGCGGGCCAGCGTGCTCTCAGCTGTTGCCCTGTGTGGCGCTGTCGCAAGGCCTGCGAAGAACTTCGCTGCAGCCTTGGCGCACGTGTCCAACATGGCCGCAAGTCGGCACTCTGCTGCCACGGCCGCATTCACGCCCTGTGTCAGAGCCGGCCCTGTGAGGCGCGTCGCCTCGACCTGTGCGGCACACCGACCCTAAACCTTCCTTCTTGACCTGTGCGCGGCATGCGCGGCCCAGGCACGGCCGGCGGCGGCGCTGCGGGGCCGGGTCGGGGCGGCGCTGCCCGCCGTTCTGCCGCCCGCGCTCGCGGAGCTGGCCGGCTGGAAGCCCGCGCTGCGCGCGACGGCCGCGCGCCAGCTGCGCGCGCTCGCGCAGCTGGGCGAGGCCGCGGCCGCGCCGCACCTGCCCGCCCTGCTCGCCGCGCTCGCGGCCGCGGCAGGTGCTGCCCCGGCCGGGCCCGCCCTCGCCCGCCTGGTTGGTGCAGCCGCGACGGCGTGCAGCAGTGCTTCCCCGCGCATGCTGTAGCGCCTGCGCGCGCGCGCCGCGCTGGGGAGGGCGGCGGCGGCGCCGCCGGCCAGCGCGTCCCGCTGCGCGCAAGCGCCGGGACGCCGGCGCCGTGGCTGCGGGCCGTGTGCATATGGTAGGGTAGGGTATAGGGTTAGGGTAGGTTAGGGTAGGCCAGCGCTTCGCGCTGCGCGGAAGCGCCGGGACGCCGGCGCCGTGGCTGCGGGCCGTGGGCAGCGGCATGCCGCGCCGTGGGTGCTGCGCGCCTGCTGGCCGTGCCGGGCGGCTGTGCGCCGCGCTGCCGTTGCCTGCTCGCCCCGATGCGCACCGTGCTGACTTGCCGCATCTTCCCATCTAGAATGAAGAGGAGGGTGCCGAGGCGGCCGCACACGCGGTGGCCGGCCACGCAGGCAGTGCTTTTTATGCATGCGCATCCTGCTGTGGGGCCCGGCCCAGGCGATGAAGGCGCTGCGCTGGCAGCGCATGGTTGCGCACAGGCGCAGCCCCTGCTGCGCGACCCGGCCCGGGCGGCCCAGGACAGGAGGCGCGGAGGCGGGTCAGGATATAGGGTCACGGCCACGCAGGCTGCACTCTTGCTGCAAGCAAGGCTTCCTGCGCACCCTGCTGCGGGGCCCGGCGCAGGCGACCCAGGACAGGAGGCGCGGAGGCGGCCGCGCACATGTGGGCCGGCCACGCACGCGGCGCCCTGGCTGCAAGCAAGGCTGCCTGCGCACCCTGCTGCCGGGTGCGGCGCAGGCGACGAGGACGCGGAGGTGGCGGCGCACGTGGTGGCGGCCGCGCAGGCGCTCGGCGCGCTGGTAGCCGCCCGGCGCTGGCTGCCGCTGGCGGCGCAGGCGGCCGGCGCGGCCGGCGCGCCGCCCGAGCGCCGCGCCTGCGCGCTTGTCGTGCTGTCCGCGCTGCTATTCGGCGCGGGTGCGGCCCGACCCCGCTGCGGAGCGGGGCCAGGGCTGGGGGTAGGGTCCCTGTGTGAGCGCTGGATGCGGCGGGCTGTGTGCGGCATGCGCGCTATGCCGTCAGAGTCTCGCCCATGCTTTCTTGCTCCAGGCAGGCGCATGTGCGGCATCCCCGCCGCCGTGGCCCTGCACACGCGTGCGCTGCCCTGCCTGCTGGCGCCTGCCAGCCGCATGCCGCCCCTGCACTGGCTCCGGCCGGCGGGCGGCTTGTTGCGCCCAATCGCTGCTGCTTTGACAAAGTAATGCATGCATGCATGCACAGCAGCTTTCATCATGGCAACAACAGGCCTGCCAGCAGAGCGTGCTGGCAGGCCGGCAGGGCCGCGCGGCTGCAGGCGCGGCGGGAAAGCTATTGCAGGGCATGCTGGCAGGCCAGCAGGGTGCGCGGCGGGGCAGGCGCGGCGGGCCAGGCGGTCGGCGAGGCGGACGCGGCGCTCGTGGCGGCCGCCGTGGCGAGCGAGGAGGCGCTCGCGTGCGACCACCCGGCCGTGCAGGCGCAGACGCTGGCCGTTGTCAGCAACCTGGTCTCGCTGGCCGGTGCGCGCGCCCGCGCCCGACCCCCAGGCGGCGTCGGGGCGCGGCGGAGCGCGCCGCTGCGGCAGGTTCAATTATTTTGGCAGGAGTCGTTTCCGCTGTCGCAGGCTGGCAGCGCTCTGCTTCAGCATGCGGCCTGGATCGAGTTGGGAGACGGGCTAAGGCGCAGCAGGCGCCTCTCCAGGCAGGGAGGGCGCCGCACCAGGCGCCTGGTCGGTGCGGGGGGCAGGCTGCGCGGCGGCTGCCTTTCATGACTGTTGTCTGTAACTGTAATGGGCGTTGCAACATGCGCCTCGCCAGGGGTTTCATTTGGACCCCGACGGCGCACGGCAGGCGCCGCGTGCGGGCGCAGCAGCCGCGCGCTGTGGCGTGCGCCTCGCTAGGCTTTTTAACTTTTGGTCCCGGATGGCGCGCGGCAGGCGCCGCGTGCGCGCGCAGCAGCCGCGAGCTGTGGCGCGCGCTGCTGGCGCTGCAGGCGCGCGGCGGCAGCACGCCAGAGCCCGGCACGGCCGCCGCGGGCGCGGCCGCCGCGGCGGCCGTGCTGGCAGCCGCGCTGGGCCTGCCGTCGGCGGACGGCCTCGCCGCGCGCCACGCCGCGCCGCTGCTGGCCGAGCTCTCCAAGGTGCCGCGGGCTGCATGTTCTCACATAGTTGGGCCCACTTCACCCTCACCTGTGCACGCGGCCTGGCGACACCAACACGGACATCTGCAGCAGGTCCTCTACCTCAAAGCGCCACCCTTTCGCAAAAAGCCTGGCTCACTTCTTCTAGGACAAGGATACTATTATTGGGCTGAAGGGGCGCGGTTAACAGAGGATGTGAAATCCAAGAGCGTTCCGCCGCACGGGGCAGGAGGCGCCCGGCTGGGACGCGGACACGCCCGGGCCGCTGGTGCTGGCGGCGCTGCTGCGCGCGTGCGGGCCGGGCACGCTGCGCGCGCTGCTGCCGGCCGCGCTGCAGGTCCTGCACGGCTGCATCGCCAGCCCCGACCGGCGCGCGCCTCCGCCTGAAGCGTGCTGGCGGTCTGGCAGGAAGTAGTGACTTGCACAACACTTGATTGTCAACTGGAGACGCTGTCATGCTGCCCTGGCCTTTCTGCGCCAGTGTCGCGCCCGCAGAGACTCTGTGCCCACGCCTGCCTGAGCCAGGGGCTTGCACTGCGCCCGAGCGTGCCCTGCCTGCGCGGACGCGCGGGGGCGCGGAGGGCGCTGGCCGTCGGCCTCAGCAGTGGCTGCGCTGACGGGCCTGCCGCTGCGCCGGCGCGCCTCTTCTCACCCGCGCGCCTCGTAAAGGCCTGAGGCCGCGCGCGCCGGCGCCAGGGACCCCGCGCTGCGCCTGGCGCTGCTGCAGGCGGCCGGCGAGCTGGCCGCGCGGCGCGACGCGCCCGCCGCGCTGGCGGGCGGCGGCGGCGCCGGCCTCGCGCGCGCCGCGCTGCTGCCGCCGCTGGCCTGGCGCGCGGGCAAGGCCGCCGCGGCGCTGCGCTTTGCCGCGCTGGCCGGCCTGGGCGCGCTGCTGTCGCGCCGCCTGCTGTCCCAGGCGCGCCGCGCCAGCTCTGACGTTCACACGGGCAGGGGGATGCACAAAACCTTCAGCTGGAGCAGGTCCGGGCCTGCCTGGGCCGGCGCTCGGCAGCGCCGCCGCTTCCTCTCTCAGAGGTCATGCTCCCGCAGCAATGCAGTGCGTGCGCCAATGCCCATTGGCGACTGAGCTGTGACACTGTGCAGCCAGCGACCGCTGCGCTCTTCTTAAATGCGCCCCTGGCATGCTCGTCACGTAGCATGTCTGCCTGATCGGTCTGCGGTGCGAGCGGAACCCCGCGCGCGGCCGGCAGGCGGACGTCGCCGCGCTGGCGGCGTGCGACGCGCTGCTGCCGCTGCTGTGCCAGATGCTGGACGAGGACTACTACGCCGAGTCGCGCGCCGCCGCGGCCGCCACGGCGGCGCAGCTGCTCGCCATCCTGCGCCCTGACCGCGGTCCCCCGCACGAGCCTGCACGTGCGGCCGCCCCGCACGCCGCCGAAGGAGGGGCCCCGCACGACGGCCCGCCTCGCGACCGCGCTGGCGGCGCCACAGCGCCCCACAGCGCGGCCAGCGGCGACACGGACATGCCAGACGCGCGGGCGCCGGCGGCCGCCCCTGCCGGCCCGGGCGGCGCCGCGACGAGCGGCGCCGGCGCGGGCGGGATTTGCGCAGACGTCGCCGCCGCGCGGGCGGCCGCGGTGGAGGCGCTCACGCCAGCGCTGCTCAAGCGCCTGGACGACAGCGCGGACGCCGTGCGCGCGGCGGCCGCCGCCGCGCTCGCGGCGCTCGCCGCGTGCCTGCCGGCGGCGGCGGCGGGCGGCGTTGCCGCGCCCGGGGTGGCCGGCAGTGGCGGCGCGCGGGGCTGCAGCCGCGCGCGAGATGAGCGGGCGGCCGCGGCGGCGGCGGCGCTCCTGGTGGGGCCCAAGGGCGTGCCTGGCATGCGTGTCGCCTATGTGCATGCGCGTCTGCGGAGGTCTGCGCACCGTGTGGCGCACGTGAGGCTGTCGCGTGCGGGCTGAGCGGCATGCGTGCCTTGGCAGGCCGCACGGCCTGGCCGGCGGCCAGCAGGGCATGGTGGCACATGTATGCATGCGTGCATGTCAGGGCATGAGCGTGACGTCCAGGTGACACCAGGCGGGGGTGCATGCCGGCAAGCCTGCTGGGTGTCTGCCCTGTTAGCCTTCCAAAAACCCTGCCGTCCATGAAACCCTACACAAAGTCGCGCAGGTGCATGCGGAGGACGCCGCGCCGGCGGTGGCAGCCGCCGCCTGCGCGGCGGCCTGCGCTCTTGCCGCGGCCGCCCCGCAGCCCGTGCGCGCCGAGGCGCTGCGCGCCGCGGCGCGCGCGGGCGCCGGCCCCGCCGCCAGCCTGGTGCTCGGCGCGTGCGACGCGGCGGCCGCGCGCGGCTCGGCCAATGGCGGGGAAGAGCGCGGCTGCTGACGCGGCCCGAGGATCCGAGCATGTGCTGTGCTTGTGTCATGGGGACGGCGGATGGCCAGGGGTGCGGCGCGGGGCATCAGCACCTGGTGGCTGGCGATTGGCTCGCTTGTCCGTCAGGCATGCGCGGAGCACCTGACTGTGCTCCTTTGCATCTCCTTGCTTTGGACAGCAACGCACTGCAACCAGGCAGGCACACGTCATGTAAGTGTGGATGCCTAGGTGTGGGCATGGGGCGTTCATGCGGGGATGCACAGCACACCTCTCCGTGAGCGGCTGACCCGCTGTGAGCAGCTCCCAGCAAATGCATCGAGCATGCGCAGCATGCGGCTTGCCCACAGGCGGAGTGGTCCGGCCCATGCGCATGCGTGCGCAGCATGCGGCTGCCACCAGCATGAGTGAAACGCCAGCTTCCCAGAAGAAAGCAGATGCACTGCAGCATCTCGGGTTCCCACGTGTTTGGCCAACCCAGCTTGGCCAACCAATGCACTATGGTGCTTCACGTGCACACATGCGCGAAGCGCAAGTGTCGAATACAGATGCGGCAGGCAAGTCAGTGCAGCCCGCACAGCAGGCGCCACTGCCAAAGCAGAGCAAAGCTGGATACTGGGGCGCCGCAGAATATACACAGCCATAAGCGTGCGGCGCGAGTTCTTGACCCCAGTGAAGGCAGCAGAAAAGCACGGCGCACAGCATGCAAGCTTCTGTGTGAATGCACAACTCCAGAGCATTTGCACAGCGGGGTTCATGGCAGGCTCGTCGTGCGCAATTGATAGACTGGGGGCTGACAGCATGCAGAAGTAACGAGCAGGCGAGCGGTGCTGCGTTGTGTGGGGCTGCGGCAGGGCCGTGAAGGCGCAGTTGTCTGCAGTCTGCAGTGCAGTGGGCCAGACAGGGGCTTTGGGCAGCTGGTCAAGCGCACGGCCTTTGCGCGGTTGACCGCGGCCTTTTCTTCTGGTATCAAGGCTCGTTGGGCAGCTTCAAGGGGCCTGAACATGCATGGCATGTGTATACATGGTATATGAACGCCTGGGCTCCCCTCGAGCCTGTGCAGCAGCACGTTGTCTGTCTGCCGCACCTTGACGCAGTCCATCTGACTGTGCCTGTTGCGCCAATGCATTGGTCTTTACGAGTGCGCTGTCCCAGAGCTGCAGCTGGCATGAGCGGGTGCTAGCTGATATGTGTCCACAGTCATGCGCGCGCGAGTCTGGACCCGTTTTTGCACTGCGCTTGGGCTGGCACCAGAGCATGCAAGGAGTGGGGCTCAGCAATGACTCACCAAAACATGCACTCACCAAAACATGCATACAGTCCTAGCCTTCCTGGCGCGCGTCCTCGTCCTCTCCCACAAACACATGGCAGCACAAACAGCGTGTATGTGTTCCCTCGCCGCAGTGCATTTCTGGCTCTCCAGTGCTGCGCTTGTCCCAACTAAGGCATTTCCTGTTCAGCTGGCGGTTGGGCCTGTGCATGTACCCCCAATTTCACACAACAAGTCAGTTCTGATAAGCGTCATCCTCGCCCTGTTCATCATCATCCTCACCATCATCAGCACACGACCGGCCCCCCGCTGCCGCCCACGCGCGGGCGCGCTCGTGCGCAGCCATGGCTGCCGGCAGGTCGGACGCGCCGGGGGCAGGCCAGCGCCGCCAGGCCAGGCGGCGTAGGCTGGCCTTGGCCCGGTGGCGCCCATCAGGCGGCAACTCAGCAAATCCCACCTCCACCGCAAAGCGGTCCCCGTACCTGGTTATCATCTCGAGCACAAGCTCGCGAGTGAGACGCTTCGCATGCTCAATGTCGTACTTACGCCCCCGATCAATACGGAATATGCAAATGCCGTCGCGCTCGGCGCACAGCTCTGCAGTTTGCAGGCAGGCATGGCACAGACGCTCCGAGACCATGGCCGCATCCAGCTCGTCGACCCACAGATCCATACGGCCCCCAGACATTATGTGCACAGACCTGACCTGTTCAAAGACCTCAACATCAAAGCTGTAGATAGGCGCCCCAGAGCTGTCAACCACAAGATGCGGGAGGCTAGTAAAGCCCTCCAGGAGGGGTTGATTGTCAATGCTCAATAGTCTGCCGATTTCACTGGCTGTTTCATAGGCTACATCACCGGCTCTCAACCGCAGAGTGTGCAGCCGTGGCAGCCACCGTGCCACGCCCGAGCGCGACCCCCACGCCAGGCCCGAGATGTACTCTTCACACAGGCCGAGCAGGTCCAGCTCTTCCAGGGCGCCTGGCAGGTACTTGGGCCACAAGCATTCGTTTTTGTGGTCGTAGACATCAGAGCAGTCAGTGCCCAGCTTGGTCAGGCGCAGGCCGCTCAGTTCCAGGGCAGGCCGCGCCATGTGGCCGCTCGCACAGGCCACCAGCTGCAGCGGCACGCCGGACAGCTGCAGCAGCGTGCCGCCGTGCCGGGCCAGGAACCCATCAAGCAGTGGCCTCTCCCACAGGGCGTCCTTACATGGCTCTTCATCAGTGCTGACGCAGAACTTGGCGGCCTCTACGCGGCCGGCCTGCGCGGGCTCGAGCACCCAGCGGCGCTGCGCGCCGGTCAGGCGCGCCGCGCTGAAGTCGAGCGCCAGCGGCAGCGGTCTTCTGCGCAGCAGCTCGCGCGCGCGGCGGCACACAGACGCCAGGCCGGCCGCGGCACGCACCTCCTCGGCTGCAGGGCGCGGCGGCCTGTCTGCCCAGACGCACCGCAGAATGGCGACCAGCAGCTCGTCGGGTAGTGTCATGAAAGGCACCTGCGCGGCCGGCAGGGCGCATGGCGCGAGGCTGCGCAGCTCGGGCAGCGGCGCGAGGCAGTGCAGCCTGGCCTTGAGCAGCCGGGTGAACACGCAGACATTGCTGCACGCTCTGCGTCTCCGCCTGCGGCCAGTGCGGTGCTGCGCCAGTGCAGAGCTGAGCTAGCACGTGCTTCACACTGCGAGGCTCATGGCCTGAACTTGACTCGGGGGTGCAGGGAAGTGCGGGCTGCATGCGCAGGGCACCTGTGGGCCCACCGCGCGCGTGAATGCCTCAGCAAGGCAAGGCATGCAGCTCGCCGCACCCCCGCGCGGAACCGCATGCTGGCTCTTCTTTGGCGCTGCTGCGCAGCACCTGGGGTCGCCAAGCTACGCGGGCCCCGCACGCATGCATGTGGAGTTGTGCTGCGCTTGTACCTGCTGAAGCGGGCCGCACCTCCTTGGCGGCTTGGCCACCAGGTCCAGGACTCGCCATGCCCACACCTGCGTGCGGTGCAAAGGAGGCTCGGGGTGCAGGCTATGACGAACGGCGCCCTAGCCCTTGGCCCTGGTGTCATGTATGCGCGGCACTGTCACCCTCCTCGCGCAGGGCACTGTGCCTGCAGGTGATGTCAACCACCTGGTTCGCAGCGTTTTCACGGCGCACAGCTGTGCCAAGTGATGACACACGTGGTTGGCGAGCAACAAGGCGGCACTGCCTGCAGTTTTAAGCGTGAGTGGTGAACGCAGGCGCGCGCCTTGTCTGTGCGTGCAGACGGCGCGCACTCGCTCCTTGATGGTACCGACTCAGCTCGCCCCCGCTCTCCTTGATGGTACCGACTCAGCTCGCCCCGGAGCCTGGTCAGCAGCAGCGCACCCAGCTGCTGCTCGCCCTGCGCAACGTGGCCTCGCGTAAGCAATCAGTGTTGTGAAAGCTGAGGCGCGCGCGCGTGCAGGGGCGTGCTCCGTGCCCAAGCCGTGTAAGAGCAGGACCTGGTTTGAGGCTGCTGCGGCAGTGGTCCAGGCAGTTTCTATGCGTGCCTGGTCGCCTGGAACAAGGTGCGCGCGCAGAGAAGGCAACAGGCCCCGAGGTGATAGGAGGGCAGGATGCACCACCAAGTCAGAGCGGGAGCAGCGCGCCTCTGCTTGCAGAGAGGCGCCAGAGCTGGGCGTGTCAAGAGCAGGCAAAGGCACTGCGTGAATGTTGCGTGGTCTGGCAACGCGCTGCCGCAGCGTTGTTCCTTCGAGGCAACGGTTCGGACTTGACCTGTTGCCAGCCTCCAAGCAAGTCCAAGGGGAAGGCAGGGTAGGTAATCTGGTGTCACACTTGAGTAACGCATGCACTGTGTGGCACGCTCAACATCAACGCTGTGAATCAGCAAAAACACTCGGTCTTGGCCTGGTTTGCCGCGTTGGTTATGAGGCAAGGCCTGGATTCCAGCATCGGGCTATGAGCCATGAAGGCACAGTTGTAATACTTGGGCACGCTCTTGGCCAGCCCGCAGTTGCCTGCCAGGTGTGCTCACAGCTTGCACCTGCTGCCATCCACCTGTCACCGCAGCGCGTGTTACCAGCAGTTGGCAGGTGAGGGTAGCACCAGCTGCTGGGCGCAAAGGGTCGAGCAGCGCCTTTTGTGCTGAACAGGCTCAGGGGAAGCCATGCGTTCAGACATGGGCATCTTTCGCCACAGCTGCCCAGTAGACCTCGATCCCAGGAGGACCAAGCGCACAAAGCCCTGTCTGGTCCACTGCAGACAGGCGCGCCTCCACCGCCCTGCCGCTGCTCCATTCAGCAGAGCACCGCTCGCCTGCGCGGTACTCTTCCGTATTGCCAATCCCAGCTGCCAGTTGCCTTGCTAGAGTTCGCCCTGGTCGAACGTCCCTCCGCGGCCTGTCCGCGCTGGCGCGCTGGTCTTCGTGCATGCAGTGTGCTCCACAGCTGCAGTGGTGCCAATAGCCACGCCAGGCGCTATGCTCAGGCCTCGCGTGCTGCCTGGGCCCGTCTTGGACACGGGCAATGCGCTTGATACGCGCGCTGCAAAGCGCGCAGCGGCGTCAAGCAGGCGCTCAGCGTCGCATAGGAAGGCGCCACCGAGCGGCAGCGCCAGGCTATTGAGCGCAGCAGCGAGGCCAAGCAGCGCGTGGGGCAAGCTGGCCGCGGCGGAGCAGGCTGGGCGCCCTCGGCCCTGCGCACGTGCTGGCAGCCTCATGCAGTGACCCTCTGGAGACACAGGCCTCTGGTTGTAAAGGCGCTAGGCCTCCTTGCGTGCCATGACACTGATGAACAGCTGCAAGGTCAACGCCAGTGCGCATGCGCAGCGCGGCCGACATGCAGCGCAGGCTGCCCAGGCGCGTCGGCTCACCGTTCTCCTGCACCCGCCAGCCCGTACTCACGTCCGGGGCAGGCGGGAGGGGGGGCGCATCAGACGGCCCTGCGGCACCGATGCGCCAGGAACTCGGCCAGTCTCCCAGAGTAGAGACAAGGTCACACGCTTGCAACATGATGCAGATCTTGTTCACCATCTGCCGGCACACTGCCTACCTTGCTGGTGCTGGAGCTGTCGTGTTGTATAGCTGGAGCACACACTTGCACCGCCCGCGGTCCTGTGCGGAAGCGTATGAGCCGCACAAGAGTACAAGCTCACATCACACGCTACCACCCCTGCAACTGCGCCACACTGAACCTGAAGAGACACGCTGAATGCGGACAGCAGGGCAGCCATGACATAGTGCTCCCACTCCCCCACCAGTGCACGCCGCATGGGGCAGCCAGTGAGTCACGCTCGTGACCCACGTTGCCACTCGGCGCCTGCGCTGCGCGCAGAGCTGCTCTGGCGGCGGCCAACACTGCCCCTGGCTTGCTTCTCCAAGCCTGTTCTCGCTACAGCACGCGCAGACAGGTCGTGCAGAGCCGCGAGGCCGTCCAATAGATGCCAAATTTCCGGCATAAATCGTGCATTCACCCTACCCGGGGCAGAATTATAATTCGCGAGGCCTCCAAGTGCAAAAAGGGACTGCCGAGCTTAATCTCGGCCAGACTTCCGCGACAGGTCTCGAACCTGTGACCTTCCGCTGGCTATGCCGGGGCAGGAGCTGCCCGCGGCTTCACCGTAGGCGGATGTGATATCCACTACACCACGCGGAAACCCTAATAGGTCTAGGGGTGGCGTCTCCTCACTGCTTCGTGACCACATGCCCAACCTGACGCATATGAAGGGGCCGGGGCGCAGGCAAGCAAGCAGCATGCGCACTGCTGCTGGCCCTTGGCTGCGGTGCCGCGGCCGCGCGCCGCGTGGCGGCGGTCCCAGGCCCGGCCGCTCAAAGTGCACAGGCCTGTGTGTGCCGCGCCGCGGCCCGCAGCAACACAACCCTGTGGCTTCCCAGGGCGGGCGCGCCGCCCCCGGCCGAGCGTGGCAGGTCGCCCGGCCGGACACAGGGCACGCGTGGCCGGCGCGGGGCGGCCGAGCTGGGCGCATGCGGGTCGGGGCCGCATGCGCCTGCACGGGGTGAGGCGCACTGCACGACGGCGTGCGCGTCGGCGCGCCTGGGTCGGCCGGCGCGCGGCCCGCGCGCCCGGCGGCTCGGCGGAGGCAGTGAAGGGCGCCGCCGCGCGGCTGCATGCGCCGCGCTCCGCCGCGCCGCCGCCGCCGCCGAGCGCGGCGCGGCCGAGACCGCCGCGGGGGGGCGGAGGCCGCGCGCGGGGCCGACCGGGCGGGCGGCGCGCGCCCCCGCGCGCCGCCAGGCGCGCGGCGCCGGGCTGCATGCGTCGCGCGGCTGCGTGCACTGCGCGCCTGCGCGCACGCCGCGCCCGCGCCCCGGCGGCCGGCGAGCGGCCCCCGCGCCCCGGCGGCGGCGGACGCGCGCGCCTGCACGGCAGCTGGAGGCCGAGCTCAGCCGCCGGCTGCATGCGCGCCCTCGCGGGCCCGCGCGCCATGCCACGCTGGTGCCTGCGCCCGCTCTGCGCAGAGGCCGGGGGACGGGGAGGCCTCCTGCATGCTCCCTCACCGTCAAGCTTCGGCGGCGTGCCCTGGCACCCACGCGTGATACGACGCACGCGGCAGTCGCAGCAGGGCGGCCACACAGCGGGCGGTGCGCCCCGTGCGCCGTCACGCCACCGCGCCCCGCCCGCCCGGAAGGGGCTGGGGCAGGCCGCGCCGCGGTGCGCATCGCGCACCGGCACACCCCGCAAGCCTGCACGCGGGCGCGCCGTGCCAGGGGTGGCGCCCACACGCGCGCGAGCCCTCGCGGCTTGGGCGGGCGCCGTCGCGGCTGCGCGCCGGGCCGCGGCCAGGCCGCCGCCGAGCGCGGCAGGCTGCGCGTGCCGCGGCAGCGCGGGCGCCCGCGCCGCCGGCGCCGCCTCGGCCGCCGACCGCCGCGCCGCCAGCTGCTCCAGCAGGCCATGAACCGGCATCGGTGCGACACAGGGAGCATGCTGGCATCTGCCATGGTCAGCGCCATGCAGCTCCGTGCATGGTGCGTCTTATACCTAACCCCACAGTATTCATTAAATTACCCACACAGGTATGCATACATTGGTCGAGGAATAACGTGGTCATCCACCTAGCTGGCCATCTACATGTAGTTGCACATGCACACATGCGCAGCGCACACACGCTAAACAAAATTGCAAGTCAGTGTCGCCCGCACAGCAGGCGCCACTGCCAACCCTGAGCAGAGCTGGGTACAGGGACGCCGCAGGCCAAAGCAAATTCATTGTCACAGCCACAAGCACACGGCGCAAGTTCTTGCATGCAGGTCAAGGCACTAAAAACACACGGTGCTCAGCAAGCAAGTTCCTCTCTAGATTCTTCACCCAGACCATCCGTACAGCGGGGCTGTGGCAGGCAAGCACGACTGGAGTCGCAGCCACGCCTCCGCTGCAGGTCGCCATACATGGCGCACAGGCTGACAGGCTGCCCGGCTCCTTGCGCCCTCCAGGCTGCAGAAACACAATGCCCACACGCAGGCCGGCTACCGAAGCCGGAGCAGACGGCAGCTGCCACGTGTCAATTGCCCAGGCTGGTTGGTGCTCTTGAGACAGCCGCGCCAGGGAAAGACCCGCTGGGGCTACTCTGTTCAGCTGCCTAGTGCCTTGAGCTAAGGCAAATGACGCACAGCATGAGTCCTAGCCAGCCTCAGGGCAGGGCAAGCCAGCATGATAAAGCGCGGGCAGGCGGGAGCCAATCCGCCCTGGACAGCAGAGCCCTGCCACACCCGGCACGGCCAGCTCCTGGCGCTGCCCGCGGGCGCGCGTGGGCCGAGCGCCCGCGCACCGCCGCCCCAAGCAATAGGGACTCACGCGCTCCAGGACACCCGAATCCTGTGACAAGCTACACGGCACGCTGCTGGCGCAGCTCGGCTCCACAGGCGGGCAGCGCCTGGCGCTGCCCGCGGGCAACGTCGGGCTGGGCACCCACGCACCGCCGCCCCGGCCCCAAAGCCTGCACTCGCGCCAGTGCGCAGGTCAGCACAAAGCCTCCACAGGACACCCGGCATGCTGCCGGAGGGCTGCTCGGCGCCACTGGCGGACAGCGCCTTGCGCTGCCGCCCCAGACTCCTGGCGTCCGCATGCAAAACTGGCGCCGCCTCAGCCCTCCGCCTCTTGCGGCGGCCCGGCGCCGCCGGCGGCCGCGCCTGGAAGGCGGCGCGGTCCCGTGGCGCGCGGGAATGGCGTGACGGACGTGGGCTGCCCGAGCTGCTGCCCGGGCTGCCCCACGACCTCTGCTTCCAGGATCCCGACTCGCCTGCGCGGCGGCACCCGCGTCAGCGACGAGCGGGAGCGCGCGACGAGCGGGAGCGCGCAGCCAGGCCGGCCGCGGCGCGCGGGGCAGGTTGACTCACTTGTCGCCGGGCGCGTCAACGACGGTGAACTTGCGGACCTCCACCAGCGTCTCGAACTTCAGCTGGCCGCTGGTGACCAGCATGTCCTGGCCAGCCAGCAGCTCGGCGGGCAAGTACTTCACCCCGTCGCTGAAAAATACTTTGTGCCAGCCGCCTCCGCCGCTCTGCGGCGGCGGCGGCGGGCGGAAGCCTGCGCCCGACACGTCCGACTTGGCACCTCTTTTTTCTAACTGCACAGGCGGCAGCTGGACACGCGCTGCTGATGAGCAGGAACGTGACGGCAACTGTGTGGCACCGCTCTCTCTTTCCTTCAACGTGACAGCAAACCACGCAGGTGTACTTGATGAACAGCCGCAGGGATCAGGCCATGGAGGGCATCCAATGCCTCTTGGCTCCCGGGCGCACCGACGCACTGCAGCACAGTTGGACTAGGCGGGGTGGCCCCGTCCCACATGATGTTGACGGCGCCTATACTCAGTGTTTGCTGTGCCATGGTGTGTCTGTGCGAGCCAATATTAATGCATGGCCGTGAGATGGTAGCTAGCACCAAGTCCATCATATACTTACCTTAACTTGGAGGTACCTTGGACTTCTATTCCCAAAGTTGTTCAGACCCCACCACAGCAGGTGAGGCCGAACCCAGTTTGACTTCGGTGATCGGACGGGAACCGGTATGTTGTGGGTCGTGTGACCGCAGCATGCCCAAACAGGCTTCAGATGCATTATATGTTCCCGGTACATTTCATATACACCTCTGCCATGCGCGGGTGCATAGATGTCAAAGATGAATGCAGAGACCAGCACTGCACTGCCTCCTTCTCAATAGCCTCGAGGTAGGCAAAGGCACAGGTGTGAGTGGCAGGCGTCTGAGCTCTTGCACGCACCTTTCCTGCTGCACGCACAGGGCACCGACCACACACGCAAGAGGCAGCAGCGCCGCCGTGCGCCTGCTGCTGCCAGGGGCTGCAACTGAAGCTGGAGGCGCTCGGCGGCAGCAGATGTCGGGCGCGCCGGAGGAGGACGTGCGCCCGCGCCTCCTGTCACACCCCTGTCGCCGGCCCCGAGGCACCGGCGCCGCCGCCTGACCCGCACGCTCCGCAGGAGCCGGCGGCGGCCGCGCGGGGGCTTCTGAGGGCGCGGCTGTCTGGAGAGACCGGGGGCGGCAGCGTGTTCCGCCTCCTGGCAGGGGCGGCGCAGGCGCTGCTGCCGGGCACCACGCACGTCAGGTGCGGGCCGGGGCGCGCTGCTGCGCGCACACCGCAGCGCGGCAGCGTGCCGCGCGGCGCGGCCTGCCCCGACCTTGGACTCTGCGCCTCCCTGAGAGCTCGCCAGGACACACCGTGCTCCTAGGCCGTGTCGCGCTTCCCTGACTTGCTTGCGTTCTGTCGCCTTGAGACGGGTTTGTCTGTCAGCCTCACTTTCTGAGCACTGGCTGCCTATGAGCTCACAAGGCTCGCTCTGGACGTATATTGAACATTCCTCCGTGCGTGTCCTCCACAGCGTGTTGCTTCTGCCCGAGGACGCGGACCTGATTGAACACGCGGCGAGTCCAGAGGTGGCCCCAGGACGCGGACACAACCAGGCACCGCAGGAGGACCTGAACAGCGTGCTGCGCAGCGCAGCAAATGGTGCAGCCCTGTCATGCAGGTGCACAGAGAGGTTTATAAGCTAAGCAGTCTGCAGCGCACGGCTGCGCCCTGTCCTGTGTCCCCTGATGCTTTCAAAGTGCTGGCTGTGGCTGCGCCCCTGTGCACAGACTGTCTGTTCCCCAATCCTGCTCCTGCTACCTGCGCCTGTGTTCATTCAGTGAAGGCTTATGTGGCAGCGATGAGTGCAGCGCATGCCAAGGATTCATTTCATAGTGACATGCGGGCACATGTATGCAGGCACCACTTACTGTACGGCATGCAGTGTGCCCACGCGCCCCTGGCATGCAGGGCTGGACTGGGACAGCGCATGCGTGTGGCGCCTGGGCGGGCCGGCCGGCGCTGTCATGCAGCAGGCGCCCGACTACCCGCTGGCCTGCACCGCGAGCCTGCACGCCGCGCGCACGGCCGCGCGCGTCGACAGCTCCGACTACCCGGCCCAGGCGCGCGCAGCTGCAAGCATGGATGCCGGCACTGCCGGCAGCCGTCTCGACCCTGGGATGGGAGCCTGCTGCTGTGCAGGGGTTTGCAGACAGTCAGGCAGCATGGGTGGTGCAGACAGGGGGCTTCGAAAGCGGCGAGCAAGTGTGCTAGTGTGCATTTATTGCTCCTCGTGGCCTGGCGCGCCACCGCCAGAGCAGCACACACCGCGCATGCGGGGCAGGGAATGCGGACCGTTTAGCAGGTAACAGGATGACTTTCCTGCGGCCACAGCGCAGGGTCCCCACTTCGCGGACTGGGCCGCGCTGGGGGATGCAGGGGCGCGCTCGCTGGTCGCCGCGCCCCTGCGCGCCCAGGAGCGCGTGCGCGCGGTGCTCTGCCTGGCCTCGGACCAGCCGCGCGCGTTCGATGGGTGCGCCTGGGCCTGGAGGACCATGTGTGACTTGTGCAGGGCGCCTCTGTGCCCGTGTGCCTTTGCTGAGGTCTTGCTCGAGGCGCTGGAGCAAACAGGGTGCTCAGAGACGTGCGGGCGGCGCTGCACCTCATGAGAAGTCGCCACCCAGGGGGCCTGTTTGGGTGAGGCAGCTGTGGTGCAGACCGGTGCTGCTCTCACATTCAGGTAGGGCAGGATGCATCGCATGTCATATGGTGTAACCTATGAGGGGCTCCGCAACGACATAACATGGAGTACAGGCATTTTGCGTCTCACAACGCATACCGGACCCGCGCCCCTCTGCAGGGCGCAGCGCGAGGTGGCGGCGCTGGCGTGGGGCCTGGGCTGCCACCTGCCGCGCCTGGGCTGGCGGTCGGCGGAGGATGAGCTGGCGCGCTTCGTGCGGCGCGTGGTGCCGCCGCTGCTGGAGGAGGGCTTTGCCGCGATGCAGAGCTCCGCGCGTGCGCCCCTCGGCTGTGAGGCGCTCTTAGGCAGCATGCGGGGAAACAACCTTCTACTGTTTGTCAACCCTATTCCAAATAGAGACCCTACTCCAAACAGAGGCGCCTGAGACGCTGTTACATGGAAGCGCTGTGAATCAAGACACCACATCAGCTCTGAAGGCGCTTTTTCACTCCATGGCCCCGCTTCAAAGGCTGCATGGCGCGCCCAACATATGATCAGGCAAGACACGTGACTGCATGCCGGCCGGTCGCCTGGTGCAGTGCACGGCGCGGCGGCGGGCGAGCGGGCCAACGGCGGGGCGTACGCTGCGTGCGGCCCGGGCTCGCTCGTCGGCTTCAGCGGCCGCAAGCTGGCGGCGCCGGCTGGCGCAGCGTGCGCGGCCAACGGGCACGCCTGCGCGGACCCCGTGCCAAACGAGCGTCAGCCCGACCTGGGTGCGTCCTGCACACGGAGCTGGAGTGAGCTCCTGCCTTGTCATGCCTGGCTGGCGGAAGGCGTCTGTGCGCGTGCGGTGGCCACCTGCACACCAAGGGACCTTGTCATGCATATGGAGACTGCCCATGACTTGAACCACCAGGGGTCCACCACATCACCAGTGGCGCAAGACTTTGGCAGGAGCAGACATTGAGGTCCATATTGCAGGCAAGCACACTGTGGGTGTGCTGCGGCCGCAAGCAAGGTGCTCGAAGCAGCCGCCGCAGCCGTACATGGCAGGTGCCAACATGGGCTGGGTATGTCCTGCACACGGTGCGTGTGTGCTGCCTGTACCCTCACGTTTCTGCAGGGGGTGTGGGCCCATCCTGCCAGGACGCTAGTGTGTTGCAGGCTGCGAAAAGACCCAATGGGTGTATGTGCGGCAGCACAGCGCGTGCCGGGCGGCAGTGATCGGCGCGCACGCGGCGCTGGACGCCACGGAGTGGGGCGCGCTGGAGGCCGAGCGCGACTGGAGCGACTTTGCGCTCAACCTGGCCTTCATGACCGCCGTGTACCTCTACTTCTCCGACGCCGGGCCGCGCGTGCGGCCCCCTCCACCCGCTCCCTTGCGATGGGCGCGCGGCGTGGCGATGGGCGCGCCGCTGTCGAAGCAGCTTGTTCAATCACTCCCAATCATTCCCTGTGTGTCACTCACATACTGACATTGCAGTTCTCAGTGATCTGGTGCCAGTCTGCACTCGAGCGCTTCACCCTGATCACGGCTGGCAGGGCGCGCAGGGCGGCGACGGCCGCGCGCTGGACAGCCCGCTGAGCGTGGCGCTGGCCGTCATGGTGTTCGCGCTGGACTTCCTGCTCATCGCCCTGCGCTGGTTCAGCCTGGAGTACTTCTTCTGCTACGGGTGCGCCACGGTGACGACGTGAGCCCTGCGTCACAGTGACAGCATGGCCCTTGCTGCTCCAGCCTGGCGTCCGCCTAGAGGGATGTAGTGGCCCTGCGTCACAGTGACAGCATGGCCCTTGCTGCTCCAGCCTGGCGCCTTTCTGCAGATATGGAGTTTCATCGACAGCATGAGGGTGGCCTGTTGTGCTGGCCGTGTTGAGCACCATCGCGCTGGCGTTGGTGCTGTGCACCACAAGTTCACTCTGGCGAGTGTCAGGACCTCTGAGCCGGCAGCGCGTGCGAGCGGCGCTGCACTTGACAGGGCGGCTCCCAAGCGCCGCGGCGCGCGCGCGCGCGCAGGAACACCATGGGGCCGGCGATGTTCCCGGTGTACCGGCTGCTGCTGCTGCCGGCGGCGCTGACAGTGATGGCGGCCAACGTGCTGGCCCGCCTCGACCTGCGCCCCGGCCCGGCGGTGCAGCTGGGCCTGTGGCTCGCGGACGTCGCCTGCCTCGGGCTGGGCACGCAGGCGCGCCCGTCGCTCGCAAAGTGTGCTGGCTGAGATGGCGCCTCCCACGCAGCTGCGCCCTGCCACGAACACGCAGGGGAGCCTGTGGCAGGGCGGCGGGTGTCGCCCCGCGCTGGGCGCGCACGTGCATCCCCACGCAGCGTGCTTGCAGACCAGCTGTCCGCGAGCGCTCGGGCGTGTGCGGAGAGCGTCCGCTCGACGCCCGCTGCCTCCCCGGGCAGCCTCCCGACATCAGCGGACGGCCCCGGCGCCGCCGGCGCCCGCAGCCTGCCCGAGCAGCCACAGACCACCCGTAGACGCGCCCGGCGTCGCTGGCGCGGCGCGCAGGTCCGCTTCTTCCACCTGGCGCCGCACCTGCTGGCGAGCGCGCTGTTCGCGGCCGCGGCCGCGCCCGGCGCGTGCGGCCGCGCCGGCCTGGCGCCGCTGGGCGCGGTCTGCCTGGCCGGCACGACCGCGCTGCAGCTCGCGCTCGGCCTGGCCGCGCCGGCGCTGCTGGCGCGCGCGCTGGACGTGCGCCGCGTGCGCGTGTTCCTGCCGCACGTGCAGGCGCGCTCCAGCCTGCCGGGCGGCGCAGCACAGTGGTGTGCCGGCAACTGCCTGCCGTGCCATGCGCGGCGCGCAATGCGTGCGCCACAATGCTCAGACCCGCTTGCGACAATTGTTACATGGGTTTCGCCGTGGCTGCTGCCAAGCCCATGTGACACAATTTTACATCCCGCCACTGACCCCAGCGCGACCGCGCAGGCCCGCGCCAGCCTGCTGGCCAATGCAGCAAAAGGCCTGCCGGGCGAGTAGGGCCGGAGAGGTGCTGCGCACTAGCTAGCCCTACGATGGGGCGGGTGGCCGCCTGGCGCGCTTGCATCAGTGCAGTGTTTGCTGTCCTGCAAGAGCTGCTGGCCAATGCAAGCATGAGGCTGTTTTAAACACAACAATAGTGTACATCCCACCTGCGCATTTCAAGGCCTGCGCGTGCCCGCGGCAACCGTACTTGTGCAGCTGCTGTGCACAGCAAAGCGCACCTACATGGCCTCCGCTCCATCCCAGGCCCTGGTGCGCGGGCTCGGGCGCCTCGCCACCGCAGCCTGGAGCATGCCAGGGCTGCCCAAGCAAACCCTCTCAACAAACCCTGCAAACCCTGTCGGGCCTCGTGCGCAGAGCCGCAGCGCCCGGCCGCGCCGCCTAGAAGAAGTCGCGGCTGCGGTTGCGTGGCTCCAGCGCGCCGGACGCGCGCACGGCCTTGACCCAGTCCAGGCCCAGGCAGAAGGGCCCGGGCGCCTGCAGCTGCGGGCCGCCGGCCAGGCCGAGGCCGAGCGAGATGGCGCGCCGCGGGTTCATCGAGCTCCGCTCCTCCACCAGGCGGCCCTTCCAGGTCAGCAGGAAGCGCTCCAGCGGCACCTCCACCTCCTCCCAGCGCCCGGGCCTGCGCGCCGCTCGCATGCATGACTAACAGGGCCTGCACACCGCTCACCTGCGTGACTGATAGCGCCCGAGAAGCCTGCACCTCGCTCACCTGCACGACTGGTTATGCCCGAGCCTGCACACCGCTCACATGCATGACCGTATGCCAAGGACCACGCTTGGGCTGGCCTTGATGTTTCTCTTATCTCATGGTACCTGCTTGGGCCACTGGCCCGCATGCACTGCGCACGCCAATAAGCGTGACCTGTCTGAACCCCCACGTGAACCCGCCCGTGCAGCACCCTCCGCAGCCGAGGCGCGCTCCCCTGCCACGCGCCCGCACGCGCCGCACGGGAGGGGCGCGCGCACGGCGCAAACAGGAACGCCTGCCAGACGTCGTGCGACTTGGCGCCCACGACCCAGTTGTCGGTGCGAAGGCTGACGAGGTACTTGCGCCCGTCGCCGCGCACGCGCAGCACCAGCACGTCGCGCTCCTCCAGGTCCAGGTAGTCGCCCTCCTGCACCCCGCGAGCCATTTGGCGGTGTTGACGCGGAGCACTTCAGCTCACAGCGCCAGGCGCTCCCAGCGCTGCTGGAGTGGGCGCTCGCTCTCGGGGTCGACGCAAGCTGGGCTGCACGCAAGCAGGGGCGCGCCTCTGAGCTGATGCCGGCAAAGCCGCTGCGCTGGATGCGCCGGCCCGTCCGGCCCTCGTCGTCCAGCTCCGCGGAGAACACTCCTTCAAAGTTTGCCGTGCCCTGCACATACGGCGTTTGGGGCCTCAGGACTGGAGGAAGGCTGCCCTGCACAGTGAAGAATTGAAAAGCAACACACGTAGCGTTACACTGTGAGGCACACCGGATGACGGGTGGACAGCGTGAGCGCGGCAGTGGTGTTGCCGCCCTGCTGGCTGTCAGCAAACACGTTCCACCGCCCAAGGTCGCGCTCGTTGCCAAAGGTAAACAGCATGCGCTCCTCCTCTCCAAACGGGTTGCGGACTGCACCAGACAGCCCTTGTTTAGAAAGCATAAGCATAGGCATTGCCTTGCACAATCGCCTTCCCACTGACAAGGAAGGGCTGCACACCAAGCTCACCTTTCTTCACATACTCCTTTGCATGCCGTGCCAGCCGATTCCATATGGCAGCCATGCGCGGGCGCACAGGTGCCCGCAAACTCCAGCAAGCAGCACTGCATGCTAGCGAGCTAGCATTTCAAACGGCTAGACTTTGTACGCGGACAGTCTCCAAAACAACCACAGCGCCCAGCCTGGACACGTCAGGAGCGCACAGGTGCACTTGCTCTGCTCGCGCCTCTGTCTGTCCGCAGGGCTGGCTAGCCCTGCTATAGGGTGCAGCGCTAGGGCGTGCACGAGTCTGGGCTCGGCAACGTGCTCGGAGCCAACAACCAGCCGTCACGAGCCGCAGACTTTGTGAATTTACAACCAAGGATCAAGGTAAAGCCTTCCCCGCCCGTTCGGTGCTCAACGGTGCCTCATATTCACCTTGCTGACTTGCCTGCATTCCACTATTTGCAGGTCTCTTCTCAAGATGATTCCTCCTCGCAACGCCAAGGTGAGCTCCAAGTCCGTTGCAGCTTGCTCTTGTGCGCGGCCTGCCTTTATGCCGCGCGGCTGCCATCCTCGCATGCACCTGACACGCAAACACACCGGCAGGCGCTGCTGCCGCTGCTGGGCCTCCTGCTCCTGGCCTGGATTCTGGAGTTGGTGGGCCTCATCTTTGTCCACAGGTGCGCCCGGCGCCCGCTCACGCGCGTCAGCATATGCTGTGCGTGAGGAACATGCTGTGTACGGCTGGCTGTCCAGGCTCCCTTGTTGTTCATATTTAAGAACACTGGCCTTTTTCGCGGCGCTTGTGTGCCCCCGAGTGCGCCTCACGCATCACGACATAACATGCGGCAGTCCTGCTCGGCAGTGCTGAGCTCGACATGAGCTGGGCGGTGCGCTTTGCAGGAAGTGTGGCAACCATGGCACGCGCCACTGGTACTCGGCGGCTCAGCTGCCCGAGTCTGAGTACTGCGGCAAGATCTTCCGGTACGCAACATTGCTTCCTGTTGACTGCGCGCCTGTTTTACTAGCTAGTTGGTTGCTTGACAAAGTCTTGACAGTGTGCAACCCCAGTTTCGGTATGTTGCAGATGCTGCGTCTTGATGTTCTGACTTTTAGCCAAGAGTCAACTGGACATTGTGTCTATTGGTGCATGTCTAGGGCGGTGTGGAATGTGCAAGATAGCCGCTACAAGCTAACATGCAGGGCTTTGATCTGGATTGTGGTTGACGGGCTCGACATTGTTATAATGTTCCTGGTGTGGCGCGCGGGGTTACTATAAATGCACCTGGTGCATTTATAGTAACTGGTGTTATTATGCAGGTTCCCCTGGGCGATCGTGCTGCTGGAGCTGCCCATCGCGCTCGGCCTCATCGGCGGCGTGCTGGGCTGGTTTGGTGCGCCCCTGTTTGTGCACTAGTTGTCATTCATGCTGTATTAGCTGTCATTGTGCTATTTACAAAGAGAATTATCTTTATATAGTTATTTGGCTACTACATGAGCAATGCGCGTTTGGTTTTAGCCTCTCTGCCAAGTCAAAGACGTGATTTCTGGAGCGTGTTTCTGCCTATCTGCGTTGTCCAGCAACCTGCGCCGCGCGGCCACCGCACGTCTGCGCCCCGCCCGCTGCCGCGCTCGTGCCCCGCTTGAAGCCGCGCCGCGCGCCGGCCGCGCAGGCCTGACCGAGAACATGCTCCACCGCTTCCGCCTGCCGCTGCTGGGCTGGCTGGCGGCGGCGACGCCGCTGCACGTCTGGCTCGCCAACGTCTTCCTCAACCTCACCGACTCCACCGCCACGCCGTACCTGAGCTCCAGCGAGATCAACTGGTCGCGCATCGCGCTCATCGGCGCCGCCGCCGTGGCCGCGCTCAACTACATCATCATGTTCACGCTGGTGCGAGGCGGCGCGCGTGCTGAGCACAGCCAAAAGTAGTTGTCCTATTTAACTTACTGTCCAAAGAAACCCTGGTGACGTTTCCAGGCATGCCCAGTTTCTAGCATACATGGTGTTGCTGATTGACCACCTCTGTTGGGCACTGCGCCCGATATACCATAGCACAATTATCAACTTTTTTTGGGGTGCAAGTTTAGCAAAACATTGCTTGTTGCGGGGTCAGCCATATATTCAGATTGAGCTTGCAGCATAGAAAAGCTGTGGGTGCTATCAAGGCGCCTGCCGAGCGGCACGCGCTACATGTGGCGGAAGTCCAGCGACGCCGAGTGCGACGCCCAGTCAAGTGCTGCCCAGCCGCCGGCGCTCCGCCAGGGCACCGAGCGGGCCAGCCGCGCGCAGGGCGAGGAGACTCACGCGTCGGGCGCCCGCGACGATGACCTGCTCGAGCCCACGCAGTAGCCGCTGACGCCCCCGCGCGCGCTCCGGACGCAGGGTGAGGACCCCAACGCCTGGGACCGCTTCCGCGAGCGGGACCTGCTCGAGTCCACGCGCGAGCCGCTGACTGGCCAGACCGGCGGCGTCTGAGGCGGCCCCTGCAGCGCCTGCGGGCGTTGACGTCACCGCCCGGCGGCCGGCGCGCCGCTGTCGTGCCCTGCGGGCGTTCAAGCGTAGCGTGCAGTGCTCTGGGCGGTGCGGTGCTCGTGCAGCGCACCTGGCGGTGGCCACGAGATGGAGTGTGGGTTGCGATCAAAGTGCTGCGTCAGTGGGCCTGGCCTGCTACGGGTGCAGCAGCGAGCGTGCTACCGGCTGTCCGTGTGCGGGCTGCCCATGCATGAAGCCACTTGAGCTCAAGCACACGCGCCGGGCAGTGGGTGTGGCCAAGAGTGAAAATGTGTTTGCTTGATGGGGTGGCGGGTGTGCGTGCTCTCCCTTCGCACATATCAGCCTTGTTGTGGAGGCGCGCTCACCCGCCTCTTGTGGCGGTCTTCCCCTGTCTCGCTCCCTTTCACAGGAGAGCATTGCTTATCTCTATTTGCATACTTTTAGGTAGACGGTTTGTCCCTGCTCTGGTCAGTCGGTGCGCAGGGACCGCCACCGTACATGAATGTGTGCGCGCTGTGGGCAAGACGCGGGAGTGGTAGCTTGCGGTGTGTCTGCAGGAGTTGCTGGGTTGTCGGCGAGGCCAGTTTAGGTGCTGCAAGCTTGTGCCCACCCACACGGTGCCTGCTGGCGAGCGCGGTGTGCATGTTTGCCAGTGCCAGGGATGCTTGCGGCGCCACGCCTTGCTGCTTTTCAGGGCGAGTAAAGGCTGCCGTCCGTCCTCTCTGTTCCTGTCTGCCGAACGCCAAGCGCTTTGATCCCATGGCACATGGCTGCATCGGCTGCGTGGTTGGGGTTTTGGTCACTTGGGCATGGCAAGTCGCAAGACCATGGGCCACTACGCATGAACCTGCAGTTTGCACACAAACGCCACCCCCACCTGGCTGCATGTTGCCCCTCGAATGAGAGGGGGTGCAATTTTGGCCGGCGTCAAGGAGTGAGTGGGAGCATGCATATTTGAGAAATGAGGGGTTGCTAGGAAGCGCATGTCTGCCTATACCTGAGAGCTTTGTAACACCTTTCTTGCAATATATACTGGCACATGCGTATATGGTGCTTCCCTTCCTGAGTTTAACTTGCCATGCATCATACACATGCAACATTACACTCTGCCAGGCATGCACCGATGTGATGCCGCCACACCTTTATCCCAGAGTGGCAGCGTTGCTTCTGCCAGGCATGCGCTGCACCCCCTCGGCACTTGGTGTATCCAGGCAGTGTGCTCAGAGCACCCGTGAATGCGCCATACCTCCACTTCAAGTGGTGCACCCGAGCAGTGCACCGAGCACCAGCGCATGCACACCGCCCCTCCCCTCCACAGACCATGCATCATCAGTTTGTGATCTGCTGCCACTCGCCGTCGAGGGCCTCCTTCCACAGCGTCACCGCGCCGCTGCCGTCCGACACCGACAGCACGCTGCCCGTCAGCGACCAGCTCACCCGCCATACCGGCGCCTGCGCCCGCCACAGGCTCAGCGTCAGAGCTGTTGCTTGGTGTCGCTCGGAGGGTCAGCACCAGGCAGGTGCTGTTCTGGCCCATGCAGTGTCACTATGCCAATCAAGTGCCTGCGTCCGCTATCAGCTCAACATCAGTGCTGCCGCTCGGAACGTCAGCAGCAGGCAGCTGCTGTTCGGGACCGCGCGGCGTGACTAGGCCAGGGATGGCGCGCGGCAGGGACAGAGCTCGGCGCCGCAGCGGGTTGAGTCCGCCCAGCCAGATGCGGCGGCGCCGCTTGAGCCGCGCTCCTGCGGAGCAGCACTCCGCAGCCGGCCGGCAGCAGGGTCGCAGGGTAGGCTTGCGGCACCTGGAAGTCCTGCAGCAGCGTGCGCTCCCAGCCGCCGCCCGGCCGCTCCGCCCAGATGAACACGCGGCCGTCCTGGCCCGCGCTCGCGAGCGTGCTGGCCGGCAGGCCCAGGTTGGGCGCCCAGGCCACGTCGCGCACCCAGTCGCCGTGCCCCGCCAGCGCCGGGCCGTCCTGCTGCCAGCCGCCGCCCTCGCTGTGCCGCCACACCTGCGCCGCGCCGCACATGCGCGCCGCCGTGGGCGACGCCAGCCTGCCTGGGGCTCACCCGCGCTGGGGCGCGCCGGGAGGGCGCGCTGGCGCGCCAGCCGCCGCAGCCGCGGCAGCCGACCTGGCTCAGGCGCGCCCGCATGCACGTCCGGGAGAGGGCGCCGCGACTGCGAGGAAGCCTGCGACTGGCCTGAAACCTATAGTCATAGCCTCAGCCAGATCGCCTGGCACTCAGCCGCTGGTGCGGCAGCAGCAAGCGGGTGCCTGGGCAGGCGTTGGCAAGGGCGGGCGTGACGGCGCCGCGCTGCACATGCGGAAGCGCTGCGCCGCGCGCTGGACAAGGGCCGCCCCTGGCACGTGGCCGCGCGCCCGACCACACCACCTCGCCAGCTTGCTCCAGCCCGTGACACAAATACGGGGCGGGGCAGCACACGGGAAGCCCGCTGCAGGCCACAGGGGGCGCGGGCGGCGGAGGGCAGCTCCGGGGAGGCACCTTGACGGTGTTGTCGCAGCCAGCGGACGCAAAGCGCCGCTCGGGCTGCCCGGGCCCCTTGGCAGAGACGAGCGAGCCGGGCGGCGCGGCCGGCGACCACGACACCGCCATCGCGCCCACCGGGTGCGCGTTCTCGATCTGCCGCAGCGCGCGCGCGTGCGTCCTGTAAGCGCGCCGCGCTGTGCAGGGCGCGAGGCGCCGCGCCGGATGGCACGCGCAATTCGCGGCGCGGGGTCCGCCAGCGCGCAGCCTCGGGCACGCAGGGCCCGAGGCGGAGCATGCATGCAGCGGGCGACTCCGGTGGGCGGCTAGCGCGCGGCCAGCGAGCTGCACATGCCCCAGCGGGCCTGCAGCGCCGCGGCGGCGCCCTTCTGCCGCCCGGCCGCCGCCCGGCTGCCGGCGCGCCGCCGGCAGCTGCACTACTCAGGGCCACTTGGAGCAAGACCGCCAAGGCTCTCGTTCCCGCCCGCGCCCTGTCGTCCAGAGGACAAAGGGACAGTCTGCATGCGCATGAGCGCGCGGCCCCCTCAGCGACCATGTATAGGGTAGAGGAGACAACCCTAATCCCTACCCTGGGCGCGCCTTCTCGGCCGCCCAGGTGCCGTCCGGCTGGTACGCCAGCACGGACAGCGCGCCGTCGGAGGACGCTGCCGCGAGCAGCAGCCCCAGCTCGTGCGGCGCGAACGCGATGCCGTTCACCGACGCGCTGTGCGCCGGCGCCGAGTGCACCTGGCGCGCGCGCGCGTGCACAAGCTTGCCGCGTCGCCGGTGCGGCCGCGCCCGGCGTGCTCACCAGACTGCGACCCCGCGCTTCGATGGCGAAGAGATGCGGCACGCACGTGCGGGCGCCCAGGGCCGCGCGCGTGAACCAGCGCCCGTCGTGGCTCAGGCCCTGTCACTAACGCTTGACACGGGAAAGACACGCGGCCAGGCGGCTGAGGGTGGTTAGGGTCGGGGCTAGGCCATGCAGGGCCGCGCACGGGCGTCCAGGTGTTCTCCGGCGCCTCCTTCCACACGATCACGCGGTGGTCGAAGCTGCAGGAGGCCAGCAGGCTGCCGAACTTTGGGTGCGCCCAGGCGACCTGCCGCCGCCGGCGCGCCCCTTGCTGTCACGCGCGGGCCGCCGCACGCTGGGTCGCGGCGCCCTCTGACAGCCTGCCTCGACTGGCGCGCGCGCAAACCCAGGATGCTTGCGCCGCAGGGCAGCGCCGGTCCGCGGCGCGACCTTGCCCCGGCTTGCTTCAGGCTTTGCGGCGCGCAGACGCATCCGTGCACAGCAGGGCAGCGCGGGCTGCTGGCGGGCCCGGCCGGCGGCCGCGCGGCGGGGTGGGGCGCCGCGGGGGGCGCGCGCCTGCCAGACGGGGCCCTCGTGCCCTGCCAGCTCGGCCAGCGGCGCGACCTGCTCGCCCGCCACGTCAAACACCTGCGCGGCCCGCCGAGCAAGTGCTGCAGCCGCCGGGCGCGCTGGGGCGCTTGCGGAAACCGGCGCCCTCCAGGGCAGCAGCGGCTCTGATCGAGCGCCGCGACTTGGTCCAGATGCCGCTACGTAGTGCAGATGTTTTCAGCCCCTTCACTCAGACCCCCTGTGCACCCAACAGCAGCAGCTTGCAGGAGGCAAGCTGAGCGATGAGCTGCCGCGCTGGTATGCGCGCAAGAGCGCGCCTTGATGGTGCGGTCTGACGAGCAGGTGGCCAGCCGGCGGCCGTAGTAGTCCAGCTGCACGTCGTGCACCTGCGCAGGCGCTCGATCTTGGTTGCACGGACACGCGGCAGCAGCATTGCAGTCTTGGGCGTCGGACAGCTGGTCCAGCGCGGCTCACCATGTCCTGGTGCCCGCTCTCGAAGGAGGCAGTCGTCGTGGCCATGGCGCCGCAGCAGAGGTGCCGCGCACGCCCGTGCGCGTGCGCCGCCGCAGGTGAATACCAGTGCCCGGCGCAGTCGCTCAAGGGCTGCGGCACCAGCTGCTCCTTATCCGGGCCTGCGTCCTCTCGCTGTCCCCTCACCGGTACACACCGCAGAGGAAAGCGCCAATGCATGACCCTGACATAATCTCACAAGCCAGTCGGCCAACCTGGGGAACCATGGGGAAGCGATGCCCGCACCTGCTGAGCTGTGTGCAGTGCTGCATGCAAAGCCAAGGCCAGCATCCGGCCGTCGTGGCCTCATGCACAGCCCGCACGAAGCAGCAGCTACGGCTGGCAGTGGATTGCAGGCTACGCCGACCAGCGACCAGCGAGAGGACATGGCGTTGCTGGCACAGGTGCCTCACAAGTTGTGCGGCACAACAAGGGCCCAGCCACGCGATCCCAACTCATGCTTTGGCGATGCACATGCCGGAGAGGAGGCTGCGCATGCGGTCAGTCCAGCAGAACAGGTGCACACACAAATGCTTCCGAAGCAGCTGCATGGGCACATTCAGCTCACAGAAGAGCTGTCGCTCCCCCAGCCGGCCTGGCATGTGCATGGGTGCCTGGTGAGGGCTGCTGCAATGCACACGCATGAGCAACATATTTCTGCCGCTCCAGGCCTGGCAGGAGCATGCATCGGTGCTCAGTGGTGGTCAGTGCCGTGGGGAACGGGGCCGCAGCAGCGCCGCGCCGGCAGCGACGGATGCGAGCAGCAGCGCCAGCAGCCATGCAAGCAGCGCGCAGGTCGCCGCAGAGGTGCGCATGTTGCCGCGCTACTCGCAGCGCGGAGGCATGCGATGCAGCCAAACCAAGAGGGGCGACTCAGGCGTCCAGCCCCAGTGCTGCAGAGTGAAATCCCAGCAAGCCCAAGGAGCTGGCCAAACAGGCTTCTGGCCTGCGTGTTCAGCTGTGAGCGCTTGAAGCGGCAGGCACACACCGCACACGTCTGTGGGAGCTTGCGCGTCCTCACAATGCATGGGGCAATGCACGCCCGGCATGCAAAGTAGGCTCAAGTATGCTCGGGGGTGGCGCGGGGTGCGTGCGCAGTGAAGCATGGAGAATCGTTACGTACGTGTACGCGTGTCAGCCTATCGCGGCTATCTAGGGACGCACCCCTATGCAGGGCTACCAGTCATGGCAGACCATCAGCGGTAGCTGGGCATGCAAGGATACAGCAGGCAAGTGCTCGGAAGGTTTGGTGCCGTATGAACTGAAGCATGGTGCACCCCGGCGCGAGTGAGTGCGCGAGCGGCGAGAGCGCAGCCCGAGTGCCCCGGCAGTGCCCGGCGGCCACTCGGAAGAATGTGGTTGTCAACCCTGATCAGCGCCCAACCAGCGCCTGCCCTGGCAGGGCGCCAAGGGCGACACGCCAATGCGGCCGTGGCGCCTCGGTGCCACTTGCAGCAGCACAAATCGCAGCAGACAAGCTCCGAAGTTTGCACTTCAAAATGTAAAAGCATGCCCAAGACTCGCAGCGGCTGCCTCCGTGCAGCGCAGCACAGCGGCGTCCTAGCGCTGCCAGGCACCGAACTGAGCAGCGCGGCTGATCACCGCCATTGTCTGGACGGGACTCGCGCCCTGCTCACCGGCCTGTCAGGCTACGGCTGGGACCCAAAGAATACGAGGCAGGATACGTGCAGCTCAACGCAGGACGGGTGTGACCCGGGCTGTGCGGCGCTCAGACAACAGCCCGGACTCAGAGCACTACACTTGCAATTCTGCAATAAAATAGGTACTGAGCAAGAAGAACAACAGCCCGCACAATCTCTTGATCAGGCCCGCCCCCCTATAATTGGCATTCAGACAGCGAACGAGGGGTGCATCCCATGACAGCAGGAGAATTCAGATGCTTGCAGGCCCTGGCGGCACGCAGGCGCCCAAGGGCCTGCATGGCCTCCGCGGCGGCAACGCGCCGAGAGGCGAGCGCTTCAGGCGCTTCCACAGGGCTGCGCAGCATGCGCTGGCTACGTGGCCGCAACGGGCAGGGCGGGAGTGGTGGAGCATGGGTTGGGGCCGTCTTGCGGCCCGCGCGCAAACTGAAACTCCAAGCGCACTTTCCAGCCCGCGGCGCCGCACACGACCTGTCGGCGCACGCCGTCAAACGCCTCGTCCCACTCGAGGTCCGTGTAGAACTGCTCGCCGTCCGTGCACGCCCTCCAGACGTCCACCGGCGGCGCCACCGTGCTGTCCATCAGCGGCAGCTCCTCGTCCTGGCCGGCGACCACCGCCCTGAAGCCAAGCGTGGCCAGCGCGCCCCGGTCGGGCGCCCACTGCTGCAGCGTCACGAAGGGCAGGCCCGGCGCCTGGCGCAGCGCGCGCCGCGCGCCGTACATGGGCCACTTTTGCTGGGCGCCAGTGGCGGCGTGCCCCTCTCCGCCCGCCCACAGCGCGCCGTGCACGGTCACATTGCGGCCCAGGGAGGAGCTCCACTCGCTCGACACCAGCGTCAGGTCCGCGCAGGCCCAGTAGCCGGCGTCCTCGGCCGCCACGCCGAGCCTGTAGGTCGCCATCCCCCAGCACAGGGCGAGGCCGACCACCAGCCGGCCGCACGGCAGCCCCCTTTCTTCCTGCGGGTTGGCACAAGCCGTCGGTCAGCCCGTCGTGCTCGGAGACGAGGCGCGCGTTGCTGCACATGCCGGAGACAGGCCGAGAGAGGCACCTCCAAAGAGGCGGGCCAAGGGCTCCGCACCCACAGGCGGTGCATAGCAGACGTCCTCGGTCAGCTATGGACAGCTGCTGCTGCCTGCCGCACGTCCCTGACGCCTAGTGTCCCGCAGGCTGCCCGTGACGGCGAGGCTCCTTCAGAACTCGTCCTTCAGCGTTTGCAGGCCACCAGGATGTCAGGAGGCTGCTCCAGTGGCAGCACAGTAGCAGCAGTGCACACACTGATGTACGTCGTGTTCTGGCCGTAGGAGCTCGTCTGCCTGCAGAGCACCATCAGATGGCCTTCTATTTGCCCGTTTACCCTAGAAAACTGCTACAAGCTACTTGCTGATTTCGAAACGGCAGGATCACACGCACGTCAGCCCTACGGGGTTCACATGTCCATAAACCAGTGTAAACCGTTTGTACCCCGAAGCCACCCACCATGCACCCGTGCATGTGGTCTGGAATGGTGTTTCATGAGCAGATGGTATCCTAGCACACCACGGGGCTAGATACCCCGTGCGAACACCTAGTATGTAGCAAATGTATCTGGTAGGCTGGGCGCAGCGCTGGCGTGCCACGCCAGGGCCCACATCCGGCGGCCGCGGCTCTCATGCCAGGCCGCCCGCGTCAGCCCGCATGTAGGAAGCAGCAGCTGCGGCAGACAGTGCGTTGCGGGCTACGCTGTCTGGCGCCCACCTGGAGGACAGTCAAGCGGCGCTGCTGGCACAGAGGCCGCATAACAAGGCCCAGCCACGGGGGTCCCAGCTCGTGCTTCAGGCGCTGCAACATGCCTGAGGGAGGCTGCGCATGCCGTCATTCCAAGCAGGACAGGTACACACACAGCGCTGCCGACGGGCGCGGGCACAGCTGCGGTGCCAGCCGCGGCGCCATGCACCGCAGGCTCCCGGAGCAGCTGCGTGGACATGTTTTGCTGGCAGAACAGCTGGCGCACCCCAGCAGGCCTGCAGTGCGCATGGGCGCCTCCTGAGGGCTGCTGCCATGCAGGCGCAGGACCAACCGGGTCATGCCGCGCCAGGCCTGGCAGGAGCATGCATCGGTGGCTTTATGGTGGTCGGTGCGGTGGGGAACGGGGCCGCAACGGCCCCGCGTCGGCAGCCGACGGATGCATGCAGCAGCGCCAGCAGCATGCAAGCAGTGTGCATGTCGCAGCAAAGCCGCATCGGGCCGCGCTGCTCGCAGCGTGGAAGCACGAGATAGTCGCCACCAGGAAGCGCTACCCAGGCATCCAGCCCCAGTGGAGTGCGCTGGATACATGGTATGCAATAAAAGCACGCCTATGGAAGTTGGCATGAGCTTCCTGGCCTCCGCGTTCAGCTGTGAGCACGTCGAGGCGGCAGGCACATGCAACACTTGTGTCGGGACCTGTGCGCCAATGTATCGCGGCTGGGGCTGCGCAAGCGAAAGAGGAAGAGTGTGGTACGTCCCGTGTATCAGCCACCCGCGGCTGTGTAGGGGCGCAGCCTTATGCAGGGCTATTTATGGCAGATTCAGTGGAAGTGGGCATGCAGGGATTTCGGCAGGCCCTGATGCAAGCATGGTGCCGCATGAACTGAAGCAAAGTGCACCCCCGGCGGGGGTTGGTGCGCCAGCGGCGCGCAGGCAGCCTGAGTGGCCGGGCAGTGCCTGGCGGGCACTCGAACAGAGTATGCTCAACAGCATTGAACAGTGGCATGGGCTGCTCGCAGCTTCCTGTGCCTGGCCCGACAGAGGCGGACACATGTAGGTGGTGTAGCAGCAGCAGAAGCGATCAGAGGCTGTGGCTCAGCTTCCGTGGACGGCAGCTGACGCGCAGCCCAAGCCCTAACCCTTGGAGAGCTGGACATTGACCTTAACGTCAATCGGCAGTTAGTGCCGATCCGAGCCGGCTCAAGACGTCTTGATCGTGCCTAGGCGAAGGCCGGTGGAGCATAGTGGCGGGCGATGTACCCAGTAACGACTAGGCCTGTCGGTAGGCACCCATCCCCGAGCCGAGCCCGGCTGTTGAGGGCGTGGTCGTGCGGCTGCCACGAACAGCAATGCCTGGCCAGATAGCTTCGGCAGCAAGCGTGCCTGACCACAGTCCAGCGCCTTTGGTTGCTGAGACCGTGTGGCGCAAGCGCTCAGGGCATGTAGTCACCGCGGCGCCCGCGGCGGGAAACTTCCACCACTGCTGTTCTGGGAGGGCGTGCGGGAGAGGCAGAGCCTGAGCCAGGGGCCTCGGGGCACGCAGGCGCCAGGTGAGGGCCGCCGGCCGGCCCCAGACCCCTTGCACCACAGACTGCGCACGCGGTGGCTGCTGTGGTGGCTGCCAAGCCTACAATGTGTGTGCAGCAGTGCAGGCGCTCGAGGCAATGACGCGCCCTGTGAGTACACTGGTGTGTGCGCCTGACCGTCTTTGGTGTCGGTGACAAGCCTAGGACCATGCACCTGCCATGCACATTATTTGCCCTACTCAGAGTGATCCGCGTCTTCAGCGGAGCGCGATGCAGACCACCTGCATCGCGCGATCCCAGGCCTCCTGCTTGTGGATCCGCTAGCATGCCCATCAGAGCCTTGCTCATGCGCGCAGCCCGTGGAGCGCGTCACGCGCAGTCACGCGGCAGGCTGGAGGCGTATGAGACATGTGACAGCCCCGACGCTGTTGGGTCGGATGGAGCAGAGCCTAGTGCGCTGCCCGCCGCCGCTTAACCTGGTTGGGCGCTTGGGGCCTTGCTTATGCATGGGTCTTGCTTAATGTGCATTGGCGCTTGGCACTCTTGCTGATACAAAATTTATAGTGCACGAAATCAGCACCTTGCGTCAACCTTGCACTTGTGCGTGTTTATGTTGCAGTGTGTATACTGCAGCGCAGCACGGGTGTGCCTTGAGCCTGGGATAAGCAGGGGGCTTTGTGAGGGTTTGCGCGCTCGTGCTACTGGCAGGCACTGTGCAGAGCGCCTCAGGTGCGCAACCTATTGCTGCGCTCTACTCAGCGAGTGAGCAAGATGGCATTGCGTGCGCTGGTGACCATCAGCCAGCTATGGAAAGCCCTAACACCCTCCAGTCGCGCCGCAGCGTACTGCTGACAGCGCTTCAGGCCGCGCAGGCGTGACGCTGCCAGCCACGCCGGCGCGCGAGCGGCCGCCGCGGCGCGCGAGCGCGGCGGCGGCCAAGGCCGTGTTTGCCAAGGCGGCCGCGCCTGAGCCCGAGCCGGAAGAGCCGCCCGACCCAGTGGCCGAGGCGGCCGCCGCCGCTGCGCAGCCGCGCCGCAAGCGCGGCCGCCCGCGCAAGCACGAGGCCCGCGCGGGCGCGCCCGCCACCGCTGGCGCGCCCGACGGCGCCCCCGCCGCCAAGCGCAAGCGCGGCCGGCCGCCCAAGGCGCGCGAGGCGGCGCCCGCCGGGCCGCCGCTGCGCGGCGCGCCGCCGCCGGCCGCGGCCGCGGGCGGCAGCGAGGCGGGCGGCCTACCCGGCGGCGACCTGCCGAGCCTGGGCCTACCGGCGGTACCGTCGCTGGACGTGAAGTCGGCCACGTCCGGGTCGCTCGACCTGTTTGCGCCCTGGGCCAGGCGCGCGCACGAGCGCTTGGCGTGGCCCTGCCTGGGTGTGCTGTCTCATCGGCGCTCCATCTAGGCTGGCGCCCGGCATAGCGCACTCTAAGAGTGCAGGACGGGCAAGCAGCGGGTGTCGGTGGGGCGCCCGGTGGTCCGGCTGCCGCTGGCAGCCCGACTGCAGGCGCTGAGGCCGGCTGGTAACTCTGCGGGCCTGCTGTTGCTTGTGCGGTGATGCGGTGCAGTGCAGGCAGGCCGCTGAAACAGGTTTCTGCATTGGGTTGGGGGGCACAAGCACTGCCTGCAGGCTTTGCTCTGCTCTGCAAGGCAACCAGGCATGCACGTATTCACGTCCGCGCAGACTTGCTTAACAGCGCCGCGTGAAAGCTACGTCGTGATCTAGCACCTGTGCTGCCGTCCAGCCTCGAGGTCCGCCTTTGACCGCGCGCGCGCGCGCCGCAGCGGCTGCAGCCTGGGCGACAACCCAGAGTCCATGCTGCTGGCGGACCTGCTGGGCGGGGCCGGGTTCACGCCGCCGCTGAGCGTGTTCGCGGCGGCCGCGGAGGGCGCGCCCGCGCACGCGGCCGTCGCCGTGTCGAGCGCGGTGGCGGAATCCACGCTGCCGCGCGCGCGCGTGCTGGAGATGCTGGGCATGCGGCCGGAGCTGGGTGCGACCCTAACCCTATGCCAGGGCCGCCGTGGCTCGCCTCGCCTCGGCGCTCGCAGCCGCCACGATGAAAATTCTGGCTCAGCTTGGTTGCTGCTGGCCTGTAGGCAGGGTTAGTGTTGTCCTGCGACTCCAATCACTGCTGTGACTCCCGCCCCATGTCGCCCTGAGCGCGTGCCATGCTGTCTGGCGCAGGGGACGCGTACATTCCGCGGCGCCGCCGCAGCGGCACCTACAAGTCGGGCATCACGGTCAAGGTCGCCGCGCCGGCGCCGCTCGCGCCGCCGCCGGCGTGTGCGGGGTGGAGCCCCGCCGCAACCCTGGCCGCGTTCGCCAGCCCCTGGCCGCCGGCCGCCGGGGCGCAGCTCCCTCACAGCGGGCGCGCGCCGGCTTACGGCAGCTGCACTGCGCAGCCGTCGCTCGGCGACGCGATGGGCAAGCCGGGCGGCGCGTGGCCGCCCGGCGCCGGCGGCCGCGACGGCGGCGCGCACTCCAGCTCCTCGACCGCGTCCGAGGCATCGCACTTCAGGCTGGGCGTGCCGGCGGCCGCGCTGCGAGCCAGCCGCGCGTCTGCGCCCGAGCTGACCGCGCCGCTCGGCTGGGAGGGCGGGCCGCCCGCGCCCGCGCTCGGCGCGCGCGCGGCCAGCCCCTTTGCGGGCGCGGCGGTGGACGCCGGCCTGCCCCACGACCCGACGCCGCCGCGCCGCGTCCCCGCCGCGCGCCAGTGGTCCGCGCCGGCGGCGCTGTCGCTGGAGCATCTGCTGGAGCTGTACGGCCGCGCGCCGCCCGCGCCGGCGCCCGGCGGCTTTGGCCGCCTCGCGGCCAGCGCCGCTGCGGCCGCCAGCGCCGCGGCGGCCGCCGTCATCGCGGCCGCGCGCGATGCGCAGACCGTGGCCTCGGTGCGCGGCCCTGCCGCTCCTCAGACCTGGTCCGCACGTCAGCCCACCGCAACATGCCGTCTGGATGCTGAGAGGGCCTGTGAATAACACACGCCCTGTCCGAGCCTACTCGTTGTCATACTGACTGCTACGATCCACCCCGTGGGGTTGGTCGTTGCAGTGTGACCTTAAATCAAGCCCTAAAACCTGGCATGTAAGCAAACACTCTGCCCCTCTGCGCGCAGGCCAGGTCAGATGCCGCGCCGCTAGAGGGCCTGGCCAAGAGCGGGTCGGAGGCCTGCCTGCACGCGCTGCGCGAGTGCTCGGCTGCGCGGCCGCCGGCGTGGCAAGCGCCTGACGCAGCGCCGCCGCGCGCGCCCGCGCCCGGCGACGCCGACGCCTTCCAGCGCATCGCCGCGCTGCTCGAGCGTCGTGCCAGCGCGCCCACGCAGCCACCTGCCCTGCCGGCGCTGCTGCCGCTCGGCGCCGCCGCGCAGCCGGGCGCCGGCGCGCCGGGGCACGGGGCGAGCGGGGCCGGCGCCGAGGCGCGCGCGCTGGCGGGCGGCTGCGCGCTCGCGGCGCCGGGCGCGGGAAACCCCGGCGGGAGCCCTGCGGGGTCGCCCCCGGGCGCCGCGCTGGCGGCGGCCCGCGCGAGCGGGGCCGCCCGCCCGCGGCGGCCGGCGTGGCTGGATGAGGTAGCGCAGCGCGTGTCGCAGGGCATCAGCCTGGGCAGCCGCGCGTCTGCGAGCTCACTCTCCAGTGCGCTGCCGGCCGGCCTCGAGAGCTGCGGCCTGGAAAGCTACTGCTGCGGTGGCGGCGCGCGCGCGGGCGCGGCGCGGCCGGCCGCGCCGTGCCCGCCGCACCGCGCGCAGGGCGCCCCGCCCGCGCAGCCTGACGCCGGCGGGGGCCCGGCGGCGGCGCTGGCGGCGGCGGCCGGCGGCCGCGCAGGGCTGAGCGCTTGAGGCCACAGCTCACTTGCCGGTTCCGTCTTTTTTTTGGGCCCAAGACCCAGCCCACCAGGCGGGCAGGCACCAGGCGGATAGGCGCACCAGCAAGCACAATGATGCGGTGTGTGCAGCAGCGGCGGCTCATGGCCGCGCAACGCGACGCGCCGGATGCTGCTGCGCCCCGCAGATGAACGCCTTGCATGGGCGCCAGGCCGCCGCCTTGCCTGCCGGGCGCCGCGGCGGGCGCGCGCGCTCGGGCACTTCAGGACCGTATCTGGCAGCTGTGTGTGCCATGCTCTCTGTGTCAAATTACTCTGCTTCTCTGTTGTGCATCGCTGGCGAGCCCGGCCGATTGTGTTTTCGGGTGGGGGCCAGACGGCACGGGCGGCTGCGATCAGACAATGCGGTGGGGCCTGGGTATTGGGCAGGGCATGCAGGCGTGGAGATGGAGTGCGCTGAGCATGCTTTGTGTTGATCCTATGTTTCCCTGCGCTGCGCGTGCGCGGCGGTGCAACTTTGCGTGGCAGGCTGAGTGCCAGGCGTCTTTCCGTATGGTTTTCCTTGCATGCTGTGTTAGGCATGCGCTGCTTTAGGCGCGCGCTGGGGGTCCATCAACATGCTGTGCCGCGGTTGCGGGGCGGGGCATGTTGGGCAAGGGAGTCTGTCACTTGGACTCTGACTAAGCTGATGTGTGGCGGGGGCCTGGTACCTGAGGCACCGTCGCCGGGGGCACAGCCGGTTTGCATATCGCTGCAGTGCGCACACGCAATTCGTGCGGCGCGCTGGAGTTCGGACGCAGTCCGCGTTGGAGGGTAGGCAATCGGCTTTGGTGGGATCCGATGTTCCAAGCCGCGAGTGTTTCAAGGCGTCAGGCGGTGTCCAGGGTGGCGGCCGAGGTGGCCGGCGGTTTTCTCGGAGATTGGTGTCTTGGGGGGCGCCCTGTTGCTATGGGGCGCCCAATAGCCCTTTTCATGCGGCGCGCACTGTGCGGCAGCGCCTGGCAAGCCAGCCGGCGCAGCGCCCCTGCGCGCCGCCGGACGCGGGGGGGAAGCAGCGCGCGCGCATGCGCGCCCCTGCTTGCTCCCGGCGGATTTTGGGTAGCTCGGGCTGAGTGCAGGGCCGGCCGTTGCGCCTAATTACGGCGGCTAGCCACCTATCTGCAGGCGGCCCCGCACTGCGCCCTCCAGGATTTCGCACGCGCGCTGTTGCGCTGGCGAAGCGCACGAAGTATCGCATTTCATGTCTGGTGTGCTGTGCTCTTGATTAGCGGCGGCAGTATTGGGCAGGCGCGGGGGCTCGCGCGCAAGCGTATTCTGATGCGAGGTGTTTTGCTGCTTGATAGCTGCCTGCTGCTGCATAGGGGCATGTTTTATTTCTTTGGCATGGCGTTATGCCGTGTCGGCCCTGCCTGTGGTCAACAGTCGGGCTGCGGCGGGGCGCGCAGCCCGGCGAAGGGTGGGCTGCTGCCATATGAGTGCAGGGCTTGGGAAAACGTTTGGAGCGGCAATGAATGCGCAGAACTGAGTAAGCTGTAGCCTGGGCTGTGCGGGTGGGCAGCATGGCGTCGCAGCCGCGTGTGCCCGCTCCAGGAAGCGCGGAGCCCGGCCCTGCGCAGCGGCGCCCTGTCCCCTTGCTGCACTGGCGCACGAGGCCGCGCACAGCCGGTATTCCCCTGTGGCTGGTGCGCGCCTCTCGCAAGGCGCGGCGCCTTTGGGACGCGGGCGCAACCCCCGGGTCGCCCTTCCCCAATAACCGGCCCTGCCCAGATAATATCCCCTACATAACCCCCGGTGCGTGTCGTGTGCAGCCGGACACTCCCTCAGGGCTGGGGCGGCGTCGTGCCGCCCCCTCTGGGTGTGTGCGCCCTGCTGTGTCCGCACACTCGCCATCTTCGTGCATGTGCTGCCATGTCCACACCATGTAATCACATTGGGATATCTTATGAATACCAGGGATTCTAGGAGCGCGTGCGCAGGTCGGCTGCACATGTGCTGTGCGCCCCGTGGGTTGCGTCCACAAGCTTCTATATATAGACGTGTCGCGCCAAGGCGCGACGGTATTTGCCGGGGCGCTGTGTGCAGTGTGCCCGAAAGGCTGTGATTGAGTGTGTGCGCACTTGTCTGGACCGACACTTTTGGGGTAGCGATACCAGTGTTCTGGGTCGCTACTTGGGTGGGATTGGCACTGGCCTCCGCCTTTTGCATGTCAATGCGGCTACACCGTGTAATTTTCCGGATAGTCCAGATTGGCCCTGTAACAACCTAGTTTGGCCCTGCACCGATCCCGTGCTGGTGAAGCAGAGGCAAGTGCGAGCGGACCGCGCACGGACAGGACAGGTTCAGCGCTGCAGCCTCTGCATTACATACCTGCATACATGCCGCGCGTGCGGCTCATGCAACACACAGCCCTACTGTACAGATCCATGCGCATGGAAACCGAGCCGCAACTGGCTGGTCAGAACCCGCGCGCCCCGCACACCCTCCTCCCTCCGAGCGACAGTTACACAGGAGTGGCTGCACGCGGCGCGCATGTGGGCTGCCATGACTGGCAGCACGGATACAGGTCATGGCAGCACGGATACAGGTCATGGCAGGCTCATCATGTGGTCACGGGCGGCAGACATGTGCACGCCTACAGGTACGCGCCGCAGACGGGTGCATGCCCACGGTGGCGGGCGGCAGCCAGGTGCATGCCTGCGGTGCTGCGCGCAGGACCGAACACCGCCCAGGCACAGGCCCCAGCGACCCGACGCAGCCCCGACACAGGCCCCGCACGAGCTGAGCGAGACCCGGACAGCCAGGGCATGCATGGCGTGACTTCCAGACAGCGCAGCAACATGCACACGGGCCTCCTTCCAGCGCTTCCCGACATATAGGGCAACCCTCATGCAAGGGGCACTCGCCTACAGCAAGCAACAAGGGCCCGGATCCAGTACACGAAGGCCCACCAGCCGCCCAAGCCTAGCTCGGCGACCCGTCCTCCTGTTTCAACCCTGTTGGCACAATGCCGGCCACCACCACTCTCGGCGTTCTCACACGGCAGGCTGCCCAACGCGGCACGGCCTTGCCGCAAACATTTACTCACAGCCTCCTCCTCAGCGGTCGTGCGCCGCAAACAGGTGTTTATAACCTCCTCAATGGTCATGCATTTTGCAGGAAGTGTGCGGGTCTCCTTGCGCAGACAGGCGCGCTAGCTGGGCACGGCGGCCCGCTGGGCCGTCGCGGGCGCGCCGGCCGCGGGCGACCCGCCCGCCGACCACCCGGAGTCCAGGCCCCAGCGCGCGCGCCAGCGCCGGCCCAGCTCTGCGCGGATCATGCGCACCTGCGCGCGCGCGCGCGGGCACACGCTCGGCGCTGCTGAGAGGAGCAGCGGGCGGCGGTGCCAGCCGCTTGCCCGTCCACAGAGCGGTCTAACCGAGCCGAACCGAGGAACCCAGGCTGCCGCCAAGCAGCTGCTCCCGGGCGCGCTGTCTACAGACGTCGGGTTAGAGACCCCAGCCGTGCACACCCTCCAGCACACACCGCTGCAGCACATGCCTTGCTCCAGGCACGGCGGACACGCGCGCGTCACACTGCGGACAGGCACGCGCGGCCGACGACTGCGGCTGCAGCAAAGGCCTGCCGCGCAAGCAGGCAAGACTGCCGCGCAGCCGCGCGTGCGGGCCGCCGTCGGGCTGCCGACACGCCAGTCTGCGCATTTGAGAAGCCGCGTCAGAGTGCAGACGCGCCAGTCTGCATGATCGGGGGCCCCACGCCGAGGGGCCCCGGCGGCGGCACCTCCTTGGCGCAGCCGCCGCGGAAGTCCGAGTTCTCCTGCGCGCGCCGCACGAGGTACTGCAGCGTCTCCGGCACCGGGCCGTACGGCAGGATCTTGTGGATGCGGAAGCCGGCGCGCCCGAGCGTGAAGCTCAGGTGGTCCGCCATGCCCAGCAGCTGCCCAAAGTACACGCCTGCGCGCGCGCGACAGGCTCACGGTCAGTGTGGCGTGCGGCAGGACCTTGTGGGCGCGCAAGCCGGCGTGCCCCGAGCGTAAAGCTCAGGTGGTCCGCCATGCCCAGCAGCTGCCCAAAGCACACGCCTGCGCGTGCTGGTAGGATGACGTTTACGGTGGCGTATGTGCCGCCGGTCGGGCCCGGGCGGCGCATGGCATCCGCCACGCATACATCCGCAAGCTCAATGCAGGGCCCTGAGCTGCCGTGCAGGGTCTGCGCCGCGCCTGACGCGGCCGGGTCCAGGCCCAGGCGGCGCATGGCATTGCCCGTGCAAAACCCTACAACTTCACGGAGGGCCCTGAGCTGCCGCGCAGGGTCTGCGCCGCGCCTGACGTGGCCGGGTCCAGGCCCAGGCGGCGCATGGCGCCGGCCGCGGCCGCCACCGACGCCTGGTTGTGGCTGGCCACCATCAGCTCGGCGCCGCGCTGCGCGACCTCGCGCAGCACGCGCTCCACGCACCTGCGCTTGCGCGCTCCGCGCTTAGATTCAGAACTGGCTGAGGCCGGGTGGAACCGGGGTTTCATGCGGAACAAGGCCGCCCCGAGCGGCTGGGCACGGGCGCGCCGGCTGCGGGCGCCTGCACCCCCTGCACCCGGGCGCCAGCCGCGCGCACGCAGCAGCGCCGCGCGGCTGCGGCACCAAAACATGCCAGCCTGTGGGGACTGAACTGGTGTGGGGTGGGACCAGAGTCCATCTGCACGCAGGCGGCAGGGCGGCAGCGCCCTGGTCGTTACCGGCACGCATGCCCTGCAGCATGGCCTCCCGTGGGGCCGCCGCAGCCGAGCGGTGAGCCATGGCGGGCGCTTGCACGAGTGCCGCAAGATTCAACGGAGGGCGGGCCCCAGCAGGCGTCCAGCAGGCGAAAGCGGCACTGCACTTCATTCCAGCGTCAGCTCCAGGCGTTCCCCAGGAGAGCAGCGGCGGGCGGCGCGCCGGTCGTAGTTGGCGTGCGTGTCCTGCAGCGTGGCGTGCACGGGGCTGTCGGCGCCGCGCGCGGCCGCGCGCGCGCGCTCGAACACCAGGTACGCGCCGCGCACAGTCTTGGCGCCAAAGTGCCAGCCCTCACGTGCCGCGCGCGACACGTCCGCGTCCAGCCGTGCGGCCGTATCGCGCAGGTAGCACTGCGCGCATGACACATGTCCGCTGAGCCAGCTATTTGGCATTGCCGTGCAACTTAACAGCACGCCTGAGCGCCTTGGACGCTTTCACAGAGCTGAGGTGCAGCAGCAGCTGGTGTGTTAAAAACAGCTGCTGGAAATTTGTGAGTCAGTGCGTAAGCGCTACACGAATGCTTGTCTCCTGCGACAATGCCAGCAGATGACAAGGTACGCTAGGGCAGCAGATTGGATACTGGAGCGGATACCTCTACACTACAGCAGATACCTCTACTCTATAGCAGATACCTCTACATGACGTGTTGCGGGCTGCCATGCGCCGCACGGCTCCGGGAGCCCCACAAGGCACGGCCAGCCGCAGCCCAGCCCGCGGCGGGCGCGCCTGGTACGTGTTGAAGACGAGCGGCGCGCCGCGGTTGTGCCGCTGCTGCAGGCGCAGCGTCAGCGCGTCGATCGCCGGCTGGAAGGGCGAGTGCTCCGCGTCCACCATCAGCCGCGTGTTGCCCTGCGAGGGTTTGCATGGTCACGCGTGCTCGTCGTGCACACATGCACGCGCGCTGCAGGGTGATGTGAAAGCATGGCCCAGCCAGGTACAGTCTGTAGAATGCTGCCCTGCCGCTGCCGCGCGCGTCATGCGCCACGGCACTGCTGCGGCACTACCACTGCAGCACTACTTCTGTGGCCGGCTGAGGGGCGCCGCGGCGCTCGCCGCGCCCTACCCTGCTGCACTCAGCATGCCTGCCTACCAAGTCACGACACACTTGCAGTGCGCAGCCTGTGGTTGCCTGGTGAGCTCCGCAGGCGCAAGGCAGCTGCGGAGCGACCAGGCAGTGATGCAGCGACCCCGGAAGTATATAACCGTGACTATAACACGCAACTTCGCCCGGCAGCGTGGCTGCGCCGCGCCGTCACCCAGGCAGCGCCCCGCCCGCGCCGCACCTTGGCCTCCACCGCGGCCGCCAGCGCGTCCATGCGGCGCACGAGCGCGGCCAGCCCTAGCCTAACCCTACCCTACCATATCCCGATGCGCCGCACCTTGGCCTCCACCGCGGCCGCCAGCGCGTCCATGCGGCGCACGAGCGCAGCGAGCGCGCGCGCCTCATCAGGCTCCAGGTGCGACCCGAGCGCCGCCTCCAGCCGCGCCGACACCGCGCCGCGGTCGTCCGGCGGGCACAGCTCGCACAGCGCCGCGGACATCCGCTCCAGCAGCGCCGGCGGGCCCAGCGCCGTCACCTATAAAGGCGCCAGGTTCGGTGTCGGTGCCGCCCATGAGCTCGCATGGCACACACGGCCTGGATAGCCTGACCTGACGAGGACCGCGCGGCGCCAGCGCCCTGGCGCAGGCACACACGCACGCAGCGTGGCATATCGACGTCGGACTCGGCACCGCCGGCGCTGCGGCTACCTGCACCGTCAGCTCCAGCGCGGTAGGAGACGGCACGCATGCATGTAAGCATTGCGTATGCGGTGACGTCCCTGCAGAGCAACACAGGACGCCAAGAGTGATTCGCTCCGTGCTCACACTTGGGGACATGGGGCTCAGCCGCACGCAGGGCGGGGCCGCAGGGCGGGGCGCGCGCGCGCCTTGACAGCGACGATCGCGGTGCAGGCGACGTTGTCGCTGTCGCGGATGGCCTGCATGAAGACGGCCAAGTTGCGGTCACAGGCGCGCTCGGCCGCCGCGGCTGCGCCCGCGCCTGCGGCGCCGCCGTCGTCCTGCACGTCGTCCTCCGCGGCGTACTGCATTATGGGCCGAATGCCGTGCGCGGCCAGGTACGCGATGTTCGGCTGAATCGTTGCCACACACTCGCCCGCGCAGAAGTGCTTAAAAAAGGTGTGCCGCACGGCCCAGTCGGCGAGCGGGCGGCTGAGCGGCGACGCGCGCGCGGCCGGCAGCAGCCAGCCCGCGTTGTCCACGAGCGGCCGCAGCGCGCAAGCCTGGAACACCGCCAGCGACTGCAGCAGCTGCGCCGTGGACTTTGCCTGCGCGCGCGCGCACGCCGTCGGCGCGCCTGCGCCTTGCCCTGCGCCTCGCGCGTCTGAGGATGCTGCCTCTGTATATACAGCAGTGGCACGGACTGGCGGCACCAGGCCGCTTGAGAGCTGCGCGCCAGCAGACGGGGCGCTCCGGTAGACCCGACCTGGGTCAGGTCGCAGGCTGCGGCCAGGCGCAAGCGGCGGGGCACCGCACTGCAGGCAGTGGCGGCGCTGTGAGTAAACACGACCTGTACTTGCTCCGTCGGCTGCCGCTGTCGCCGAGTACAAACTCAGCCCAGAGACGACCAGAGCATTTAAGGCACGGCGCCCCGGCGCCACACCTGGAACGCCTCCTTTGGGTCGTCAAAGCGCAGCTCCGGCCAGGCACGCGCCGCGTGCGGCGCGTGCGGTTCGCCTGTTGCCCGGGCAGGCGCAGGCGGCAGCCCGGGCGCCTGCACGGGTGCGCGCGCGGCCTCAGCGCCCTGCCCGGGCCGAAGACCTAGCCATTACTGAATGTGAATACGCCAATGCACCGCATGGCAGGGGTCAAGGTAGCAGGGTGTAGTGCTGTAACTTGGCGTGCTGCCCAGGCGCAAGCGCGCCTGCGGCTCGCGCTCGCCGGCGCGGCCTGCGGCCTCGCCGATGGTGCTGAGGCCAGGCGCAGCGAGGCGCAGGGCGCCCCCCGCGTGCCTGCCCCACTCGTGAAGTGCGCGGCGCAAGGCCATGCTCCTGCACGCCCCGCGCCAAGAGGCTGTTGGCTGGTGGGAAGGCAGCTACTCGGACCAAAGCGCGAAGTCCAAAAGTTACGTTCTCACAGAGGGTGCACGCACAAGAACGGGCTTGCAGCGTACAGACAACCAGCGTGTACAGTTCCTCACTTGCTAAAGCTTGTCAGCTTGCCAAGCGCACGGCAACTTTGAGCAACATAGGCACCAGTCCAGTCTTACAAGGTGTGGCAGACGTGCCTGGGTGAGCCTGGGCAGCAAGAGAGGTCGCCAAGACTGTAGGGCGACCAAGTGGCAAGCCTTGAAGGAGAGCCATAACCCCCAAACCCTAGTTTGGCAGCTTCGGGCACCGTTTGATTGCAGCCAGTTACTAGCTCAGCGCCGGCCTGACCTTGTCTGAGCCTGTCTTGCGGGCCATAGCAGCCTGTGCGCAAGCCTTTGGCAATGCAGCTCCTCCCACAGGTATGGTCGTACAATCTGAGTCAGAGCCTTTCACTACCAATGTTTTTATACCGTCACAAGCCTTGGCGCCAGAAGGGACACGCGAATGCCAGCGGAGCTGTAAACAACCACTGCCACTTATATGCAGCCAAGTGCGTGCGTCAGCACGGCACACATCAACAGGCTTCTGTCAAGAGTGTGCTGCATATGCATTGAGCAGTATGCTGCCTGCGTACACCTGCACCCAAGCAGCATCGCGCACCTGCCTGCGTACACCTGCACCAAGCAGCATCGCGCACCTGCCAGGCGAACAGGAAACACATGGTGCGTCTGAAGCTCACGCTGTTGGTCACAACATGCAGCGCGCTCTGACGAAGAGCTCCCCAGTAGGTAAACTGTGATGTCTGGTGAAATGCACGTTCCTCCAATACGCTTTAGGCACGTTCAAACAGAAGAGGCAGGGACAGCCTTGTGTAGCTGTGCACCCCCGCTGTCACAGTGCAGTTGTAAGTAGCGGTCCACAGCACCTGAGGGCCACGCTGCTTCACTTAAAGCCTCACTGGCGGCACCAGTCACGTGTGTGATGGTGGGCATGGAGCGCCGCAGGTATATAGAGCTCGAGTTCCACTCGAGTTTCAAAATCTCCAGGGTAGGTCCGCACGTGGCACGAGGGCTTGCTGATGTGTTTGCGCATCCTGAGTGTTTCCAAGAAGGTGCACACATGTTTGCCTGGTTCAAAGGGCAAGATAAAGATATGCATTCAGGGCAAGGTAAAGGTACGCAATCCATGCCCGCCCACTCAGCAGACGGAGTGCCGGGCCTGAGCCTGATACGGGGCGCAAACGTGTTTGCCCCGGCGCACTGCGGTCTGCAGGACCTGCTGCTATCCAGCGCAGGTATTGTGCAGCTAGGTCCTGACAAGCTGGGGCCAGCGGAGGCGCTGGTCAGCCCCGTAAACATAATCGACGCTACCGGGTGCATTGCAGTTCCAGGTATCCCAATCTTGCGCCGGGCAGAGCTGGCTCCGCTGCGTTCTAGTGCCATTGTTGCCTGGCAAGTCCTGACGCGGCTGATGCCCGCGCAGGGCTGGTGGACATGCACGTTCACATATGCGGCGGGGGCGGCGAAGCAGGCGCGCCGTGAATGACAGTCCACCGTATGCACGTATTTTCAAACGAGGACCAATCTGCGACCGCATGGCGCACTGACCTTACTAAGCTACCAAGCGACAGGCCCGGCCTCACGCTGCCCAGAGGCGCCCTTGTCCGGGCTACTTGAAGCGGGCATCACCACAGTTGTCGGCGTCCTGGGCACCGACACCGTCAGCCGGAGCCAGGTGCGGCGCTCGAGCCCTACACACATCTTGTAAAGGCGCGCACCGTGTCTGCCGGGTGCGCTTTGGGATTGCAGAGCTGCCCTGGCCCTGGGGACGCTCGCTCACAAGTGCCACCCTGCCGACGGTCCCAGCCGGGAGGCAGCACGCCCTCGTGGGCTGCCCGCCGGCGCTCCTGCCAGCCTGCCCGATGCAGCTGCCCCGCGTCCGGCGGGCGCGCCGCCGTGCAGCGAGCTGAGGGTAGGGTTGAGGTTAGGGTCAAAGCACAGCGCGCTGAGGGCCCGCGGCGCAGGGGCGCCGCAGGAGGGCCTGGTCGCCAAGGCGCGCGCGCTGGCCGCGGAGGGCCTGACCGCGCGGCACTGGGTCGGCGGCTATGGCTTCCCGCCGCGCACGGCCACAGGTAGCGCGCAGCGCGACGTGTGCCTGCTGGAGGGCTGCGTGGGCGTGGGCGAGGTCGCCGTGTCGGACCACCGCGGGTCGGCGCCGAGCCCGCTCGAGCTCGGCCGCCTGGCCAGGCGCGCCGCAAGCTTGTTGGGCGCTCTTGCGCTATCGCCCGCCAGGGATCCGCAGGCGTGCTCCAGCCTGTCCCGGCGCCCAGCGCCTGGCGCCGTCGCGCGCATGCCGTCCCGGCATGCGGCCCCGCCCCCTGCACGACGCGCACCGCCGCTGAGTCCGCCGCGCGCGCAGCGAGGTGCGCGTGGGCGGGATGCTCGCCGGCTGTGCCGGCCTGACCTACTGCCACATGGGCACCGCGCCGACGCGCCTGGACCCGCTCCGTGCCGCTCTGGCGGCCGTGCCCGGCCTGCCCAGGTGACTCTCCGGCACAATGTTATCATCTGCTTTATAAATTATGCATTAGAATAGTTATTTCTGCTTTGCAGCCCGCCGGTGCGGCGCCCGCGTGCGGCGACGCTCATTCCGTCACGGCGATCCAGGCCGCGGCGGGCGCAGGACGACTATCCTGCCGACGCATGTGGAGCGCACGCCCGAGCTGGCGGCGGACGGGCTGGCCTGGCTGCGCGAGGGCGGCTGCGTGGACCTCACCGCCGGCCAGCCGGTGCCCGTCCGATGGATGCCCTGTGGGGCGTCCTAGGATGATGCGCCGCTGCCCTGTTATGCTGGTGGGGGCTCGCCAGGTTCTGGAGAGGCATGGGCGTGCAGTGCACAAGCACCTGTGTCGCTCTCCGCGCCGAGCAGCTACAAGCGCCAGCTGCGGCGGTCGCGGGGTGCTGCGCAACTGCGCCGTGCTGCAGTGGTCGCCTCATCACAGTCGAGGCCACCGTTAATGTGTCAAGGCGAGTTGCTGAGAAGCCTGCTCAGGGCATGCAAGAGAGCTGACAGCGAGGTGACAGATGTGACATCGAGCTGAGGTTGAGCTAGGGTAGGATACCCTGATCATGCCGCAACCTGCGCAGGCGCGCGCGGCACTGGCGCTGTACGGCCGCAAGGACGCGGAGCTGCTGGCGCGGGTGAGCGTGTCGAGCGACGCGTACGGCAGCTGGCCGGTGTTTGACGCGCGCGGCGAGCTGGTGTCGTACGAGGTGCGGGCCCAGCGCGGCGTTCGGGCGGGCCGTGTGGATGACCAGGTGCAACAGGCTGTTTACAGGGCTGGCAAGGTGTCTCAGCTGGAGGCGGGAGCCCGTGGCGCCTCTGCCGCCTGCCGCTCTGCGGCATGCTGGGCAGGCTGCTGCAGTAGGTTGTTTGCAAAGCCATTGTCCTTGCATCTAGCGTAAATCTGATATTGCCCCTCGCGCCCTGCCGCTGTGGCTCTGGAGGTAGCAGACGGCTGCAGCTCTTGTCGGGCGCCCGGGCAAATGACGGAGTGCTGATGGTCTGTCACTGCAGCCGTGCGGCCTGGTGCCGTTCCCAACCCTACCCTAACCCTGCCTTGGTGCAGACCATCAGCCGCACTCGCGGCCTCCGCGACCATACCGCCGGTGCCGACGCCACCCCTGCGCCCAGGTCACCGCGCCCAGCGCGCTGCTCGCCTGCCTGCGCGCGCTGGTGCTCGAGGACGGCTGGCCGCTGGAGCGCGCGGTGCCGCTCTTCACCGCCAACCCGGCCGCGCGCCTGCGCCTGCCGCGGAAGGGCCGGGCGCGCCCCCCATGGGCAGACTGATGCATGCATGCGCAGTAGCTCGCGCACCAGATCACTGCAAGCCACGCGCCTTCGCGGCGGCCGCTTGTGCTGGCACATGCGGGCGGCGCCCAGCTGTGGTGCCCGGCTGCTCCTGCTATACATGCAAGTTGTCTTTGCTCGCCTATTTACATCAGTGATCGCAGTGGTTGCATCCTTGTGCCGGCGTGCCAAAGGCCCGCGCCTTTCTGTGATGCAGATCCGGCCCGGCTGCATGCAGAGTCAACACGTGACTGCTGTCAACAACAAGGAGTAATTGCGGCTTGCGCAGCTGGCACCCGACGGCGACGCGGACCTGCTCCTGCTGATGCGAATCCGGCCCTGCTACATGCAGAGGCCCATAGGATTAAAGCGAGCGAGTGTGAGCAGCGAGCGACTGGTGGCGGCCCGCGCGCAGCTGGCGCCCGACGCCGATGCCGACCTGCTGCTGCTGGACGCGGAGACGCTCGAGCTGCGCTACGTGATTGCACGCGGCGAGGTGCTCAGGCGCGCATGCGCCCGAGCCCAGGACCCCTTTACGGGACGCGCGCCAGGCTCTGTTGGAGTGGGCTGCACACGCCGGTGTGCACATGCAGCAGTCCACGCCATGCGCCGTTGGCCTGGCAAGGGCATGGGACGCGCCAGCGGAAACACGGTGCGCTGCTGTGCAGACTGCTAAGAGCAAGGTCAGCAGCGCCACCGCGCAGCTGGTGCAACACTGACGGTCTTGGCAGGACGCCCGAGTGGACGCGCGGGAGCTTCTGGGAGCGCGGCGAGCGCATGCGGCCCCTGCTGCCGCGTGCCATAGGGTAGGGTAGGGTGCAAGCTGACAGTCGCGACGAGCGCGTCCGGCCCCTGCTGCCATGCGCCGCGCCCGCGCGAGCTGACGGCCGCGGCGCGCGAAGCGCGCCGCATGAATGACAGCGGTGGTCTGACGGGGCTGTTGTGCCGCGTCGGCGGAGGCGTGGGCCGCAGCACAGCGCACGCTGCATGTCGCAGGTATTAGACAGGGTGTATATGTAACAGCAGCAGCGTAAACAGCAGCAGCCCACGGCTAGCCAACAAAGCACTTTAACCGCCGCTCACGCATGAGGGCCACACAAATTTGGGGCTCGCACACAAATTCTCGGTCCTGGCGCGGTCCGCAGCCGCGCGGCGCACGCTTGCACCCGCCACATGCAGAAGGGCTCCAATATATAGGGTTATGGTTATACCCTATACCACATGCAGAAGGGCTCCAATGCTCCAGGCGACACAGCCCCCAGAGCGCGGAGCCCCGTGGCGCGCCATCCTTATACGCCTTATGAAGGGCGCCCCTGCTCGTGGGCCAGCGCCGCAAGCAAGCAGGGGGGGGGGAGGGGAGTTATGACAAACCACAGCATACTTGCGGCCTCCAGGAGCCTAGGGCGCCGTGCGCGCAGCGTGCGGGCACACGCGCGCCGCCCCACCAGCGCGCGCTGCGCCGGCCGGACGCGCCTGTGCACGCGCGCTCGTCACGCAGCGAGAGCGGGGTCGGGCAGCACTCACACACACATCACGTCACCATTCCTGCCCCCAGGCAAGCTTTGCGGACGCAGCAAATTGGCGCGGGGCAGCCCAGCCAGGGGGGAAGAGGGGACCGGAAACTTATAAAGCTGCATGGCGCAGCCCAGCCAGGGATAAGGAGGGGACAACAACGCGTAGAGCCATGCGGGCAAGCAGGCCCAGCCATGCGCGCGCATGCGCGCCAGCCCCGCAGATCCTATCAGCATCAGCAAACCTACACAGCAGGGCAGAGGTGACAACAATCCCCACGGCCACATGTTGCGGCAGGGTGGGGCGCATATGTGCTGCCGCGCACCCTCTCGCACACCGGCCCAAGCGCCTTTCAGCATGCGACGCGCCCCGGCATGTATTTGGCAAACAGGCGCAAGGCGCGGCAGCCGCTACTGCGCATCAGAACACCCAAAGCAACGATGTGCTGCGCGCTCAGCGCGGAAAAAGGACTGCGAACGCAAGCCCCGCCACAACTTAGGCGACATCATGCCGCCAGAGGGAGGGGCCCCGGGCGTTCTCAAGCCAGGCTTGACAGCTGCTGCCAGGCAGCGCCGTAATCTGCAGATGGAGCAATGGGAATGCAGCTCTTCTGCAAATCAATCCCTGCTTCAGTGAGGCTGCCGCCTCGGGCGCAGCGCCCTGCCCCAGCACACCCTGCGACGGCCCTGCCACCAGGCGGGGGTCATCGCGGGCATGAGAGCGCCCGCGGGCCCTCCAGGCTCAGGCAGTCGGCGACGCCGCCGCCGCCGTACTGCATGCGGAGCTGCGCCAGGGTCGCGCAGACCTCGGCGAACGGCGGCCTGCGCTTGATGTCGTGCGCCATGCATGCCTGCGCGGGACGGGGCAGGGTCAGCGCGCCCCTGAGCAGGGTGCGGCGGCGGCCTGGGCAGGTCCTGCGGCGCCGAGCATAGTGCAAGCGCGCGCGCCGGGCCGTCAGAGCGCAGCCTGGCGCGCTGCGCACGTGGCGCCGCCGCACGCCGCAGGCGACGAACCAGGCAGGTTCCGCACAGACATGGATGGCAAGCAGAGCCGGTGGCACTCCGTATCTGGCGAGCCAATGCGCAGGTGAGCGTGGGCCCCCTGGCGGTGCAGCGCATGCGCCCTTCCGTGCCCGCCTCCACCCTGAGCCCCGCCTCGACCTCCGCGGGCGTCCACCAGGCCCACGGCTGGCAGATTTGCCTGAAAACCCTATCCCTACCCTATGCTGGGCCCCGCGCATGCTTGTGCGGGCGCCACAAGCGCGGCCGGCATGTTGGGCGGCAGCTCCAGCGCCAGCTTCTGCAGCGCCACTGCCTGAAAGCTCTCACCCCTAACCCTATGCTGGGCCGCGCGCGCGCCTGCGCGAGCGCCACGAGCGCGGCCGGCGTGTCGGGCGGCAGCTCCAGCGCCTGCTTCTGCAGCGCCACCGCCAGCATGATCTGCGGGTGCGTCAGGCCCGCCCACGCGCGCCGCCCGCTCACCATCTCCCCTGCGCCGCGTCGGGACGCCCGGCTCGGGGAGCAGCAGGGGTGCAGGGCATGCAAAGGCGTTGCGGCGCGCTGGAGGGGACAGGCCGTGCGGGACACAGGCGCCAAGCGAGCCCCCCGACTCCGCTCACTGCTGCGCACAAAACGCGGTCGCAAGCATGCACCAGGCAAAGACAGGCACCGGAGCTGCTCGAGGCTGAGCAGACACGGGCCTGCGCCTGCCATTCACCCTTGCAACCGCTGTGACAACAATCGGAAAGAAGAAAGAAACAGACAAACCAGAGCGCGCGAGAGAGCGGAGGGCGCACAGAGCAGCACGCCGAACGAGAACACGTCGGCCGCCTTGCTGACCACGCCCCTGGACAGCACCTCGGGCGCCATGTGCGTCACGGTGCCCGTCGTCTTCGTCTCGATCTTGCTCAGCACGTCCATGTCGCGCGCCAGCCCAAAGTCGGACACCTGGCGGCCGGCGCGCCCCAGCGTAACGCGGGCGGGCCGCGTCGCTGGGCCCCCTGGCCTTGTTGCTCACCCATGGCGGCAAGCGTGCACACGGAACGGCGCTGCGCCCGAGCCCGGCGACAACTCGCTTTCTGCTGCAGTGCAAGACAGGCAGCTGGACAGCAGCCTGCACTCACGCCTGCCCCGCAGGCCCCGCCCCTGTCCTAGGCAGCCACAGGTCCCCACGCCGGCACGCACTCGCGCCCGGCCCCGCGGCCCGTGAGCGCTGGTCGCCATAGCGGCAGCCTCCGGCCGAGCCATGTCGGCATGGCCGGCGGTCGCAGCGCAAAGGCGAGCGCGAGGCCCTCCCCTGTACCTTCTACCCCCCGACCCTACCCCCGCAGCGCCCGCCGCGCCCCACCTTGGCGGAGAAGCCGTGCGCGTTGGCCGCGCTGGACGCGAGCAGGATGTTGCCGCCGGACAGGTCGCCGTGCACGAGCCCGCGGCCGTGCAGGAACTCCATGCCCGACGCGATCTCGGCCGCCGTCGCCAGCAGCATGGCCCAGTTGGGCCGCCCGCCGCCGGCCCGGAACAGGCCCCTGACCACCGCCTCCTGCGCGCGCCGCGCGGCGGGCGCGCCTCAGCGCAGCGCGCAGCCAAACTTGGCGGCGTGGCCCTCTTCGGCTGCGTTTCCGAAAGCCTGGATGTGACCTTACCCACAGCCTCCTGTGCCCGCCTGTGCGGCGGCCGCGGCTCAGCGCGGCGCAGAGTCAACCTTGGCAGCATGGCTCGCTTGAATCGCCCGTCTGCAAGCCTGGAGAAGGCTTTACCGCCGACGCAGTCTGCCCGCGGCGCGCGCGCGCTCGAGCGGCAGCTGCAATGCATGCAGCGGCGTTGCTGGGGGCGCCCAGCCAGACGCACCCCGCAGACATCCAGCACAGACAGCCTGCTCACACTGCTCAGCTAAGCTAAGTATGCAGACTAACCCAACTGAAGCTGCTTCGCCGGCTCACAGCCGACTCCGGGGAATCGGTGTCGCAGGGGGGCCCCGGCGCGCGCGCGCCATGAGCGAGCCGCAGTCCGCATACTCCAGCAGCAGCCAGCACTCATGCAGCAGCGCCGGCCGCGGCTCCTCGGCCAGGAAAGCACGCGCGCCGGCGCTGCCGCCGCCGCGCGGGCTCGGCGCGGCCGGCGCGCTGCCGGAGTTGGTGCAGTCGACGGCCATCGTGCGCGCGCCGGAGAAGCCGGAGCCGGGCTCGGTGACGGCGGTAGCGTGCGCGATCGTGCGCACGACGTACGGGTGCGCCACGTTGGCCGTGATCACCGCCTCGACCGGCACGCCGTCCTTGTCGCGCCGCACCTTGCTCGCGTCGCATACCTGCGGGGTTGAAGCGGTAGGGTAAGCACCCTGCACCCTGCTGCAGCCGCGCCGCTGCCGGGGCTTTGAAGTTCAGGCACGCGGGCGCGCGCGCGCGGCTCGGGCGCGCGGATCGGGGAGAGCGGCGCCGCGCGCGCCACGCCGTGGCGCGGCCGCGGATCGCAGCGGGCCGCACCTTGACCGCGACCAGCTGGCCCTCGTACGTGCCGCGGTACACGCGCCCGTAGCCGCCCTTGCCGATCATGGTCCCCAGCTGCAGGCCCTCGAAGGGCGTGGCAGCGCTGCCCGGCGACGCCGCCTCCTCGCGCACCTGCGCGCGCATGCGGCTTGTGAGCGTGCCCGCCGCAGCGCACGCACGCAACGGCACCTGCACACCGTATTTGAGTCGTCAGCACTGCAGAGTCAAGTTGAGCGTGTGGTCCCAAGAGCAGAGACGTGTAACATGTATAAGTCAGAGAGCGTGCTTGGGCAGATGCATGGCCGCAGTCCTCGCCCGCGCGTCAACATGGCGGCCTGCTCAGCTGCTGCACGGAAAGCAGGCACGCGTTCAATGCCCGGCTCTGACTGCTCCTTGTGCCGCGCGCAACCGCGCGGGGCATGGGGGGCGGGGAAAGGGAAACGGCTCACAGCCACGCAGAAGTACTGTGGCAGCGCCGCGGCCGCGGGCACGCCCGGCGGCAGCGCCAGCGGCCTGTCCGCGGCGGGCGCCGGCAGCCCCGCCTGCTGCTGCTCGCCCTCCCCAGCCTCCATGCCCGCCGGCCTGGCCCCGCGCGCTTCTGGTCGAGATAGGGTAGGGTTGGGGTAGGAATGATTAGCGTCAGCATTTATGGACGACCGCCCTGTGAGACGGCCGGCGCGGGCGCGGGCGCAGGTAGGATGGGGTTGGGGTCGGATGATAAGCGTCAGTGCGGACGCCCCACCCGTCAGGCAGCCGACAGGGCGCGGCGGGCGCGCGCACCGGAACGTGAGCGAGTACGCCGCGGCCTTAGGGCTGCTGCCGGAGCGGGCGGTGCCGGGGCACTGCAGGCCCTGCACCACGAACTCCGCGCCCGCGCCCGCCAGGTCCCCGAACGCCGCCCACGGCTGCGGGGTGCTCTGCGCGCGCGGGCGGCGCAGCCCCTCTCACCCGCACCCACGCGGGGGGCTGATGAAACACGCGGCGCCCGCATGCCAGCAACTGCTCCGGCAGGCTCCTAACGAGCGGCCTGTCGAGCTAGTTTTGATGCAACAGACGAGGGCACTCGCCAGCAAAAGACACCTTGCAACAGCACGACCAGGTGCGCACCAGAGCTCCAGACGCGCACAAGACCCTGACCGTAGCATAGGGACAGGCAATGGCGGTGACTGTGGCCGCACCTGGCTGCTCCGCAGGCTGAAGACGTCCCAAAATGGCTGCCCAACAATGCTGGGCTTGTCCAGGCCTGGCCCGCCGCAAGCATGCCACTATGAGCCCAGCCTCTTGGAAGCAAGCCCTTCACAAAGGCGGCGAGCCATTGGCGCTGCAAACTCCGCTTGCGCGCTCAGGCAGGCGGCAAGCGGCAATGCGAAGGCGCCAGCGCCCTCCCAGAGGCAACCAGGCGCCGTTTAGCGGGAGCGGCGCAAACGCACGGGCCAGCGGGGCGCCGGGCCGCGCCGCGCACCGGTGACGCGCAGCGCGGGGTCGTTCGCGTGCAGGACCTGCCAGGGCCGCGCCGCGGACGCCTCCACGAACAGCAGCGGCTCCGAGTAGCAGTCGACCACGCGCAGCAGCTGCGCGCCGAAGAGTGGCTGTGAGCCGGCGCGCGGCGGGCGAGCGCGCGCCCTGTGGGAGCTCGCACGCCGCCCCGCCCTGCTGCAGCTACGCAAGCTGCCAACGATGCACACGCGCGGCCCGCACACGCTGGGCGCCCGGAGCGAGGCGCGCTCCCGAGCGCAGGCGCCGCGCCGCGGGCAAGCAGGGTTACGGTAAGGGTAGGGGCGGGGGGCGCGCCTGGCGGATGCGCTGCTTCTGGCGGTGCTCAAACGCGCCCCAGACCTCGCGCACCAGCAGGCCCGCCATGTTGCTCAGGATGGCCGCGTTCATGGCCTCCAGCTTGCGCGCCTCCGCGCTGCACAGGCCCCTGCGCGGCGTGGCGAGTCGTTGGTCTAGGGAAGGGTTATTTAATGTAAGATATAGGTGCCCTCAAGGATCCAAAGGCGCGCTGGTGCCCTCTGCGCATGCCGCTGCAGCACGGGCTGCGGTGGTCGCCCACGCACTATCCGGAGCCGGTCGGCGCAGCCTGATTTACTACCGCACACTGTCCTCGGCCGCGCTGCAGTGGCGTGCTTGGCCTGAGACTGCCTCGCCGGCGCCGCGCACCATGGACTCGTACACTACAAGCTCATTTCCCCACACGATTTCGCTGTCGCATGCGCACGCGCCATCAGCGTTGCGCGGCGCAACAGGTGAGCTGAAGCGACCTGGGTACCAGCTGCATTGGCTGTTCACATGCAGGCGCCCACAGCCTTGCGCGGCACGGCGGGTGGGAGCGGCGGAGTCTGGGCAGCGGCCGCAGGGGCGCCGAGGCGCACAGGACGCCCAGCCAGTAGCCGTTGGACGCGATCAGCGGCGCGGCCACGTACGATCGGATGTGGTCCGTGACCTCGGGGTGCCCCGCCAGCCTGCGCGCGCGCCGCGCACGCCTCAGCCCCGTCGGCCGCAGGTCCGGGCCGGCCCTCGGGACGACGGCTCGGCGGACGCAGCGCGCGGTGGGCCTTGCAGCGTGGGGTAGGCTGGGGTGGGGTAAATTTTACGATGAATTGTCGACTGACGAGCAGCTGGGATGCGCAGTGAGCGCACGCGCTCCTGCAAACAGGCCGCGCCTGTCCTGAGGGACACGCAGCGCCCGCGGACCTCGCTTCCCGCGCCAGGCTGACGCGGGACACGGCCCAGAGTGACGGAAGCGCACCGGGGCTCCGCGCGCGTGTCGTCCACGGCCAGCACGTGCGCGTCGGGCACGAGCAGGTGGCAGCAGGCGGAGCGGCTGCCCATGGGGAACGCGTTGCAGCCGGGCCGCACGAACACGCGGTCGCCGTCCGCCAGCCAGACCAGCACCGAGTCCACGCGGAAAACGCTGGCCGCCAGGCCCATGATGTGCTCTGCGCGCGCGCGCGCGGCCGGCGTCAGGGCGTCAGGCATAGGCTTAGGGGCTAGGGGTTGGATCCAGGACAGGGGCCGGTGGCTCCGGCCGCCGGCGTCGGCGGGCCGCGGGGCGGGCCCGGGCGCGCGCGCGCGCTCATCGCGCCAGCCGCCGCGGCCGCGGCGGCGCGCGCCGCGCGCGCGCGCTGCCGCAGTCGGAGGGCGGGCCGGCAGCGAGCGCGGGTGGCGGCGCGGCGCGCCCGGCGGCCGGAGCTGTGACAAGGGGCCTGTCTGTCCTGAAGGCAACCCCCGCCTGGCGCAACGCGGGTGGACAGCACCGGCGGTCCTCGAGGTCGTCTGCAGCCGTGCGGGGTGGGAGCCTGTGCGTGGCGCCTCCGGCGCCGACGCGCCCCGCCACGCAGACCATTCGGGCGGCGCAGGCGCGCACCGATGCCCGGATCGGCGCGCTGCTCCAGCGCGCGCTGCTGCTGCTGCTGCAGCCGCCCCGACGGCAGCGCCAGGTCCGTCGCGCGGCCGGCCGGCCCGTCGCGCGACGAGTGCCGCGACCCCGGCGCCGCCGCGCCATCCGCGCCGGGCTGCCCCGGCAGCTCGCGCGCGCTCACCGACGCGCCGACGGACGCGCGCCGGTACAGCGGCTCATCGTCTGCGGACGCGGTGGCCGGGCCGCCGGCCGCGGCCGCCACCGGCGCCAGCTGCAGCGGCGCCGGCGGCGCGGCGGCCAGCGCCCGCGCGAGCTCCTGCGGTGACGGCAGCAGCGTGTCGCCCACGGGCAGGCTGACCGCGGCGGTCAGCGGCGCGCGGCGCAGCTGCATCACGATCTCCGGCACCACGTCCGCGGCGGAGCCAGCGTCCGCCGGCGCGCCACGGCCGGCCGCGCCGGTGCAGCTCTCGAGCGGCGCGCCACGGATGGCGGCGACCGCGCCGGCGAGCGGCTGCTGCGCGCCGGAGCCGCGCTCGGGCGCGCGCGCGCGGCGCGGCGCGCGCCGCGCGGCGGGCGCGTCAAAGGCGCCCGCGCCCGCCTTGCGCAGCGGCGACATGACGGCCTTGGCCTCGGGCAGCCCCGCGGCGACCTGCCGGCCGGTGCACACACAGCGTCGGCCGCAGAAAAAAAAATGCTGCGCTGGCGCGTGCAAGCGCCGCCGGCTGCCCGGTACAAGCCGCAGGACGAGAGTGCGGACGTGAGCGTGCGCTCCGTGAGGCGCTCACCGTGTGGCGCTCCCGTGCGTGAGGACAGCAGCGCAAAGTCCGTGGGACAGCAGTGCGCACGTACCGGTGACGGGAGTCCGGACGCGATGCTCATCTCAACAGGTGCAAGGGGCGGGGTCACTCTGCACCCAGGCAGGGCGCCAGGGGCGCGCCCGCACGGGTTTAACCGCCTCGCGAGGAGTGCCATTCCCATCATCGGCGCCGCAGTGCTGCCCGCTCCTGCAGGCCTGCTCACACTTAACTTCCGCCGAGGCGCACTGCCCCATGGCGGCAGAGGCCTCGTCCGCCCAGGCCCCCCGCTCGCGCCTGCGCTGGGCCCCCTCCGCGGTCACTCACACGAGGCGTGGCACATCTGCTGCCCGCGGCTGACGCGCCAATGGTGAACGCCTGAGGCAGCACTGGAGCAGACGCCTGATGGCAGATCAGGCCATCTTCAACCGACACGAAGGGTTCGCTGGAGACTATACCCTATACCCATGAAAATCGCCCGTCCAGGTGACATGTGCATGATGCAAGTGAGTCGGCACTCCGGTGCCCGCAGGCATGCGGAACCTGTGCGTGCTCGGAGACTGCAGCACTGACGTGGAGCTGCCGGGCGCGTGCGTGGAGGGGCGCGCCGCTCACCTTTGCATTGACGGCGATGATGGCTGCCTCTACCTCAGCCGCGAGCCCTGCCACGTGGCGTGCATCAGCGCACGTGACAGCTCGGTGCGTCCTCTCACAGCCCTGTTGGGCTGCCGCAAGGCGCGACGGCGGGCCACTTGCACCATGCTTCGTGCAGCATGCGCCCTGTCCTTCAACACTAAGACAAATCTCTGCCGATCTAAACAACTGTCTACCGTATGGGCAGCAGCAGCGTGCAGCGTGAGCGGCTCCTTCAGAGTCGAGAAAGCGCAATGGGCATGAGGCCGCATGGACATGTCCTTGTTGCCCTGCACGCTGCTGCCCTTCACTCAAACCAGCTGCGGGACGTGGAGAGACCCGAGCGACCGCCGTGCTGCGCGGGCAGCTGCTGTGGAGCCGGGACGTGGGTGCGGAGCTGCCGCTCGGCGCAACCGTGTCCAGCCTGGCGAGCGTGCCCGAGCTGGGCGCGGTGTGCGTCGCGGCGTCCACCGGCGCGCTGCTGCTGCTCAGCGCCGACGGCGGCGAGCTGGAGGAGGCGCGCTCGGCCTCGGAGGCCGGGCGGGCGCTGCTGCCCGAGCTGCCTCCCCCCGAGCGATAACCTGCTGCGCACAGCCCGCCCGGCGGCAGCGCCCAGTTGCCAGGCTCGAGCGCGTGCATGGCAGCCCCTGCGACAGAGCAGTGAGGGACGATGGGTGTATCCCATCATCATGCTCCCACCTCGCCAGCTCCGCATCCGTATCGCATGAGGTACCGCATGTGGGGCAGGTGGGGGCGATCAGCGGCGGGGTGGCGGCGGCCGAGTGGTGGCCCGAGGGCGAGGCGCTAGCATGCTCCCACCTATCATGCTCCCACCTCGCCAGCTCCGCAACGTGTCCGCACATGCGGGGGCAGGTGGGGGCGATCAGCGGCGGGGTGGCGGCGGCCGAGTGGAGCCCCGAGGGCGAGGTGCTCGCGCTCGTGTCCGGCGACGCGCAGCTGCTGCTGATGAGCAAGGTGACCAACCCTAACCCTACGCGTCCCTGGTCGTGCGCTGCTCGCGCATGCACCCCTGGTGTCGCGCCGCGCTCGAGGGCGCTCGGCCGCCTCTTGGGCCTGTGCAGGCTGCGGCCGCGCCCCGCCGCACGTCGCTCACGGCAGCCTGGCCGGGGCGGAGCGCTGGAGCGACCTGTCTGCCTAGCGTCTGTGGATACCGCATGCATGCCCGCAATTGTCAGTCCGTGAGGGCGCATGCAGCCTGCATGGCGCTGCCGGCGCCCGCAGATGCAAAAGGGTTAGGGCAGGGTATTACCCTATCTCTGAGGCGCGGAGCGCGCGCGTAGGATTGGGAGGTGCTCGCAGAAATGGAGCTGCTGCAGGCGGCGGACGTGCCCGTCCCTGCGCGGCCGCTCACGCCCGAGCAGGTGCGCCGCGGGCCGCGCCGTTCCCGGCCCCCACCCTGACCCCGGCGGGGCGGTGCGGGGGCGGGCCAGCCAGAGCTTGCAAGCGCGGGCTGCGCAGGGCGCTGCGCGCGAGGCTCGCGCCAGCATGGGCCGTCGCGGGCCGCCGCTCCTCCCGCAGGCCCGCTGCTCCTGCCCACCTCTCCGCTCGGCTGCTGCATGTCTGTGCTCTCCAGCACGCGCAGGCCATTGTCCGACGTGAGAGGTCCGCTGCACGCTCAGCGCAGCTGGGTGCTGCGGAAGAACCCGCCGGCGCTGCGCTGAGGAGGCCAGATTAGGGTAGAAACCCTCTGAGGCCGCAGCGCCCGCCCACTGCGCCTGCGCATGCGCAGGTGCCGCCTGGCGTCCGCCTGGCGCCCGGCGACGCCAGCATCGCGTGGCGCGGGGACGGCCGCTACCTGGCAACCTGCAGCCGCGCCGGCGCAGGTGCGGCGCCGCCCCGCCGCCGCCGCTGCCGTCCGCCCAGCAGGGCCAGCCTGCTGCCCGCGCCGCACGGCGCCCCGCCATGCTCGCGTCGCCGGCGCCTCTGCGCGCGCGCCGGTCCGGGTCTGCGCCAGCGCCCGGCACACAGACAGCTTTCACAAGCTGCTGTGTCGCTGGCAGCGCGGCCCCGCGCGCGTCGCGCATGTGCAGCCTGCACGGTGGGCCTGCAGGGTGAGCCTGCGAGCTGAGCGGTCCGCCCATAGAGCAGCCCCGGGTGCAGCCCCGGGTGCGCTGACACCCATGCGGCGCCCGCCTCGTGTCCCAGCAGCACTATACGGCTGTACGCTCGTGTAGCGAATGCGCCCGTGCCGGCCCGAGCCCTGTGGCGCGGGCGGCCGCAGGCGCGCCGCGCGTTGTGCGCGTGTGGGACCGCGAGGCCGGCGGCCTGCACGCCGTGGGCGAGGCCGCGCCCGGGCTGCTCGCCCCGCTCGCCTGGCAGCCCAACGGGCGGCACCTTTACGCCGCGGCCGTGCCGCCCGCCGCCAGCGGGGGCACAGCCGCGGCCGCCCCCGCCGCTGGCGCCGGCAGGCGCGCCGGCCCCACAGCGGCTGCCCAGAGCGCCGCCGCACGCCCTGCCGCCGGCGCCGAGAGCGCCGCCGGGCCGTCGGCAGGCGCTCACGGCGCCGCGGCGGACGCAGACGCCGCACCCTCGGCAGCCACCAGCAGAGCAACAGCTGCGGCGGGCGCTAATCCACCAGCCGCCGGCATGCGTTCGCGTGGCCCAGGGCCCGTCGGACCGGACCAGCGCGGGGCGGCAGCGGCAGGCGCCGGCAGGCGCCCCGCGGCAGGCGGCGGCGCATGCGCGGGCGCGGACGAGCCTGGCGCGCGCGTGCTGTTATTCGAGCGGAACGGCCTGCAGCACGGCGGCTTCGATCTCCCCGGGCCGGGTGCGGGCGCGCGGCGCCTGCGGCCCGGCCCGCACCCATCAAGCCGCTACCCTAATCCCTCAGTGGGCCCTGAGCGGGAAACACGAGATGCTGACATGGCCCTTGACGGGGTTCGCGCGCTGCACGCGAACGGCCCGAGAGACAGGGCGGGCGCACATGCGGGGTCTGGCGCGGACCCCCAGGCACCTGCACCATTTGCCAAACCCTATGCAGCAGGTGGGGAGGCGGCCGTGGCTTTGCGCAGGCGAGGTCACCGCGCTGCAGTGGAGCCCCGACTCGGAGCTGCTGGCAGTGGTCCGGCACACGGCGGGGGCCCCCGAGCATGGCCCGGCGGCGGCTGGGGAAGAGCAGGGCGTCGCCGCGGCCGCGGCCGGCCGCGCAGCCGAGGGCGGCGGGCCGGCGGCCGTCGTGCAGATCTGGCTGCGCAGCAACTGGCACTGGTACCTGAAGCAGGCGCGACTCTGGCGCCGACCACTCGTTGCAGGGCTGAAACAATCGGATCGGAGAGATAGGATCTGGGACATCGCCGGCTGCTTTTCTGGTCGAGCGCGATACACACCTAGACCGCAGAAAGCTGCGCCGCTGAGGACGGGGCGAACGTAGTTCGCGCGGCCACAGTTGTGAGCCCTCGTGAATAGGGTCTTCTCATGCGGCGCAGGAGCAGCGGTACCCTGGCGCAAACAGCGTGGCGGTCGCCTGGGCGCAGACGGCGCCAGGCGCGCCCGCCCGCCTGCACGTGCTCGCGGAGGCGCGCGGCGCGGGCGCGGCGCACGTGCGCACCCTGGACCTAGGGTTTGACGTAGACTGCAGCGCGCGCGGCACGGCCGCGGTCGTCGATGGCGCGCGCGTGCTGCTGACGCCGCTGCGGCTGGCCGCCGTGCCGCCGCCGCTCGCGGCGGCCGCCGTCGCGCTGCCGGCGCCTGCGGCGTGCGTCGCGCTGCGCGACTGCGGCGGCGTCGAGGTGGGCGCCCTGCGGCGCGGGCGCGCGCTCCTCACATGCGCGCATGCTGCAGCCTGACCGTAACCCAACCCTACCGCTGCATGTGGACGGCGCTGCTCCTTGCAGCAGCCCTTTGCTGCTCTTCGCTACTTGCTGCTGCTGTTGCATTGCATGCGTGTGCGCCCGCGAGGCGCCTTGCCAATCCGCTGCGTGCGCCGTACAGGTGCTTGCAGTTGCGACGGCCGACGGCGGCCTCTGCCTGGCGGCCTGCGGCCGCGAGGACTTCTGGGACGAGGCGGCGGACGCAACGCGCGAGGGCGGCTGCGCCGCCGCCGCGGGCCTGCAGGGCGATGAAGGCGACGAGGAGACGCCCGTGCTGCCGTTGCTGCGCGTGCGGCTGCGCGGGCCGGTGGCCGGCGGCCGCCCGGTCCGGTGCGCGCCCGCCGCTCCCGCGTGCGCACTGGTGAGCTTGCGCCCCCACAGCGTGTCCAGCACATGAGCTCTGAAAGCACGAGGTACGGGGACCAGGGACAGCGGCCAGATGTGAGGCGGAGCCACGCAAGTGCGACTCAGCTCCAGCAGCCGTGTCAGTGGCGGCGGTGCGTGTGTGCCACAGTCAACGCGCAGCGCGCGCGCAGCGCGCTGGTGTGGGCGGGCGAGCGCACGCTGCTGGCGCTGGCCGCGCCGCGGCCGGGCGAGGGCGGGCCGGGCGCGGGCGACTGGCTGGCGGTGCTGGGGCTGGGGTGGGGCGGCGGGGGCCCCGACGGCGCGCCGGCTTGGGCGCACACGCAGGGTAGGCCAGCCGTCTCCCCCGTCGACGCGTTTGGGCAGTGTCATATAAGCAGGCAAGCATACTGCTGGTGGAGGCGCAGTGCACCAGTGGGATCATGCGCCTGCTGTCGGGCACAGAGTGTGCGAACACACGGGCGCAGAGATGCTGTGTGGGCAGTGCCTCGATGCGCCGTGACAAAGCTGCAAGCCGCTCTGCATTTGGGCACACAACCCGGCTGCTTCGTTCTGGTCTAGGCTGCTGCAGTCGTCCAGCTGCATTCGCCTCACGTGAGGGGCAGGTAGGCATTTGCATGCCGCCCTGCCCTAAACTCTACCCTACTTTTGCTGTCCAAGCTGCCAGGGTTGCTGCTTACTGTCTGTCCGCTGCCAACGCAGGAGAGGTGCGGGTTGGCGCCCGCGTGCTGCGCGCCGTCGCGGCGCCCGGCGGCGGCGCGCTGCTGCAGACCGACGCCGGGGCTCTGCTGGCCTGGCGCACGGGCGGGGGGCTGGCGGCCTGCGGCCCCGGCGCCTGCTTCGGCGAGCCCTGCCCGCTGATGCGCGCCACGCCCGCCGCCGCGCTCGGCGCCCCCGGTGACTCCTCCTGCTGGCCACCAGGTAGGGGGTTTCACAAATTGGCGGCCTCACTTCCAGACCGCTGAGTGTGCGATCGGCGCAGCATTGCGAGTTTGTGCAAAAAAAATGGCTGGCCCTCAGTGCCAGCACTGCCCATGTGGCACTTTGAGAAAACGACTCTGTGATTGCATAGCTGCAGTGTGGTGAGCCTGCGGGGCCGCCAGGCACGGCGCAGCGCAGTCAAACACATTGCTGCCGCAGGCGGCCGGCGGCGGCGCGCTCCTCAAGCTTGGACGCGGCGTCCTAATGCAGGTGGCAGACAGCTGGCCCGCTTCAACGGGCACAAACCGGCAGGGACCCGGGCTAGCCAGCTAGCTATGCAGCGGCGCACCTGACGAGCGGCGCGTGGGCGCGCCAGGCGGCGGCGCGCTGCCGCCGGCGGTGGGCCTGACGGCGCGCGGGCGCCTGCTGGCCGGCGCGCAGCCGCTGGCCGAGGGCGCCACGTCGCTCGCGGTGCGGCCGGCCGGCGCCGGCGGCGCCTACCTGCTCTTCACCACGCGCGACGGGCAGCTGCACGCGCGGCCCTTCGCCGCGCTGGCGGCGCCCGCCGCGCCCGAGCCGCTGGCGGCGGGCGACACGCGCTACCCGCGCCGTGGGTGCGCGGCTCTGTTCCTGACCCCAGGCCTAGGCTTCACACATGCACGCATGCGCACGGTCGATAGATTGTGCGCCCTGGCAAGCATCCATGACCGCCAGGGCCATGCGAGCACATGAATGCATGTCGACTGTCCTTCGTGGGCGGCCGTTGGCGACGGCCAGCTGCATGCGCCGCGAGCGTACCCGCACGCCGCACCCGCAGCACCTGCAACGCGGCTCTGCACCGACAGCCCCTGCTCTTTTGAGCGCTGCGCATGACTGCGCTTGCCGCATGCTCCCAAGGCCGAAGATTCACCCCTTGAGGCACCAGCGTCGAGACGCTGGCTGAAACAGCCTAACCCTCTGACCTAGATAAGCCCTAGGGTGAAAGTACGTAAGAGGGGCTGTGCGCGCCAGGCGCGAGCGGCCGCTGGGCGAGGGCAAGCACGACAACCTGTACCGCGACATGCATGCGGCCATGCGCGGGCGCGGCGCGGCCGTTGATGCGGGCGCGGCCGCGCGCGCGGTGGAGGACGGCGCGCGCCTGGTGGCCGCGCCGCCCGGGGCGCCCCCAGCTGGGGCCTCCAGCCCTGCTCCGGCGGAGCCCCTTGCCGGCCCCGGCGGGCCGCCGCATGACGGCCGCGTCGGCGAGCCGCCCCGCGCCGCTGCCAGCGCCGCGGACGCCGGCGCCGCGGCGGGCGCTGCGGGCGCAGACGACCGCGCCGCTGACGCCCGGGAGCCGGAGCCGGGCGGCGCGCCTGCGGGCGCGGCGCACGGCGGCAGGGCCGAGGAGGGGCCGGAGGCGCCGGCGGCGGACGGGCTGGGCGTGGTGCTGCAGATGCCGCGCGGCAACCTGGAGACCGTGCGGCCGCGCGCGCTGGTGCTGCCGGCCGTGGCGGCCGCGCTGGACGTGCGCGGACCCTCCGGCGCACCCCTGCTCCGCGCCGCGCCCCTGTGCCGCGCGCCAGTGTGTTGTGACTCAGCCGGCGCCGCCGCCACGCCCGCACGCCGCCACCGGCTCGGCTCCCTGCGGCGAGACGCGCCGCAGCGGGCGCTCCCTGGCATGCATGCCGCGCTTCGGGCGGGGCATGCAGTGACAGGAATAAGGGCACAGTAGCTGATCCAGGCAGTTGTGCCCGCCACGAGATGGTGGTGGTAAATTATAAGGCTGGTTTCTACATCTGCCCCGATTCAGGAACATGGCAACACCTGAGCCTGATGCTTGCTTGCTTGCTTGCTTGCTTGACAACCTTGTTGCCTGAGCAGCCCTGGACGGCTGAAACAGGGGGTTTACGTAACATGCCTGGGCGTGCCGAAGGGCGCGCGCACTCAGAGCCTTCCTACATGGCGGCAGGCGCGCGCGCACGTGGCCGCGTGGCGCCTGGCGACCGAGAACCGGCTCGACCTCAACGTGCTGGTCGACTACGCCTGGCCCGCCTTCTTGGCCGACGCGCCCGGCTTCGTGCGCGCCCTGGACGACGACCAGGCGCGCGCCGACGGGTGCCTTGTCTCCGCGCAGGGTGTAGGGGCGGGTCCGCCCGCGGCGTGCGCAGCTGGCGCGGCCGGCGCGGCGCGGGGCGGCGCCGTGCCGTCTGCGAGGCGGGGCGCTGCGGCGCGGCCTGCCTCTGGCCTAGCCGATGACAGGCAGAGGCGCTCCTTCTCGGTCGCGGGCGCCGCTGGTGGCCAGGTGCCGGCTGCATGCTGCGCCCCGGCCGCGCGCGGCTGCGCAGCGCTTGCTGGCGGCAAGCCCGAGACGCGCCAGCCGGCTGCAAACACTGACCAAGCTTTAAAGCTATTCGGGTTGAAAGAAGATTGAGCGCCTGCTTTTGCCAAGCAGGCGCGCAACATGGAACCTCGTGGATTCTGTCACGTTGAAGACAGGGTGCCTGCACAGGCGCTGCTGACCCGGACTCCGCCGCCGCAGACGCTCGTGGACCTGTTGCAGGCGCATAACATGGACCCTCGCGGAGTATGTCAGGTTGAAAACAGGGTTTCTCAACGCCTGCCGCTGATCCGGGCCCCCCGCCGCGCAGGCGCTCGTGGACCTGCTGCAGGCGCTGCGGCCGCACAGCGTGGCCGCGCCGGGCGGCCTGTACGCCGACCTCCTGCTGCCGCCGCCGCGCCCGCCGCCGCCGCCGCACCAGGTACGGGCGCGCGGCAGGCAGGGCGCTGCTTGCAGCCTCCAAGCAATGGCGGCGGGGCCAGTCGGGCGTGCGAGGGCGCTGCTTGCAGCCTCCGAGCAACGGCGGCTCGGGCCAGTCGGGCGGTCGAGGGCGCTGCTTGCAGCCTCCGAGCAACAGCGGCTCAGGCCAGTCGGGCGTGCAAGCGTCGTGCAAGCATTTGCCACACGGTTGGCAGTTGGAGCCTCAGAGGCATCTCCAGCCGGGCCCTGCCCTGCACACCCTTCCCACGCGCTGCGCGGCCGCCCGACCGCGCGCGCCGCGGCCCAGGCGGCCCAGGCGGCGGCGGACAAGGTGCCGGCGGCCGCGGCCGCGCTGCGCGACGCGATGCGCGGCGCGGGCGCGCGCGCGCACCTGCGCCCGCTGCTGACCTCGCACGCGGCGCTGGGCGAGCTGGAGGCCGCTCTGGCGCTCGTGCAGGCCGCCAAGGAGGCGGACCTGGCCGCGGCGCAGGGCCCTGACGGGTCGGGGCAGGGTCTGGACGGGGCGGAGCAGGGTCTCGGCGGGCGCGCCGACGGCGGCGCGGCGCCCGCGTGGCCGGCCGCGAACGGCAGCGCCGCAGGTGCTGCATCCGCCGCTGCAGCGGCACATGCCTATCACATCATCCTCTGCTGCCGTAGCACACTTGGCTGATGCACCCGCCGGCGGCCTCACAGCTGGCGCGACGCAGGCAGCGGCGGAGCATTAGGGGCGCGGGGCGCCGCGCTTAGATCTGGCTGGCGTGGCAAGCGGGCGCCCGGCCAGTGGCTTCAAGGCTGAGGCAAGCAGAGCGCTCCGCGCGCTGGAATTACCTCAACAGCTCTGATGCGCCGGCGGGGCCGCGCGCAGGCGGCGCCGCCGGCGCAACGGAGCTGCAGGGCGCGGGCGCGCTGGGCGCGCACCGGCGCGCGGCGCCGCGGCCGCTGCCCAGCGCGGAGGATGGCATGCGCCACCTGCTGCTCACCGTCGACGTGGAGCGCCTCTACCGGCGCGGGCCCCGTCTGCGCCTGGGGTGTCACGTGAATTTGCGCACTGCTGCCGCTTGCCCACTTGCGCTCAATGTGCGTTGGGTCAGGTCGCCTGTCCGCCAGGTGCCGGGGGGGCAGGCACCGTGCAGACGAATTTGTACCCTGCTGGGTCGGCCTTGCAGAGTCAGCCTGCATGCGCGCCACCCGCTGCTGCGGCCGGTCATGCCGACGCAGAGAGGCGGGCTGCTGGGTGGCGGCGGCCTGTCCGCCAGGTGCCGGGGGGGCAGGCACCGTGCAGACGAATTTGTACCCTGCTGGGTCGGCCTTGCAGAGTCAGCCTGCATGCGCGCCACCCGCTGCTGCGGCCGGTCATGCCGACGCAGAGAGGCGGGCTGCTGGGTGGCGGCGGCCGTAGGGACACCCTACCCTGACCATGACCTAACCCTAGTCTGACCTGACCTAACCTGACCTAGGGCCGCAGCGCAGGGCGGCGCTGGGCATGCACGAGCTGGCGCTCGCGTACATGGTCGTCGCGCACAGCCGGCGCGACCCGGGGGAGTACCAGGCCGAGCTGCGGCGCTTTGCGGCGCTGCCGGCCGGGCCGCTGCGCGCGCACGCGCTGGAGGCGCACCTGGGCCGCTGGCCGGCCGCGCTGGCCGCGCTGGTGGCCGCCGGCGACGCGCACGGCGCCGCCGCGCTGCAGCTCGCCCAGGACAAGGTGTGGTCGGGGCGCGCCGAGGGGAGCCTTGGCGCCCTGTCGCCATGCCGGCACCAAGGGCGTGTGCCTGGGCAAGCAAGCGGCGTGGGTGTGTCCGGGACGCCGTGCTGAAGGCTCAGGGGCAATTTCCGTCTGCAATGTAAACAGGCTCGCGGCATGGATTGCGCGCTGTGGCTCTGTCCCAGGGCGCTGCAGGGCGCGCGCGTGCGCCGCACACCGCCTGCGGGCGCGGCGTGCGTTCGCAGCGCCTCGCTTGCTGCGGCGCAGGGCGGCGGCGCCGCTCCGGCAGCAGACGCGGCGAGTCCGTCAGCAGCGTGTGTGGCAGGACTCGTGACCCTGGCGTGTCGCGCGCGATACAACCAGGACTCGTGACCCTGGCGGGTCGCGCGCGCGCGCAGGGCCTGCTGCGCGAGCTGATCGCGCTGCTGCCGGAGGACTCACCGCGGCGCGCGGCGGCGGCCGCCGCGCTGGGCGCCGCGCTCGCGGCCGCCAGCCGGCCCGAGGACGCGGCGGTCGCGCTGCTGGCGGCGGGCGCGCATGCGGCCGCGCTGGAGCAGTACTGCCTGGCGGGCGAGTGGCGCATGGCGCTCGCGCTGGCCGGCGCGCGCGGCGGAGCTGTCCCCCAAAGGGTCGTGTATGGGTTCCAGCCAGGGTCGGTAAATGACCAGGGCGGGTGGTGGGCGATGCCCGGGACAGCACGTGCTGGGTCAACCAAGCGCCTGACGTGCCGGGAGCGCGAGGCACACACACTGCCCGCTTCCAAGCAGGCAGTGTGCAACTTACAACACCATCACCAGCAATCATCACCCAGGGCATGATATATAGATAGTCAACTGCAAAGGCCATCATGAGTTGCGTGAACCTGGCTCGATCGTCTTTAGGAGCACACAGCCCTTGCCCAAGACGCGCCGCACACCCTTCGAGACAGAGCTACCGAGCGCGCGCGCAGGGCGGCTGGGCCACGGCCGCGAGCGCGTGCGCGAGCTGGCGCAGCGCCTGGCGGACGGCCTGGCGGCGATGGGGCGCCTGGCCGACGCGGCGGCGGTCACCGGCGGCTACCTGGGCGACGTGGACGGCGCGGTGGCGCTGCTGGCGCGCGCGCGCGAGTGGCGCGAGGCGCGCGCCCCGCCCGGGCGCCCGCGTGCCCTCTGAGGCGGGGCCGGCTCACGGTCTGTCACCAACCCCTATATTTGTCACCAAATCTATCACCAACCCGTCAGGGTGAGAGCGCCAATCGCCAACCCGGGGTATATGGTAGGGTTAGGGAAGGGGCGCGCCGCGCAGGCACTGCGCGTGGCGTACGCGGCCGAGCGCGGCGACCTGGTAGAGACTGACCTGGCGCCCGCGGCGGCCGAGGCGGCGGCGGCGGCGCTGGACGGCGCGCGCGCGGACGCGGGCCGCGTTGGCAAGTACCTCGCGCGGTACCGCGAGGTGCGGCCGGCCCGTGTCGCGCCGCGCGCTGGGCTCGCGTCGCACGCGCGGCGCCGGCGAGCGCCGCGCTCGGGGCGCCCCGCTCCCCGACATGCAGCGCTCAGCTTGGTGGCGCCGCGCTGGGTCCTCCTCGACAGCGACGGAAGGCTGCTTAAGCTCATTTATAAACTAGCTTATACCTTGAGGGTAGGGCGTCTAGTGCTGTCTCCTGCGCCACAGGTGCAGAGCAAGCGCGCGGGCATGGAGGCCGCGCTCGCCGCGGACGCGACGGATGCCGGCGCCGCCGACGCGCTTGATGACGGCGCGTCCGAGGTGGGCCGCTTCACAGCCTGCGGCACCATAGAGTGCTGAGCGATTGGGACGGGTCGGCGTGCCAGGGAATAGTGCTTGCTTGCGTGGGTAGCGCATTTGATTCCCGGCCGTAACCCAGAGCTGCAGGTTGCGACCGAGCCTGTCATGTCAGCGGTGCTGAGCGGCGGCCCTCAGACGCTCTGCGCCCCCCGTGCCAGAGGCCTGATGCTCGTGCAGCTCTGACATGCACGTCAAGGTGCTGACAACACGGTAACGTATGGCACAGGACAATGCCGGGGCGGTGTGTGGCAGCTCGAAGATCGCCATGCCGCCTATAGCGGGTAGGGTATGGTACCCTAACCCTACCCTGTCGCAGGCGTCCACCGCCGTCAGCGGCCTCAGCGCCTACACGTTCCACACGGGCACGGGCGCCGGCGGCGGGGGGACCGCGGGCGCCCCCGCGGCCCCCGCCTCCAGCCGCGCCAGCGCCGCGCCGTCCACGGTGGGCGGCCGGCAGCCGCGGCGCGACCGCACCAAGCCGGCGCGCGCCCCGCCAGCCGGGCTTGGCCCGAGCTCCCCGGTCTGCAGGCCTCGCGGAGGGCATGGGTGGCAGCCGGCGGGGTTGGAGCTGCCTTGGGGGGCCGTGGCGATGGATGCGCCCACCTATGTCGCCTGTGGGGCTCGGCCAATGGCCGGCAGGCGCTCGCAGGCTGGTGCGCTGGCCGGCCGGCCCCCGACCGCAGGCGCGCACAGGCGCGAGGCCGCACGGCGCTGGCGGCGCATGCGCGGACGCCGGCCAGGCGACTCGCCCAACCCCTGCATGCTTATGCCCTGTCGCAAGCTTTCCACCGCCCTCCGCGATGGGTACACTACGTCAGCGACACCTGCGGACATGCCGAGGGATAGGCATAGGGCCCCCGTCCCTGTATTGGCGCGCATTAGGGTTAGGGTTCAGCGACGCAGGCGCGTGCGGGGCGCATCCGGCAAGGCGGCGCGGGCGAGGAGGCGGCGCTGGCGGCGCACCTGGCCGCGCTGGCGCCGTTGGCGCGCGCGCTGGCCGAGGCCGCGCAGCTGGCTGAGTTGCTCGTGCTGCTGGGCCACGAGGCCGACGCGCGGCTGCTGCAGGCGCGCCGCCGGCCGCGGCGCCCGCGCACCGTGCTGCGCAGCAGGCACTCTGCACATGTACGCATGCCGCAGGCTTTCTCATTTCGTGGGCATTAAGCACAACTGTGTGTACCGCGCAAGCGGCGGGCTCTGTGGGGTCAATCCGCCCCTACTCGCTGGAAGAGGCAGTGAACCGGTCGCCGCCTCGCAGGCGGCGCTGGGGACGCTCGTGGCGGCGCAGGCGGAGGCGGCCGCGCACGTGCGCGCCCACCCGCCGCCGGCGCAGCACCAGCTCGCAGCGGCGGCGGCGGCGGCGGCGGCGGCGGCGGCGGCGGCGGCGGAGGCGGCCGCGAAGCCCGCGCCGGTGGCCTGGAAGTGGGACGTGCTGCGGACGCCAAAGGCGCCCGAGTAGCGCCGGACAGGGCGGAGCGGCGCGCGCGCGCCCTGAGGCGGGCGGAGCGCGTCTCCGGCAGGCCGCGAACATGCGGGCAGCACTGTGCACTTGCAGATGTGATGCATCTGCATGTAATTGTACGCAGACTAGCTTTGGGGAGGGCAGATTTCATTCGAGTTGGCATGTGCAGGGTTGCAATCCTGTACTACTCGGCAGCGAAGTGCGCATTTAAGGGAGCTCGCGGCACCATTCCTCTGCAGACCTCATCCAGCTCTTCTGGGGCCCCACATCCGGCACCGAGCAGAGAGAGGCGCGGAGTGACTGATGAGACAATGCAGCTAAGCAGGCCCACGATGGCAAGAGCGCATGCTGTGCTGTGCGTCGCGCTCGCGAGCCTGCGGCTGGCGGCCGCCTTGTTGGGTAGCGGGTCAGTGGAGGATGGTCAGGCAGTGATACCTTGGGTCATCTCTCTGGGCGGCCAGGTGACTTCATCGCTTGCGCCTCTGCCGAGCTGCATGCCCAAGGCAGCCGCCGCTGCGCGCGCTGCTTACTCCCCGCTGCGCTGTCCAGGCCAGCGTAAAGATGGGGCTGAACAAGGACGGCGTGCGCGCCACGCTCGCCACCCGGGACATCAGCGCGGGCGAGGTGATCGTGCACGTGCCCGCCAACCTCACGATCACTCTGGCGACCGTGAGCGACCACTCCATCCAGGCGCGCGCCGGCTCTTAACCCTTGCAATCTTGATCTATAGCTATGTCTGTAGCTTTACTACAGCTATAATTGGGCTGCCTGGGTGTGATCGTCACGGCACGGAAAGAGATAGGAAAGCAGGTCGTAGACGCAGTGGAAAACACAGACGCAGCGGATCAGCGGGCGAGCCGGCGGCCGCAGGAGAACGCGCGGCTGCTGGCGCACTGGCGCCACACGCGGCCGGAGTGGTGGCAGGAGCGCGCGCCCTACTGGCGCAGCCTGCCGCCGGTCGGCAGCATCTGGCGCGACCTCACCTTTTTGGACGACCAGCTGCGCCTGCTCCAGGACGAGCGCCTGGTGCCCCGGCGGGCGCAGGTTAGGATAGGGTACGGTTATGCGGGCGATCCGGGCCGAGAGCGCGGGGTGTATGGAGTGGCGTGCCGGGTTGCGTTAAGACGAGCGCACGCAGCAACTTTTGTCACTGGCGGTGCACCCGCTTCGGCGCCGCGGTCAGGCGCTGGCACGCACGGCGAGCCAGTATTTTTGTCGGGGTGCAACCGTGGCACGCCCGACTGCAGACAGCCAGCCAAGCCCGTCGTGCTCGCGCCAGTGCGCAAGGTGGCAGATTTTAGTCTTCTCCCCGCGCCGCCCGGCGCCGGCGCTGAGCGCGGCGGGCGCTGCAGGCCGCGTACGCGCGCGCGGAGCGGGAGCAGGCCGAGGCGATCTACGACGGGAGCGCGCTGCTGGCATACCCGCTGCGGCCGCTGCCGCAGGAGCTGCCCGGCACCGACATCACGCTGGTCAAGCTCAAGCACCTCGCGGCGGTCATTGGTGCGCCGCGGCACTCCAACCCTGCCCTAATGGGCTGGCCAGGGCAGGTTGGCAGCCTGGCGCAGCGGCGCCCGGTCGCGATGGTCACCCAGGTGCAGGCCTGACGCCGCGGTAAAAAGGTGGGCCGCTTCAGAGCCCCCTGCCGGTTGCAGCATGTGCGGTTAGGCACTCAGGAGGGCGACCTGCATGGTTGATGTGCGAGAATGCGGTCAAGGCAGTGTCCTGTTGGGCGCCCGTGCGTGGCTGCGCGGCCGCAGCGCGCGTGCACACATGCGTGACGCCAGGCCTCCCGCGCCAGGCTCATACTGCTTTTACTCGCTGCGCCGCAACGCGAGCGGCCAGTCGCGCGTGCTCGTCCCGCTCATCGACATGATCAACCACGCCGGCGCGGGTCACAATGCGCACGTGGCCGAGGCGGCGGACGGCAGCATCAGCGCCACCGCGACGCGCGACATCGCCGCCGGCGAGGAGGCGCGCCCCCACACTGCCTGTGCTGATACCCCCGCTCATTTCTGTCACTTTCATGACGCTCTAGTGCAGCTCGCAGCAGGGCGGCCCAGTCCCAAGCCCAGCGCCTGGTCATGGCGATATGCTGTCATGCACCCGCGGCCCCACTGGACGCTGCCCGCCTCCGCGCTCAGGGAAAGCACGGAGGTGCTTTCCCTGAGCCCTGTGCCCTGAGCCCCAGTGAGAAGTGCGGGCCGGCCAGCGGCGCAGGTCGCGCACCTGTACGGCTGGGAGATGGAGCGCCCGGACCGCGCGCTGCTGCGCAGCGGCTTCGTCGCGCCCGCGGCCGCGCCGCCGCTGTGCGGCATTGACTTTCCCAGCGGCGACCCCGACGCCTTCGTCGCCGGGCCCGAGTTTGGCCGCGGGCCCGGCGAGCCGCACGCCACGCGCGGGGAGCTGGCGCGCCTTGAGGCAATCCTGGCGGGCTTCCCGACCAGCGAGGCGCAGGATGCGCGCATCCTGGCGGGCGCGCGCCCCGCCCCGGCTGGACCTGGGTGGGCTGTGGGGTGGTAGTTGGCGCTGCAGCTGGCTGGGAGGCGCCGCAGAGTGTGCCCGGCGTCGCTCTGGGCGCGCAGAGCGGCTCCGCATGCGGTCACTGTCTTACTTGCCCAAGCGATGCAAAGGACATGCTGCGGCGCTCGGGGCGGCCTGGCGCCCGCGCGCCCGTGCACTTGTGCGCCCGCTCTCTCTGCACCGCGTTTGCCCACAGGCTCGGGCGCCCCGCACGGGCGCGCCCCAAACGCGTGCCAGTCACATGCAGGCCCTAACCCTACCCTAACCGCGGCAGGCAAGCCGCTGGCGGCGCGGCACCGCCTCGTCATCGACTTCCGGCGCCTGCGCAAGCGCGGCCTGCGCGTGGCCATTGCGCAGCTGCGTGCGCTGCTGGACGAGGCGGAGCGCGACCCCGGCGCGCCAGCCTCGCGGCCCGCCGAGCGCGGCGCCGCCCGGTCAGCCGCGCCGGGGCCCGCGCGGCCGCCGGGCGCGGCCGAGGCGCCGCCCGCCGCGCCGGGCGCCGGGGCCGGGGCGGCAAAGGGGGCGGGCGGCATGAGCGGCGATGCGGGGAGCGTTTCTGCGGCGGTGCCTGGAATGTGCGCGCAGGCGTCCGCCTGAGCGAGTGAATAGGATGCGGGCGGCCTTGAGGTTAGCAAGCAAGCGGGGCAGGTGCATGTGTGGGTGTGTTGGGGTTTTTGAGATGTTTGTCTCGCGGTACTGCTAGCAACCAGTTCGCATGTCAGTGCTTCATGTGATCCTTTACACTCAACGCTTGAGCCCTGTCACCGTGCTGCTACCCATTACACAGAGACCCCTGTATGACACCTCCCGCAGATCCAAAGGCCTCTGCTCTAACCTGTGGTCGCCAATTGTTGGAACGCCTGGTACTGGCGCAGTGTCAGCCTTCCGCACCAGAGTGTTGCAGGCTGTGGCGCGGCGCGCCAGCGCCCTGTCAGCTCTCCCTAGCGTAAAGCGCGCGCTCACAGGCTGGCGCCTCTTTGTGCTCACACAAGCTCCTCCCGCTCACGCCAAAGCATGGCTGCATCCCTAGGTCAGGTCTGCTGGAACCCTGCAGGGTCCTGCACAGGCTGCTGGCGCCGCCCCTTAGCGCATGCAGGATTCTGGCAGCTGTATCAGTCCGCTGCGCGGCCGCTGGGGCGCGCCCTATGGTTGAGGCCCCTGTCGCGCGTGCGCCGCCGCCATGCTGAGCTCCAGGACGTTGGTGCTGACGCGGACAGGCACCAAAGCCTGCGCTGTCGCTCCGACCGGGCTGGCAGAGCGGCCGGGCGCGTGCACGGAGGGCGCCGCCCTGCGCGCTGGCTGCGCCAGCGCCCGCGTGCCAGAGTCTGCATCCGCGGCAGCCGCGGCCCCAGCCGCCACAGGCTGCGCGGCCGTGCTCGGGCCGCTCAGGCTGTCAGGGATAGGGTAGGGTAGGGCGGTCCCGGCGAGCGCGGCGGCCTCCGGCAGCGCCGACAGCGGCGCCCTGGTCGAGCCCCAGGGCGAGGCAGCTGCCCACATGGAGCCCTGGCGCGCGAGAGCTGTCGCGGGCGCAGCCGGCTGCGCTGGCGCCTCGCCCGCCGCCGGCCCCGCGGGCCTGTGCGGGGCGCTTGCGCACGTGAGCGTGCGCCGATGCGCGTCGCCCTTTGCAGACCGCATCGAGTGACAGTTGTGGGAAGTGCTGCTGGGGAGGTGCTGCCTTCCATGGAAAGCGCTAGCCAGGAGCTTGCACTGTATGGCTGCAGCGGAGATGGGCTCCTTGCCATGCCTACGCCGTATGCGAGCCCTAGCTTGCATGTACCCTGCCTCCAAACCCCCCTCATGCTTGTGCGCACCCAGGGGCCGAGGTCAGGCGCGGGCCGCCAGGAGGCGCGGCTGCCGCTGCTCGCGCCTGGCGCCTCGACGCTGACCCGCGCAGCGCTGCCAGCTCCGCCAGCTGCGTGAGCGCCGCCCATGCTCAACCGAACAGCGCCCACGCGCACAGGCAGGCGACTGAGGCAAGCCGTGAAGCGGTAGGTCGGCCTAACAGGTCCCGCGCAGCGCTGCCTGCTGCGCCAGCTGCGCGCGCGCCTCGCACGCTCAGCCGGAAAACGCCCACTCGCACCAGCACTGCGGCTCGCACCAGCAGGCGACAGAGGCAAGCGGGGCGGAGCTGGACGGCGCGCTGCTGCAGAGCTGCAGGCATCTTGCTGTCGGCCCGCAGAGAGCAACAGGGTGCGGATAGGGTCAGAGCTGCACCAGACCACCTAGAGCAGGCACCGAGCTCAACCCAGGTGGCATGCTGCGGTCTGAGGCTGTGTCAACCTGAGCGGCCAGCGCGGGCGGCGCTGTGGCGGGGCGCAGCGCGTGCGCGGGCCGCCGCAGGTTGCCTGCGTGGATGTAGGCGGGCAGGCCGGCGGCCGCCATGGGCGCGGCCGCCTCCGGCAGCTGCGCCAGAACCTGCAGCGCCTGCCGCCGCCGCCGCCGGGGCCGCCGCTCAGGGATTTCCTCCATCTTTCCAACCCAGCAGGGGCGGGCGGCATCGCTGGCGCGCGCACACTTCACAGCGTCTGCAAGTACAGCAGTGCGCAGGAGCTTGCAGTCCATTGCTTGTGCACATGAGTTACATTGGGGCTCATAAAGTGCATTGGTGCAGTGTGCGTGCGGACGAGGACCGCGCGGGCACCTGGCGCGCGTGGCTGCGCAGCGCGTCGCCCGGCGCGGCCAGCAGCGGCGCGAGCGCGGGGATGCCGCCGGCGGCCAGGATGTCGCGCTTGCACTCATCGCGCAGCGCGAGCAGCCTGCACCGCGGGCCGCGCGCCTCAGTGTCACCTTATACAGGGTTGGGACAGGGTTGGGGTGAGTTAGGTAGGTCACGGTAACCCTCCCCTCACGTGCCTCCTTTGGTGGACACATGGCAGCAGGGCGTGTCCTACACAGCGCTGGAACGGCCCGGGATCCGTCACCCGCTCAGCAAAGAGTCGATTACAGCTGGGGCAGCATGGCGCTGAGAGCAAAAAGCGCGGCACCAGCAAGCGCTTCTTTCAGCAAGGGGTCTCAACGCATCCAGGTTCGCATGCGCGTGCGTCAGGGCGTGCGCGCGCCGGAGGCACCCGCTCGCCTGCTCCTGCATGCTGGCGCGGCCGGCCTCCTGCTGCAGCGCGGCCTGGCCCCCCCTCGCCCGCTTCCCCCGGCCTTTCGGTGCCGCAGGAACCGGCGCGGCGGCCCCCGCAGCCAATGGGCCGGGCCCCGGCGGCGCGCCGCGGCACAGGGACACCAGCGGCGCGACCGCGCCCGTGCGCGCCACCAGCTGGATGCGCCTGTCCATCTGCGCGCGCCCCGCGCATGCATCAGATCATATCGTCGGCACCAGCGCCTCTGCAGTGCCAGTGCAGCGTGCGTGGCGCCCCTGAGGCCGTGCTTGCAGGGACGGCACGGCTCCATGATCGCTCTGGCACGCGCGCGCATGCATTCTAGGACCCTAGAACCTCGCGGGAGCGTCCGGCGCACCTGCATGGCGGACTGCTCCGGTCACAGGCAAAGATGCATCAGAGGGCTGCACTATAATGAGCAGTGCTCTCATGCTCATTACCACACCGACAAGCGGCTATCAGCTCATCATCACACACGCAGGTGGCCACGTCAGTGGGGCACCTCTGGGCACAGGCTCTCTTCATCGGTGACCCCTGCGGTGACCCCTGCGCTGCCGGCGTTCGCCGGGCGGGGCGCAGGCGCGGACGCCGGGCGGTCGGGCGGCCCCCGCATCCATGCGCTAGCGGCGTCCTGGAGCTGCTGCCGCCCGGCCTGCGCGCGCATGCAACAAATGCATTTTGCACAGCATGCGCTCGCCACTACACCTGATGACTTGGCTGGCGCTTGGCACATGTGGGACGTCAGCATGCGCCGTCTCATGCCTGCCAGAGCAGGACCAGGATGCAATAATAGGATAGCCTTGTGACTGTGAAGCACAAGCACCGCTATGCTTCTCCATGTGCAAGTACAAGACGAGCATTATTGCACTCACCGTCCAGCCTCACAGCATGCGTTCAAGCAGATGCATGGCCACTGCAGCGTCGACGCATAGCAGGCAGGGAGCTTCTTGGTCCTGGGGGCAGTCACAGGGTGAGAGGGCGCATCGTTGCCCAGGCACACACCGAGATCGGCCGCAGTGCCCATCGCAAAGGCGTGGCTGTGACGAGGCGCTCGCGGCCGATGGTCAATTGGAGTTCCCCGCTTGCCGGGCCTAAGCCGTTGGCAGGATCCAGGCGCAGGTTTTCCAGGCTCCAGGACGCGCCGTCTGACCTCCTGACGTCAACCATGTGTGCCGCCTGCGCGATCGACCCCGACTGCTCCCCGCCAGCCAGCGGCTGCCGGGCCTGCTCAGACGCCTGGCTCCCCGCGAGGGCGCCTGCTTCGGCAGGCTGCGGACCCTCGCCTGACCCTCCCGCCAGCGCAGGCGCCGCACCCTGGCCAGCAGCTGCGTGCGCTCCGGGGCGGCCTCCCCCTGCTGCCAACGCGGACAAGCTGGGTATGCTGTCAGGCGGGGTGTGCGGCTCTGCAGGGTGCGGCGGGCGAGCCGCGCGTGCGCTGTCGACACCGTCGGCACGTCCGGCAGGAGATGCTGTGTGGGTTGGCGCTGGCTGCGGGTCGGCCGCCGCCGTCATGGGCCGGGCGGTGCGCGCGCCGCTGGCGACAGGCGGCCCGAACCCTCCGGGAGCGGGGTTTGTCGGGGGCAGGGAGGACAGCATGGGTGCGCAGGCGCCTAGCGCTGCGGACGCCGTCGACGCGCGCGCTGGCCGGAGTGCGGCGGGCTCAGGGTGAGCGATCGGGGCGTACGCCGGCCGTGCAGGGCACCCTGCAGGCTGGCAAACGCGCATGACCATCTGATCAGCATCCCACGCTGCTGGCCGTGTGGCGGAGATGACACCGACAAGGCACACGTAAGAAATGCGCGAGCGGCGAGATCCGACGTTTGACAGCCAGTTTGCTTTTCAGCCGCAATGAGTGCACGTAGCAGTGCATGTTCACACATATAATCAAATGCGGCGGTTGTGCATGTGGTTGTCGGAAATGCGCCATGGTCCAGCTGCTCCCAAAGGTTTACAAAGAACGGCACACAGAGCAGAGCCCTCACCTGCACGTCCGCCAGCAGGAAGTGACGCAGGGCGCCCGCGGCGCATGCGCGCGTCGCCAGTGCGGCGCGCGGGTCGTTCAGCATGGCCACCATCGCTGGCGCGCCCCTGGCTGCGCGCGGGCCGGCACGCGGTCGCCGATTAGGCGGTTTGCGCTCGGCCCGCAGCACGGCGTTGAGCATGGCCGATCGTGGCAACGCCGATCGGGCAAAGCGTTCACGATTGTGTCTTGCCGAAGGGAGGCATGGCGTGCATACTCTTCTGTCTGGCTGCTTGAGTGTCACACAGAGCCTCTGGCCGCACCCGCAAGGCAAGGCGCTGCCGGCGAGACGCACCGTCAGCGAACTGCTGCGCGGCGGCCGCGTCCCCGCCCGCCAGCAGCTGCCGCACGGCCTGCACGGCGCCGGCCGTGGCCGCAAGCGTGCTCGCCCGGCTCGCGCACACCTGCTGCCGGCCACGAGCTACCGCTTTGCGCGTCCTTGAACCGGATGTCTCTCTTGGCACATGAGGCGCAAGGCAAGACCTCTTTAACCATGGACGACTGTCGGCCAACGCATTCCACGTCCCATACCCCACGCCATGGAAAGCAGGGAGAGCATTGCGGGAAAGCAGTGCGCGTATGGGCCCACGCCACATGCGCAGGCCGCGCCTCTATTATCAGAGCGCGCACGGCGCCCGCCGCCAGCGCCGCAGCGAGCAGCGCGCGGCGCGCGGCCTCCGCGGCCGCGGGCGCGTGCCCGGCCGCGGCGGCGCCGCCGCGCGGGGAGGACGCGCGCGCCGCGGGTGCGGCCGCCCGCGCCGCGCCGCTGCGGGGCGTGCGCGCCGCGGCGGGGCTGCGCTCCGCGGAGGGTCCCGTTGGCGTGCACAGGAGCGAGGCCATGAGCTGGGCAGCCTCCGAGGCGGCCAGGCGGCCGCCGCACAGCGCAAGCTCCTGCCCTGGGGCGCGCGCGCCCGCTCACCGACACGCCCACACTCTGCTCGCCGCCTTGCCGCACGAGGCACCCAGAAAGGGGCCCGCCTCCTGCGGCCTGGAGCATTGTCCGACATCGCGTGCCAGCGCGAGCGCCAGAGCGCCTCGCCACATTGCTGCACCGGGAAAGCGGGACAGGCGCATGGCATGCAATGTGCGGCGACCCCCACGCGCGTGCCGGCTGCATGCGCAGTGTGCACAGAAGGGCGCCCCAGCCCCAGTTTGTCATGCACTGCGCTCCACGGGGCCGCCGGGGCGCACGTGCTGCATGCGCAGCGCGCGCAGCAGGGCGGCCCAGTCCCAGGCGCGCGCGGCGCGCACCACGCGCGCGCGGCTGTCCGGGGCGGCCGCCAGCGCACGCAGCGCGCCTGCGCCCAGCGGCCGCGCTGGTGGCGTGCAGCGGCGTCACGTATGCGGGCGAGTACACCGCCGAGACAGGCTGCGACAGCACCGCCTGCCGGCAGCCGACCCAGCCGCCCCCCCGTTGCCGGCAGCGGGCGCGGCCAAGGGCGCAGCCATGGGAGCGAGCTGGCCGCGCAGCTGAGTGCAGGCATGGGCTACCCCCTGGCCAGGCAGTGCACGCCGGTGCCTGCCGGGCCTTTGCAAGTGCGATGACAGGCTGCAGGTTGGCACCGCCCTGCGGGGAGTGCGTTCGGCGTACGGGGCATCAACCAAGGCTGGCCTGCTGCTTCCTGCGCCGCAAACAGACCAACCCGGGCGCAGGCGGCGGGCGGGGCCTGCTGCAGTGCATGCACACAGGCCAGCAATGGCGCGGGCCCCTAGCTGCGATTACTCAGTCTACATCTAGGGGCGCCAGGCGGTGCACCCAGGCCGGACGCAGCACAGGTTGGCGCGAGCGCGGGCCCCCGGCCGCGACCGTGTAGGCTGTGCTTACGGGCGCCCAGGCGGCGCACCGAGGCTGGACGCGCAGAGGCTGGCGCTGGCGCCGCCCGCGGCCGCCGCCAGCGCCGGCAGCGCGGGCGGCCGCGCGGCCAGCAGCGCGCCGCGCGCCTCCGGCGACGCCGCCACCAGCGCGTACAGGACGCCGGCCGAGGCGGCCGCCGCGCGGCCGGCCGCGACGTTGCGCGCGGCCGCTTCCACGCAGCCGCCCCGGACCGCGTCGTCGCGCCAGGCCGCGCCGGCCGCGCCGACGCCGTACACGCGCTGCCACAGCAGCTGCGCCACGGCCTGCGCTGCTGCACGAGGTCGTCACTTGCATTTCGTACACGTGTAGCTGGCTTCTCGCATCCGCGCCGCACCGCGCCTGCGCGGCTGCACTGCTGCGCGCTATCAAGCGGCTGTGCACTGGCCAGCATCATGACCACGGCTCAGGGACCTCAGTAGCCGCTTTATGCCTTGGAGACGCGCCCGCGCTGTATTCACGCTGCCGCAGGAACAGGTCCCAGCCTGACAGGGCACCACGGGACCACAAAAGTCTGCCACAGCTGTGCCGCAGCCGGAGCTGCTCTGCTGGGGCCTGCGTGCTGTGCCTGCGCTAAGTAGCCTGCATGCACAAACCCAGCAGCCTGCTACCGCCGCTGACTTGAGCACAAGCATTGATATAGCAGTCCTTGTGCTAGTAGGAGAGTGCGTGCCTGCGCGTCCGGCGCGCTGGCGGCGGTCACTGAGGTGCGCGGCTGCTTACCGCGGGGCTGCTTGGCGCCCTTCTGCTTGGCCTCCACCCCGGTGAAGCTGGTGAGCAGCAGCGGCGGGCTCTGCGCCAGGGCCCACAGGTCCTCGGACACCCAGGCAGGCCGCACGGGGGGCGCTCTCTGCCTGCCCTTGACCTTCTTGACAGCCATCTGGATGCCCTGGGCCTTGCTGTGTCTCCCACGGCGAACGCTATTTGGCAGGCTTGGGCTGTGCTTGTGCTGGGTCGGTCGCACCGCTCCGCTGGAAGCCCTGCGTCTGTCACAGCGGACTTTGAAGTTCAACGAAGCGAGTGCATGATATCCTAATCCATGTAAACCGGTTTTAGCCTCACGAGCTTGCCACGCTTGCTTGCGTGCTGCTACCCCAGCCTAGCTGCTTTGCAGTTTCTCAGTTCTCAATTGCCTTGCTTAGAAACGAAGTGCAAGCTTGCCAACCCTTACAAGGTGAGCACAGACTTTGCGGTGGTTGAGCTGTATATTGCATCGGAACTTCAAGGGCACGCAGAGAGGTGGCCGTGTTCCGCACTGGTGCAGGCACCGTTGAAGCTGACCGAGGCAGGAGTCAAGATGTCCAAGGTATGTCACTGCCTCCCGCAAGTTGATGGGTGTTCATCGGCTTGCCTTCCTTGAGCAGCTCTGTCCATGACCCATGTCATTACCTTGGATGTCGTGGGCCTGTTTTCCTGAAGCATACTGTTCACGCTGGAGGAGTGCTAAGCTGCAGCGTGGCCGTAGGTATCCATTGCGATTGCGCTTGTGGCGTGCGCGTGCGCTTGCACCGCGCAGCCCTTCCAGCCGGGCCAGGGCCTGCTGCCGGCAGGTAACGAGCTGGATGCTAAGCTGCTTGCTAACCTGGGGTGCCAACTGTAGTCATGGTTTTCATGGCCTTTGGGCGCCTGCGCCGTGCGCAGGCAACGTCCGCACCGTCGACGTGGGCGGCCCGTACGACTTCTCCCAGCTCAGCACGCAGGTCAATGAGATCATGGGTGCGCTCAGCGCCCAGAGCAGGCCGACATGCTGCGCAGCCGGCCGCCCGCTCGTTTTGTCATTGTGACACCTATTGTCAACTGCCTGTGCCTGTTTTGCAGCGCAGCAGCCGTCTGCCTAACCTGTCTGCGCTGCTCGTCAACATGCTGCTCGTCAAGAAATATCACACCCGCGGTGCGCGTGCGTAGGCGCAATTGCCGCGCGCCAGAACTACACCGACGCCGACATCGTCCAGTTCCTGACCAACGTGGAGTGCCTGGAGGGCCTGTTCGACACCTGGGGCGCGTTCGGCCGCGGGTTCCTGAACGACCTGGAGCGCGGCGGGCCCAAGCCGATCGGCGCGCGCAAGGCCAACCTCTCGGAGGCCGCGCTGCCCTACGCGCAGGAGATCGCTCTGCAGGAGCAGGTGCGGCCGCCCTGCGCGGCCACCCCCGCTGGCTGCTGGCGGCACTGTGCAGACAGCCAACTGGCTGCGGCCCGTCAGCTGAAGGACTAGAGCCGAGAGAGCTTGAGCCTGGGCCTGGACATCAGAGCCCTTAGAGCAGTGCGCGCTGTGCGATGTGGACCGTTGCTTGGACGCCACGTTTGCGCGCACCTGCCGTGCAGCTCTGACTTGCTGCGCGCGCCGTCGTGCTGGAGGCCCAGGACGACTGTGCAGGCAGCTGTCAGCGCGGCTCACGGCGTGGAGTGGAGCATGGTCGCTTGTTGTTCAGACTGCTGTGCTGGCTTGTCTGCTGCCTACGAAGCAGAGCGCCGTGCACTGAAATTGCGGTTGCCGCGCAGGGGCATGCGCTGTTCACGCGCGCGGCCGGGAGCAACATCCCCTGCCCGCAGATCGACTTTGACAACGGCTGGAACGAGTACTTTGCGGCGGTGTACAAGCTGCCCGCCAACGAGACCGTCAAGTCCAAGTTTGGCGCCGCGTTTGGTGCGCAGCAGCGCAGTCGTGTTGGAAGCCCTCCCTGACGCACACGCCGTGCAGTCGTGTGGCGGCCAGCGTCGCCACCGACGCAATGCAGCGCGATGGAGCCGCTCTTGGAGGATGGTAGGGGTTTTAATACGTGTGTTTAATACGTCCTTGGGTAGAGACTGACAGAGAGCGCCATGGAGTAGTCAGCGCAGTGCTCACATGCGGGCATGCATGAATGGAGCAAGTGCAATGCCAGCCTATGCCGCCGACTCGCTCATCCCGCTCCCGTTGCCCCGCAGATGCCTTCCAGGACGACCAGACGTTTTTCCTCTGCATGCTCGCCCTGGAGGAGCTGGGCGCAACAGGCAACAAGGCGCGCCCGCGCCCGCGCAGGCGTGAGCTTTTTGCCTTGCATATTTGACCGCCCGACTGACCCAGCACTGAAATGCAGCGAGCTTCGCGCACCCACGCTTTTTTCAACCGGTGGTGTACTGTGACCACATTATACAATGACATCTCTGCTCTCAATCTCCATCAACATGTTCAAAGGTCGTCATAGCCGCTGTTCTTGTTCACTGCAGAGTGACAGCATGGTGAGGTCTGCTGACGCTGTCGATCGCCTGGCAGGGTCTGATTGGCCTCACGACGAGCCCTGTCATTGCCGCCGGCATCGCCGGCCTGGCCACGAGCGCCACTGCGCACTCCGCCGTCGAGGTGTGCCTCAAGGCCTGCGCGAGCCGCTGCGCGGCTCGGCACCTGACACGTATGTGTGCCTGGCGTGAGCAGCACTGTGGTAGTTATTTTAGGTTTTTCTTTTTTTTGGGGGGTGGTTACCCAGCAAGTCACACTGTACCATGCGCGCCATACAGACCCAGAACTAAACTCTTCGCGCACGCTGAGAGGTCGCGCTTGCTGCGGCCTGCATACGATATTTCTTATGGCAGCAAAGGCAGCGCTAACGAGTGCGCGCCGCGCGCAGCGCATGTTCCTGTGGGAGCGCCGCAACCTCACCATCGCGCCGTTCAACGAGACCGTGCAGCAGGCGCGCCTCGCTCGCTGCGCGCCGACATGCTTCAGCGTTGCGGCCGGTGCTGCTGCGTGAGCCAGCAGCTGCGGCTGGGTCTCTGCGCGCGCCAGGCTTTGCCCCCACTGTGCCACTGGCGCTGCACCTTCGGTCTGGCGCTGCGGCGAGCATGGGCAAGTTGGTTAGCCTTATTGTGCGCAGCACTTCCTTGCGCGGCGGCTGAGGTGCTGCATGCGTGGCCAGGTGTTTGCGCGCGTGTCGGCGTACCGTGACAGCATGGACGGCCCCTCCTTCGACGACCAGGGCCTCATCAACACCGACCCGCGCACCATCGCCGTGCCGGCCGAGTGAGCCCCCGCCCTGACTCCCCGCGACGCACCTTGGCACAGCTGGGGCAGGCCCTGCATGCGCGCCCCATGCATTGCTGGTTGAGTGCGTGGTCTCGAATGCCTACCGCGTCTAAATGCCTGACGTATGGATCTGCATGGCCCACTTGCAGACAAGGCAAGACAGTTGCGCAGCTCCTTGGTGCAGCTCATTTTGGTGCAGCTTGTTCAAGCGGTAGATGTATAACGAGCAAGATTATGTACAGCATGCAAAAGTTGTTGGGAGGCTTATAAAAAATAAAAATGGAGAGTGACTGAATGGAGCGCGCCCGGGTGCACAGGTTCATCAACATGATCCCCGCGAACATCCAGGGCCTGAGCTTTGCGCGCACGCCCCAGATGAACATCAACATCCTCACGATCGGCAACCCCGACGGCGTCGGCGCCTTCTTCCCCAAGGCGCGCCGGCGCCGCGCACTTGCTGTGTGTCTAGACCCTGTGCTGTGTGCACGTGCATGCGCGCTGTCTGAAGTACTGCTGCTGCGCGCCTGCACGTGCCCGGCGGTGCTCGCGTGACACATGCCACACAAGGTGTTGTCATAAATGTGTGAGCGTGGCCTGCCTCACTGGCGCGCCTGATGCTGAAAGTGGCCGGGATGATGTGGGGTAGTGCACCACTGTGCGCAGCCTGTGAGATGTGCAAACATGCGCCCTGTTGCTGATGCAGCGCCGGGTGTCGCCAGGGCCTGAATGGCGTCATCACCAAGCCGACCGGCTTCAACAAGACCGCCAACGCTATGCTCGACTTCCCGAACACGGCGCGCGTTGCCAACCAGGCGCGCCCCAGCCGGCGGCGTGCCGTGTCCTGTGTTTGAGCGCCAGACAGGGTCGCTGGGGACACTCGGCGTGCATCGCATGGGTGCACCTTGGTGTGCATGCCGGTGATGCCAGTCCGCTCGAGTGCCATGGCGGCTCTGCTGCCTGCCTGCCAGGTCCAGCACGCCATGCAGCAGCACGCCTGCGCATGGTGGCCACTGCATGCAATGATCAGGACCCCGCGCACTTGCCCTCGCCCGAGCCCCCCGCGCCGCGCAGGAGTCGGTGGCCGCGGTCGGCAAGATTGCGCCGCCGATCACCGCGGACGGCCCCGAGACCGTGCCGGGCGAGGACACGCTGATCCAGGCCATGAACGGCGCGCTGGAGGATGCATCGCCTAACACGCGCGGCCTGCGCCCCGCGCCGGCCACCGCCGACGTGCCAGGCCTGTCCGGCGGCATGATGGTGCGGCCCCCCGCCCCGGCGCGGCCCATGCTGCATGCGCTGCAAGCGTGCGCCTCGTTTTGCTGCTGTCCATGAAGTGGAACGTCACGAATCTGCGAGCGGGGGCGCACCAATCGCGCATACATGCACTCCCCCCGAGGAGTATGAAGGCGTCAACGCAACTGCTGCATGCACCTGCAGAGGCATGGTTCACGTGGATTCAAGCAATGGCGCAGCCCGTGCTGAGCCGGCTGTTTCTGTGTTCGCAGGGCCCGTCCGCTGCGCCGGCGCCCCGGGTGGCCGCCGCGTCGCTGGGCTGAGCGTGCGAGCTTGGAGCCTCTCTGCAAACGGTCTGTCCGTGCCGGTGTAGCATAGGGCCCAGGGTGTCCGTTTTGTCATCCGCATGCCCCGCTGCTGGCGCGGGCATGGGGCCGGGCGACCTCCCCTGCTGCCGCGCCTGCTCGCGCGGGCATGGGAGGGCGCCTCTTGCGTTCCATGCGTCTGCTACCTTACAGTACGCATCAGCTAACCTGCAGAGTTGATATGTGGGACGCATCTGCCTGCAGCTGCAGACACTTTACACGCACACCGCCTGCTGTTGTAGTTGCAGCCGCACCTAGGCGCACATGTGGCGCCCGCGGCGTGGGGTGTGCGCGGGTGGTGTGTACGAGGTGTGCACTTGCTGTGAAGCTAGGGCAGGACGGGGCCTCATGTGGAGCCTGTTGTGTTGCGCCTGCCTGGCCGCGGATGCAGCAGGCGGCTTGTTTTGAGCCTTGCTGCGTGCAGTCGATCTGCACTGCGTCCTGGGCGGCTCTGCCCAGCGACATGCTGCTGCTGCCCGAACTGTGTGCTTCAAAGCTGTGCTGCTGCCTGACATGTGTTGCTTCTATTGTATCAGGCCATGCGCAGAGTCAGGGAAGAGTGCTGTTGCGGCCCTTGGGCGCTCGCGTGGTGCGCAGCGACGGAGATAGGGGTGCGGCGACAGTCTCAGGTACCTGATGTATCTCGGACCATGTTTCTTTTTTTAGCAGTGTCATTGGTGTGCTCCATGTGCGCTCCGCGGAGGCCTCAAGCTTTGTCGGCCTTGCTTTGCCAGGGAGACGTTGTTGCATGCCATTATACAAGCGGTTTGTAAATACAGAGGTTTCAATCTTTTTAAGTTTCCAAAGAATGTCTTGCTCAGCAAGTGGCCGATTTCGCGGCAAGCCCAGCAGCATGGCATCACCGAGCAGCGAGCAACTCCTCGCCCGCCTGCTGGAGCACTGACAGCCTGTTCAGGCGCTCAGCGATGCCGCGCCGCGCCGCATCAGGCCGGCCCGGCTGGAAGAGCACACCCCTCACGCTTGCCAGCACCTCTGGCTTGCCCCCGCTCTCGCGCTCCACACCAACACTGCTGCCACCTGCGCGCCCCTGTCCTGGAAGGGCGCCTGAGGCTGGAGAGGGTTGCGTTGCCATACGAGTTGGGACCCGTGACCGCAGCCCCGACGTGGCCTCCTCTCCGGCATCCAGGAGCGGCGCAATGGCGCTCGCCGCCGCCGCCGTGGGCTGGGACTCTGACCCTGGCCCTGCCCCAACCTCGACAAGGGCCTGTGCGGCCTCCCGCAGCCAACGCAGGCGGTCGAGGCGCGCCCCGGCGGCCTGAGCCCCGGCAGGGCCCGTGCGGCCCCCCAGAGATGGGGGGCGCAGCGCCGCGCGCGCCGCCGGCTGCGGCGGCGCGTCGAGCGCCGCGCCCGCCGGCGCGCCGAGCTGCAGGCGCCGCAGCGCGGCCATCGGCGCCTCTGGCGCAGGCGGCGCGGCGCCCGCGGCCGCGGCACGCGGCGCACTCAGAGGCCCCGCCGCAGCGTCCGAACGCTCCGCTGCCGCCAAAGTGGGCTCGGGCAGCCCCGCCGCCTCCCCGGGCAGCCCGCCGCGCGCCGCGTCGCCCCGAGCGCCTTCGCGTGCGTCAGCGCCCGCGCCGCCGCTCGTGGCCGGCGCAGCCGCGGACTCCGCCGCCCGCGCCTCGGCGCAAGGCAGCGCGACTGCCCTGGCGCCGCTCACTTCAGGCGGGCCTGGTGCGGCGTGGCTGCTGAGGCGCTGACGCCCTGCGCCGCGCCGTCAGGCTCAGACCGCCCAGCCGGCGCACGCACCGAGCCTCCGCGGGTATGTCTGTAAGCGCCTGCCCCAAACCCGCGCGCGCGCAGCCGTGTCCGCTGCTGTGGCGGCACGCCTCATCGCAGCGTGCCGACCCAAACGCTGCTCAGCATGCTCGCCTGCGGGCGATGCAAACAGGGCGCCCGGGCCTCGCTGTCCATGGGTCGGCAGCAGAGCCCGCACACACGCTGAGCAGCCCGCCCTGCACGCCGCGCGCGCGCTGGACGCCCCGAGCTCCAGCACGCATAGCTTACCCTGCCCTAACCCTAACCACAGCAAGGCCGCATGCGGGCCGCGCGCCCGCGCCCGCCACCCGCTCGCGCCCGGCCGGCGCCGCCTGCATCGGCCTCCAGCGCGGCGCGGCCGCCGCGCCGCCGGCCGCGCCGGCCGCGCCGCCGCGCGCCTGCCGGGCGCCCTCGGCCGCGCCGGGCGCGCCTGCGCACACCGCTGCGGCGTCCACCGCGTGCCCGCCGCCGTCGTGCCGCGCCCTAGAGGCCGCCACAGGGAGCGCGAACTGCGCCCAGCGGTCACCAGGCCAGGCGGCGCCGCTCCCGGGACCAGCCGTCCCAGCAGGGCCGGCCGCTGCGGCGGGCGCGCGGTCGGCGCCCGGCCAGCTATCGGGGGCCGCGGAGCTCGCGGACAGGCGCGACGGCCGCCGCTCGTAGTTCGCGCCGCGGCCGCCCTGGCGCGGCGCCGGCCCTGTGCGCGCCGCAGGATCAGGCGTCAGGGCCCGCAGACAGAGCACACTCCCGCACCACAACGAGCACACTGTGAGAGGGGGACGGCGGTGAGGCTGATGGCGCGCAGGGCGCACAGGGCGCGCCGCGTGTCACCAGGTAGGAGGGCGACGCATGCCACGCATGCATTGCACTCCAAGGCGAGATCGTGACGCACATGGACAGAGGTAAGCACGCGGTCTGCAAGAGGACTGGACTGCACGGCAAGGGCTGCTGGAAGCAAGGGCCGCACGCACGTATATGCGGCAGCGTGCGCTTTGCAGCCCAGGTCCCCACGATGGCTGGTCGAGCATGGGTAGCAAAGAGCAGGTGACAGGCTGAAGGCACCGCCGCTCATGGTGTGCAGACAATGCCTCTGGTGTGTCACCGCTGGGCTGCGCACGTTGGGCGGCAGCCTGCGGCGGCGGCGGCGCCGCGCCGCCCAGCCGCGCCGGCAGCGCCAGCGGCTCCCCGACCGCCGCGCGCGGCGGCCCCGCGCCGGCGCGCCGCGGGCCGGCCGGCAGCACCGGCGCCGCGAGCTCCGGCGGCGGCATCTGCGGCGGCGAGGGCGCCGCCGCTGCGGCCGCGGCGGCAGGCTGGATGCCGGGGCTGCCGCGCAGGGCCAGGGCCGCGCGCGGCGGGCCGCGCGCCGGCGACGCGCCGGCGCTGCTGCTGCGCGCGGCCAGCGCGGCCAGCGACGGCCACAGCGGCGAGGGCTGCTGCGGGGACGCGCACGGCGCCGGCGTGCCGGCTCGCTGGCTCCCCGCGCTCCGCGCGCCGGTGCCCAGCGCCTGCAGCGGCGACCCCGCGTCCGAGCTGGCGCCTCGCAGGTGCGCGGGGGGGGCCAGGTCGGACGCTGCGCTGTCCTGGCGCGGCAGGCTGGCTCCGGAGCCGGCGCTGCCGGGCGTGCCCGGCGCGCTGAGGCACGGCGTGAGCGGCGGGAAGGCGACGGGGCCGATCACGCTCCCGCGCGGGGGCGGCTCACGCCAGCCGTTGTACGGCGTGCGCAGGTCCATCCAACGGGCACAGTAAGCGGCGTTAGTGCAGCAGTGGCATAATGCAGCACAGGCTCGCAGTGCCGCACTTCATGCCTAGCATCCTGGGCAGGGAGCTCTCTATTTCTGCGTCCGCTGCTGGGCTATATTCTGGCCTTCCCGAGAGCAGCTCTGGCTGTTTAATTGGAAGACAGGCTCAGGCCCTGCTGGGCTCAAGCTTGCAAACCAATTGGGCCTGGGCCTAGCTTCTAGGAACAGAGAGCACTCAGCGCCAAGGGTGGCAGTGCCACCTTGACTTGCTGGCTGTGGCGTGTGCACTGCGCTGGTGGTGAAGCCTCGGCGCTAAACAATGGAGCTGAGGAATGCCTATTGGTGCGTCACTGATAAACGGCGCACTCGGGACAGTGCATAGAAATTGCCGCCGCGTGACCCGCTTGCTGCTGCGCACAGGCTCCTGCGGCACGGGCAGAGCCTCGCCAATGAGGCCGGGCTCATTGTAAGCTCTCTGGTGCGTGGCCTGCGCTGGGCTGGGCTGACAGGAGCAAAGGCACGTGAGTGGGGACCGCTGGAGCGCCTCTGAGTGTCTGGGGCGAGCGCAGGAGCATGGCGTCCTACAGCAGTATGGCTTGTCTGCAACCGGGCGGCTGCAGGCCGCTGACGCTGGGTGCCCGCCCTACAGTTCTACGCCTGCAAGTGGACCCAGGTCCTGCTGGTGTCCTGGACGTTGGGTCGTCCCAGTTGTTGTGTATAACCAAGCGCAGGCAGCGGCTGCAGGCAGAGCTGGGACCGGTCGCTGCGGCCAGCGTGCTGGTGTGCGCGTCCCCGTTCTTGCGCACGCAGCAGACGGCCGCCGTGGCGGCAGCCGCGGCCGGGCACAAGGACGTTCACGTAACGGTGAGCTGTCAGTCGCCAAGCAGCTGGACTTCTATTGTGCGCATACACACAAACAACCACACTTGCATTTAATTGGGCTGGTTGCATGCGCATGTGAGGCAGCATGTCCGAGCTGGGGAGTGTGCTCTGGCTGGCACTGGCGCCCAGGGTATACAGCTCAAGCATTAGTCTGCGTGCAGACATGTGTCGCGCTGCGTGAGCGGGACTTTGGCGCCTACGAGCTGCAGTCCCATGACAACTATCACACGGCGCGCTCGCGGCCGCCTTCCCCTCATTTGCAGAAGAGCTGCTGACCACCTGTGAGCTTTCAACCTACCTGCATGGTTGTGTTCCGTCGAGCGCGCATGAGCGGATGAGCTTTATGGCTACTACAGAAGCGATCATGCACGCTCGATTGCACATGCATGAGTATGTTTTAGTCGCATCCTGCTCAGGGTTGCGTGCAAGCCCCACTGCTGCATGTCTGCTTTGTCATGTTGAGCACTCACGCTCACTTAGTATGGGTGTTCGCGATCAGCCTCATGGCTGGCTGGGTGCTAGGGCAGGTCGCTTGACATCTACATGCTTCACAGTTGAACAAAGTAGGGCAGATGCCGTCAACGCTGCAGCCCAATGGGTTGCACCAGTGTGCGAGCTCTTAGTGTGTACACACACAGGCAACGCCCTGCACCGCATGCAGGGCGCCCCCAAGCGCTCCCAGCGTGCCAGGTGTGGGAGGCGGACGAGAGCGCCCCCGCCGAGCGGCCGCCGGGCGGAGGCGAGAGCGTGGCGGAGGTGGTCGCGCGCGTGCGCGCGCTGCTGGCCGGCCTGGAGGCCGAGCACGCGGGGCGCACGCTGCTGCTGGTCTCGCACGGGGACCTGCTGTCGATCCTGGTCGCGGCGGCGCTTGGCAGCCCGCTGCGCGAGCACCGCCGCCACGCGTTTCGCCCGGGCGAGCTGCGCAGGCTCGCGGCGAGAGTGCCGCCCGCTTCATGAGCTCAGTCGACACTGACGCTGGACTGTCTGGCAGCATGCACGAGCTGTGTGAAGTACTTCAGTGAGGCACTCCCCAGCCATCCTGGCCGTAGCGTTTACATCCGGCCGAGGGGGCCTTCACAGGCATTTCGTCTATTATTATGTTGACACAGCCTCCATTTTTAGATACGCCCAAACGCATAAACATTGACATTAACTGCTTATCGACTTTGCCCGGCGCAGACACACCTCACGCAACAGAAGTGTGAAGTAGCACGCCGCATCGCCGGCAAGGCAAACACACCACCGCGGCCAACGCGAAGGCTTCAAATAGGCTGTCACAGGTGTCCCGGCACATCAGCCATCAGGCCAGCGAAGCTCGCGGCAGCCTGCAAGTGTGTCCTGCAGTTCCTTTTGAACGATGGCGAGCAGGTGTGGTCTCACCCGCGAACACTCGACCTCTATGACGCGGTCCCGAGTATGTACTTTGACGTTAACGGCTGATGTGCCTGTCAGTTGCTCCGCTCGTGTGCACAACAACCCGACAAGACTCTGCGCTTTGTGCTTATTTACCTTGCTTTTATTAGTAGTGCATCGAGGCGGTGCAGCAAAAGCGCAGTCGCGCCTGTGGTAGCACTTGGCCTGGCTTCCATACTGAGGCCCGCCGCTCGCAGGCTGCCAGCGGCCTCCTCGGACGACGACGACGTGTGGTGCGCGCTGCTGCTCGGCGCCTCCCCGGTCGCGCGCTTCTGCGTCGCCGAGGTCTCGCCGCGCGGCGCCCCCCCGCACCTGACCCACGCGGGGTCGCCCGGCGCGTTGCCGCCGCAGACAGCCTTGCCGGCCGCATCTCGCAACGGCTCGTGCAGCACGGCCGCGACGCCCGTGCTGTCGCCCGTGAACCCCGCGACGCCCGCGACGTCCGCCGGCGGCCGCCCCGGCTGCAGGAAGCGGCCGCACGCCGACGGCGGGCAGCCGGCCGGCTGCGCGACCTCGGCCGCGCTGCGCGCCGGGGCGGCCGCGGCGGACTCGCCGCTGCCGCGCTTGTGGGCGGCGGCAGCGAGGCAGAGCGAGGACGAGCGCGATGACGCTGACAGCTGGGCCGCTAAGCGCCTGCGCGGCAGCGCCTCACCTGCGACCGCTTTCTGCAGCCCCGCCTCTGGCGGGTCCCCCAGCGCCTTCCCGACGCTTGCGGCGGGGGGCTCCAGTGCGCCTGCTCTGGCAGGCGCCCGCGCCAGCGCCCTCCGCTCGCCTCCCGGCGCACCGCTCCGCTGCTGGCGCCCGCCCGCGGGCTCGCCTGAGCTGGGCGCCGCGCTCCTCGCCCTGCTGGCAGGCCCTGATGAACTTTGCAGCGAGCTCAAGCACTGACGTGGCTTTGCGCTGGCATGAATGATGCTTTCAGTGCATGAGAGAGAGGTGAGCATGTGCACGCTTGGTTTGTGCCGGGTAGTTTCAATGTGTCGGGTCAGGCTTGCAGGCAGTCGGTGTGCAAAGCCGCGCAGGCCGCTGCACGTCGCTGCAGCGCGCCCGGGTTGGGAGGGTGTTGCAGGGGCGGCGCATAATGCGGCATCATTGGGCAGTAGGCCTGCTGCCCAGAAGTGACTTTATTCATCGAAGTATATTCGTCACTGAGGGACCGCTGCCATGTTTGGCGCGGCAGCCCTGCCCGGGGTCTGAGCTGGCTCAGGTCGCCGGCGCATGACGTGCCGGACCCCCGCTCCATCCACGCACGCTCTGGGGCTCAAGTGCGCGGCAAGCTTTTGGAAGTGTAGGACGCCCGCGCACAGCCAGCACTTGTGTCAATTGGCTCCTCTGCCTCCTGAGCGCGCTCAACAGGCCGCGGCTCGTATGCTTGGCGCTGCCGCCTGCGTGCTCATCACCCCCCATTCCTTTCCAGCACCCATGCCGCCGCCACTGTGTGTGCACCAGAATGCCTTTAGCACCCTTGCCGCGCGACCGCAAGTGGGACGGGGTCATCGCAGCAACCAATGGCCTTGGAACATATGCTTTGCATCGAGCACTGCCAGTCGTTCTGTAACAGGACGTTGCGCGGACGTGCAGTGTTGCCTGCACTGTCTTATTTCAGTGCTCTGTGTAAGTGCTGAGCTGGCGCTGCAAAAATTATGCGCATGGCGATGTGAAGTGAAACGGCACCACATAGACATATGCAGGGCCCAGACGCATGCTCAAGCAAGACATCATATGCATCTGATGCTCTCTTCATACCTGCGATACACAGGCAGAACTCCCCTGCAGGGCATATGTGCAAGCCATGTGCATGTTGTCGCGATGGCTTGCGTGCATATGAAAAAGTATAGCTGTCACTCGTTGGCCACCCTCGCAGCAAGTGGCAGAGCACACTAATCTAACAGCCAGCCAGACCAGCTAAGCCCTGGTTCCTGTGGCCACCCTGTCACACGCCCCCGGCAAAGCGAGAGAGCTTGAGGCGCCGCTCCATAAACCGGCCAGGGCGCGCTGTGCGCGCAGGGCGCGACGGCGTCCCAGCAAACCCTGCAGCGGGCGGCCCCGGCAGCGGGAGACAGAGGCCTTTTCTACCCTTTTCTACCCTACCCTTAAGAGAAGCCTGGTCCACCTAGCTCCCAGCGGGCGCCCGCGCTGGCTGTGGCGGGCGGCAGGGCCCGCTGCTGGCGGCAGCGCAAGCGCACAGACGCTCACTGCGATGCGCGCGTCTGCCGGATGGACACGCCGCCCTGGCGGTCGCTGAGCAGGCAGCCCAGCACGGAGCCGCCCAGCAGCGCCGCGCCGGGCGGCACGTCCGCGTTGCCGCCCGCGCTCGGCGGCGGCACGCCCTCTGGCAGCGGCACGCCCGTGCCCGCGAGCGGCGCGCCATCAGCGTTGCAGCGCATCACGCCGTGCGCGGGCGCCTGCGGCTCGGCAGGCGGCCGCGGCTTGGTCGGCGCAGGCGCGCGCGGCGTCGACTTTGCGGCGGGGGCGGGCGCTGCCTCGTCGCCGCACTCCGCCGCCATCAGCGCCTGCGCCGCGGCGGCCGCCCCGGTGAGCTCGGCGCTCCCTCCAAGGGCCGTGGCCGAGGCCTGGCCTAGCTGCAGAGCAAGCTGCTAAAAGCGGGGGCTGAAGCATGCTGAAACGACCGCAGCGCCAAAGCCTCGCAGCAGGCCGGGCGCCGTGCGTGCTGCATGTGCCGGGCGGGCGGGGCGCCGGGCCGCCCGGTCGCAAACGCGCCAGTTGGCAGACAGGGCGGGCCCTGCGGACCGGGACCCTATGCCTACCCTATTTTACCCTGCAAGGGCCGGGGCGCGCACGCGCGTGAAGTCCTCGAGCAGGTCGTCGGTGTGCTCGATGCCGACCGCGACGCGCACCAGCCCGTCCACGATGCCGGCCTCCTGTGCTGCCCCCGGCCGCCCCGCTCGCCCACGCATCCAACCCTAACCCTGGCGCATAATGCGGGGCCCCAGCCCACTCGCCAGCCTGCCGCGCGCGCCAGCCGCACGCGCGGAGCCCCGCGCGCACGGCGCCGCCCGCCCGGCAGACCGAGCCGGGTGCCCGCAGGGGGTGAGTGATTGGCAAAGCAGTGCCGCCTCCTCCTGGTTGCATGCTGCAACACAGGCGCGTGCGTAAGGATTCATACGCGCGCTTAAGGATGTAGACAGAAGAAGACAGAGGCGAGGGATGGGCGGGCGCCTATCAACGACGGATGAGTGCGCCGGCCAACGTGCGCGGCGTGGCGCGGCAGGGTGTAGGGTAGGGTTAGGGCACGCCTGGCGGCCGGCGTCGCCCAGGTGCAGATGCGAGGTCAGCGCCGGCTGCGTGACCAGCGTCTCGACGCCGCCCAGGCTGGGCGCGACCGCCGGCAGCTCCAGCGCCTGCAGGGCAGGGTGGAGTGGGTAGGGTTAGGCCGCGCGCACACGTGAGCCTTCTGCACCAAGTTTGAACCCTATGCGTGACCAGCATCTCCACGCCGCCCAGGCTGGGCGCAACCGGCGGCAGCTCCAGCGCCTGCACGGCCGCGCGCATGCGTGAGCCCACACCCTAACCTACACCTGTGCGTGACAAGCGCCTCCACACCGCCCAGGTTGGGCTTCATCCGCCGACACGCCCAACGACTCCTCTGAACGAGCGTCTGGAAGCGCGCGGGCAAGCTGGCGCGCCCGGACGAGCGCAGGCGCGAGCCAGCAGGAGGGCGCGCGCACCGCCAGGAGCGCGTCCGCGGCCGCCTCGCCGCCGCGCACCTCGAACGCGAGCACGCCGCCGCCGGCGCCGCCGAACAGCTGCGCGACGCGCTCGTGGTCGCGCGAGCTCGGCAGCGCCGGGTAGTGCACCTTTGTCACCTGCCGGCCCGCCACGCGCCCGCCGCTTACGCAGTCGGAAAAAAAAGAAAAAGGCGCACCGGGCTGCACAGAGCACTCGGGCAGCCCGGCTCGCCTCGCAGAGCAGCCATGCACGCGAAGTAGTGAATAATTCGTTTTGTCACATCCCTCCTGACACGTCCGACCATATGCCAAGGGACCCGCTAGTGCCGCATCGGGGATCGGGGACGCCACACGGCGGGCATGCATGCGCGGCGCCGGCTCTCGCGCCGCCGGGGCCGCCAGGCCAGCAGGCTGCCCAGGGGCCGCACGGCGTGCGCCTGCGGGTGGCCCTCCAGCATAGGATTAGGGTAGGGCGCGTGCCTGCGGGTGGCCCTCCAGCATGCGCGCCAGCGCGAGCGCCGTGGCGCACTGCTGCCGCATGCGCAGCGCGAGCGTGCGCACGCCGCGCTGCACCAGCCACGCGGCGTGCGGGTCCAACACGGTGCCGTAGACGCGCACGTGCTCCGTCACCTGCGTGCGCGGCCGCGGCTCGCGCCTGCCACCAACCCCCGGCGCTGAGGGGCGGGCCGCCACACCGGCACGCGTGCCACCGCTTGGCCCAAGGACTGGGCGCGCCCCAACTCAGTTTGCAGAAGCAGTTTGCAGGAGCGGGCGCAGGGCCTCCCGGGGGCGTGGCGCGCGGCCGGACGCGCGGCGCTACGCACTTGCACGAAGCCCTGCCAATCCGGCCGCCGCGCTGAGCGCGCACACGCTGTGCACCCGCTCCCTTCCTCTTCACGGCACCCGCCTCGAGCTTCTTTCCTCAGGAGGGAGCTGCAGCGCGCCTTGGCGATGAAGGCGCTTGTGCCGGCCACAGCGCCGGCGAGCACGTCCGAGTGCCCGTTGATGTACTTGGTCAGCGAGTGCAGGACGACGTCGAAGCCGAGCGCCGCGTGCGGGCGCAGCAGCACGGGCGTCGCGAATGTGGCGTCGATGACGGAGGTCAGCCCACGCTCGCGCGCGAACCGCGCCACCGCCGCCAGCTCGCCGACCTCGACCAGCGGGTTGGACAACGCCTCGCAGTAGATCACCTGCGCGGCGCGCCAGGGATGGGGTAGGGTGTCACACGCAAACCGCACCCCCGCCGCCAGCTCGCCGGCCACGCTGGTTGGACAGCGTCTTGCAGTAGGTCACCAGCGCGTCAAGGGTAGGTTTAGATTAAGCCCACCCTAGTTGTTTCGCGCCGCGCCACGAGCTGACGACCGTTCCGCCTGTCTGCTCTGAGGTGCCAGTATGTGGGCTCTTCGCGAGGGCGCCGCCAGGTCTGCGGCTGGCCGGCGCGCGACGCGGCGCCACGGCGATCAGATGCCGTGCCGGGGAGACCACGCCAGCGCTACGGCATGCGCTGGGCACACCGCGGGCGCAGGCAGCACGCTCGACGCGGCTGCAGCCATGCCGGCAGGTTATGCTGCAGCCCCTCGCTGCCTGCCCCGAGCGCCCCAGCTCTGGACGATGCATGCGCTCCGGCCGCCGGCTGCCTGCAGGCGGGCATGCAGGGCCGTCCCCGCTCCCGGCCCTCCCCGTGCGCCCCGAGCGCGCCAGCCCCGCGGGGCGCTTGCGCAGGGTTGTAGGGTAGCGGCCGCGCGCGCCTTGGTGGTCGGCCGCAGCGCGTCCGGCCACGCGTCCGGTGCGCGCAGGTCGACAACGGTGTGCGTGATGCCGAGCCGCGCGAGCTCGCCGCGCATCAGCTCCCACGTGCCGCCGTACACGGCGGCCTGCGCCGCGCGCCGGCGCCTCCTCAGGCTGACTGAGGCCTGCGCGCGGTGGCGGGCGGCCGGCGGCGCCGACGCCGGAGCGCCGCCGCGATGCCGGCAGCCCGAGCGTAGCGACAGGACGGCGCCGGCAGCCCTGGCATGCGTGCGGGCGTGTGTGCGGCCCCACCTGCGTCAGAAGGTGGTCGCCCGGACTGAGGAGCGAGAGGAGCGTGGCCGAGACGGCGGCCATGCCGGAGCTGACCGCGACGGCGGCCTCGGTGCCCTCCAGCGCGGCGAGCTTGGCGGCCAGCACCTGCGCGCGCGTGGGGTCGGCCGTGCGGCGCTGGTGGGCGCGCCGGCGCGCTGCTGCGAGCGCGTGGCGCTCATGGGCCGGGCCTGGCGGGCCTCTGCGCTGCGGCCGGGTGGGGCGCTACCGTGTGATTGGGCGTGTCTGCACGCAGCGCAGTGGTCAGTTTCTAGGGCTCAGCCAAGCTGAAAGCCAGAGCCTATAAGCAGAAAGCTATAAGCTATAAAGTGGTGAGGTAAGAAGACGGCGGCAAAAGGCGCACCTGCCGGCCGCATGTATGTGTGCAAGAATGTGGCGCTCTGGTACACTGGCATGACAACCGCGCCGCCTGGGTGCTCCCGCGGCTCTCCTGGGACGTGGCACACCGCTCTCATGCATGCATGGGCAGGCACATGGGCGCCTGACGGCCACCCTTCCCGGGGCAGGCACTGCCGCGTCACTGACAGGCGAGGACACTTTCGCACACACTTAGTGATATGCAGACCTGGACCGCACGCACCAGCATGGATTAGCTGCGTTTCCAGCCTCATTGTGCCAGGTATACACGCACTAGGAGAGCGCAAAGGATAACACGCTCACACAGACGCCGGAATTGCTTCAGTAAGCTTACTGCTGAAGTAGCTTCACAAGGTAGCGGGCCTTCAAAGTAACCGCGGCAAGCCCTACCAATCAGACCAGCTGATTGGCAATATTGCAATACTGCAATACTGCAATATTGCAAGCCACATTTTGACAGGCGAGCACGGCGCTCCATGCTTTTTACTGCTGGTTGATGACTGGCTTGGCACGAGCGCCAATGTCGTAGCAGGCGCACAGCCTTTCGACATAGCTTTTAGCTGGCGGGCCTGGATGTCAGTGCTGGGATGCAGGGAGAGCTTACAGCGGTCAGAGTGAGGTTTGCGCATGGAGCACACAGCGTTGCAGACCTGCAGCTGCTTATACCGCAGTTCTGCACGGTCGCGCACCTCAAAGCGCAGGTATGTCCAGCGCCAGCAAGACTGGCACGCATGCTGTGCGTCTGCTTGCCTTGGCGTGCGCGGATAGCATGCCCTGTGTTTTGTGCTTGCACATTTTGGTGCAACAGGTGTGCTGAGTGGCTGCTGTCCCATCTTTTTCACCAAAAGCACCGCCGTGGCCTGGTCCTGCACTGGTGCACTGCGTACCCACCAGCCACTCCCAGTGAGCGGAGGCGGTACGCGTACTGCAGGATGGATCACCGCGGCGCTGTCCTGGCACCTGTACCTCAGCGCGCTGAGCAGCCGTGCGTGTGCGTGCAGATACGCCTGGCGCGGCCCGCTGTGGTCGATGCGGTGCTGCGGCTCACCTGCGGCGGCCGGGAGCTGTGCGACGGTGGCAGCGCAGCGTGCATCTCCGGTGTCGTCCTGTGTCTGGTGCACCATGTTGACCCGAGGGACAAGGGCACCGTGCTCCTGGAGCCCGAGGCTGTGCACTACTCTGACCTCGACACGCTGCCACCAGACTGGGTGCGCCATTGGACACAAATCCACTCATCAGTGCGTCATCCAAGTGTGCTGCTGCTGGCCAGGTAGCCCTGCACACTGGCACCCTGCACAGCAGGTTCTGTCAGCTCACCAGTTGGCCTGAGCAGCTGGGAGTTGAGGCGCTCGTGGTGGCGCAGATGGACTCTGTCGACCCGTCCGCCGTGCTCGGGTGGACGTTCGGCATACTGCTCATCGCTGTCGCCGCCTGGCACACGTTCTCAGGTGTGCGCCGCCCTGCAGCGCGCCTTGAGCGCCTGCTATGTGGGTGTGTCCATGCGCGGCGCTTTGCCGCGTGAGGGCGGTGTGGGAGGACGCGCTGGTGAGTCAGCGGCTGAGCCCCGTGAACAGCCGAAGCTGACTGGTAGATGGTTGTATGCATTCGTTTATGAGCGCGATGAGCGCCGCGGGCGGCAGGGGAGCCGTGCTCGCGGTCCGTGCTGATCATGCTGGCATCCATGACGGCCGTCTATGTGATCCTCTTCCTGCCGCAGCTGCGGACCTGCCTCGCCCTGGTCCCGCCGGTGCGCTGCGGGCCGGCCCTGCGCGCACCGCCCTGCCGCGCCGGCCCTGCCTGCTGCACGGCGGGGCTGCTGCCCAAAGTCCTGCTGTGTGGACGCCGCTCCGTGCTGCTGGTTGCTGTGTGAGTTGTACAAGGACGCGCTCCACGCAGGCCTCCTTCCTTTTGCTTGTGCGTTTGCTACGCACGAAGCGGCGCACACAGTGCTGGACTCGTCCCGAATCAAAGCGGCGCCTTGCAGACGTGGGCGGCAGGTCAGTCTGTTTCCCGAAGTCCAATGTGTTGCTGTGTACCTGTGGGCACATAGCATGGGAGCATGCGTGCAGAGGGATGCGACGGAGTGGGAGGTGTACGACGCCTGCGGCGAATGCGCAGGTGCGCGCCCCTATGCAGACTTGTGACATATCCCATTTGCCGATCCAAGCAAGAGGATGTGCCACCTGTTCCCTGATCAGCCGCGGCGGCCGCCTGTCACTGGGACTGCGCTGACGACATCGTCCTGACGTGCAGGGCTGCCCAGCGATGTGCCCGCGCGCCCGCCTGCTCCCCTGGCCCGGCGCACCTAGTGCGCGTGAGGTCTGAGGGGCGGGGCCAGTGCGCGCGAGGTCTGGAGCATGAGGCGGAAGCGGACAGCGACAGGCCGCTGAAAGCTGAGCCTGGCTCCTTGCGGCGCCGCGCGCGCGGCAGCCCCGCGGCCGCAGGCGCGTCCCATCGCCGACGCTGCGTGAGGAAAATATGGTGCGACACGGGTGGCGTCCGCCCCACCCGCGGACGGAGAGGCGTGCGGGGCACGCCAGAGGGGCCAAAGGCTGGACCCTGCACATGCAGGTCATGCGTTCCGAGACGCGCTGGCGGCACCCCAATGAACCCAGCAGCCTAGCTACAAACTTTTGGTCATCACAGGGCATGCGTGCATTGTGCTAGCGCTGGGGGTTGCCGCAGCTTTGTAAGGCACATGCGAGCCTGTTTGGGCCGCACATGTGGTATCAGAAAAGCGTTCGCAAAGGGCCGCTCCGCATTGTTTGTAGACTGAAAGCCTTGCCTTCAGGCACGGCATTGCTGCCTGGAAGCCTTGGGCGCAGAGTTGTCGCTGCGCCATACCGCAGCTTTGCCAGCTGGCAAGGAGTGCATCAGTAACCGCACTGGCCAGCCAACAGATCCTGCAACACATGCTGTCCTTGCTGGACGCTGGGGCTGCCCAAAGCTGAGCATCGCACACCAGTAACAGCTGGGAGTGGGCACGCGTGGGGAGAGCTCCAGGGTGTCTCAGGCGTGCCTGCCTAGACATGTATCACCGAGGCAAGTAGTGTTGCGGTGAATGAGTTGATGCATGCTCGCTCGGTCGCTCGCTAGTGCTAGGCGTGTCCAAGATAAGAACATGTCTGACTGGTCAGTCCGAACGGTTTATGCGCAGACTTGCTTACATGCAATTGTGAAACAAAGTGTGAGGCGAAAAAATTGATGGTGCGCGGAATGCATGTGCGCGCGTTGTGCCAGGGGAGGTCATCAGCCTCTCGTCTCGCAGTTCTTGAACTGCAGGGGAGCCACGTCCTTGCCGCAGGCAGCTAATTAAGGCCTACCACAAAGCCGAAAAGCAAATGCATATGCACATAGTGGGTCAAGGCAGGCAGCGGCCTGCGGCAACGACGCTCTGGAGGCGCCAGTTGAGAATCAGCTGAGCTGCTGCAGCGGCGCGGTGCGCGTATTCACGTGCAGGTGGACACAACAGCATGCTCAGAGCTGGCCAGTGGGCCCAGACCAGCGGTCTTGCTGCACTGGCGACCAGGCTGCCACAACAAGCTCATGCATGCCAGGAAATGCCTGCCTCTGATCACTTTCCTCCGGCACTACACGACGACGGATATGTGGCATGAGCCATGGCAGCTTTGGCAGCGCTCCGCACCCAACAAAGGAACCCCCAGCAAATCATGGACGAAAGGAACAAAGAGCGAGCACTGATCGGGCCACGCGCGCGCCAGCGCACAGCCGCAGCACAGTGTCGCTCGCGGCACGCGCAGCGCGCAGCCGGCACGCCGGCGGCAATAAACATGCCGGCGCGCGCTTGCCACGCCGCGCGCGCTACATCATCATAGCCGGCGGGAGCGGGCCGGGCAGCGACGGACCGGGCAGCGACGTGGGCGGCCGCAGTTTAGCGCTGGGCCGCAGCGCGCTGGCGCCGCCGGCCCGCGCGCGGGGCTGGCGCGGCGGCCGCGCCGGCGGTTCAAAGGGCGCCATGGCCTGCAGGCCGCGCGTCACCACCGCGCGCACCGCGTGGCGCATGTTGTCGGCGTCCTGCATGGCGTGCTGCACAGGTCATCCTCGGGCTTGCACCACAGGCAGCGGGGCGACGTGTCGAGGCGGGTGACGCCCCCGCACAGTGGTCTGGCAGCCAAATGTGCCAGCGGGGTGCCGGGGCGCTGCGAGCCTGAGGCGACCCCATGGGCCGCTCCTGTCAGGAGGCAGCAGGACCGGCGGTCCTGGTGCCAGACAGGACATCAGGGCGCGCCGCTGCACGGCCGCTGCCAGCCACGCCGACCGCTTGATGCTCTGGCTCTTGCACGCGTGCAAGGCAGCGCGCGGGCCGCAGCGCTTCGGTGGGAGCCCCGCGGGGCGGCGCGCACGTGCGCCGTCGTGCGGAAGCTGCACCGCCACTCCACCAGCGTGCTGCGCGTGACGGTGACGCGCGACAGCCGCAGCTCCGCGCGCCAGTCCATGAACGCAGCCGCAAAGGGGTTCTCATTGAGCTCGTGCGTGATCAGCACCCACTTCCTGCGCCGGCGCGGGCGCGCCCGATTAGGCGGCGCGCAGCCGGGCCCCGCGCCCGTGCCCGAGCGTGGCCGAAGGTGCAGCAGGCGCCCAGAGTCAGGCGACGACTCATGGGCTCGGCCCTCAGCACGCGTGCCGCAGCCGGGAAGGAGCGCGCCAGCGGCGACTGCGCCTCATGTGCAAGGCCGGCCAGCGCAGGACGCTGAGCAGGCAGTGGCCTGCATGGGGGGGCCTCGGTCATGTATGTGCTCGCCGCAAGGGTGCGGGGAGCATGAGATGCAATAGCCAGGCGCGACCCCCGCCGCCCCCCAGCAGCCAGCTCGGCAGCTCTGGGGCGGCTGCTCGCGGCTGGTGAACGCACATGCCAAGAGCGGCGAGCGCCTCTGCACGGACACAAGCATGGAGTGCGCGCATGACCCCGCACTGCCGGGGGGGAGGGGCCGGCGGCGGGCGGGCGCGCACAGCATGAAGAGGCGGTCGTCCAGCGCGAGCAGGCGCTCAACAAAGCCGCCGCCGCCGCCGGCGCTGTCGCGCAGCAGCGTGTACCGCAGCACGCCCAGCGCCGTGTGGTCGGAGCCCGGCTGCGCGTGCGGCGCAGGCCCCCGTCACGCCGGGCACATGTGACCGGTTCTTTGCGCGCGCGCTCCTGACCGACACAGCAGTGGCGCCAGGCGGTGCGGCAGGTGAAGACGTGCAGTTCGCACCCCCTGCCGCTACGCCCTGCCACAGGCAGGCAGGGGCAGCCGGCGGGCGCCCGCCGCGCAGGCGCGCGCGCGCAGGCGGGTCCGCGGGGGCGGGGCGCGCGCCAGCAGCGTGACGGAGCAGGTGCCGTCCGACCGCAGGCCCACGCCGTTGCCGAATTCGCGCAGGTCGGCCCAGACGTCCTCCACGCGGCGGTCGATGTGGCAGCGCTCGTCCACGCTCACGCTGGTCAGCTCCATGCCGCCCGCCTGGCGCGCGCGCCGCCGCCCCGCTCACGCAAGCAGAGCGAGGATGCCGTGGGATGCTGAGCGCAGGTGAGGGGGCGCGCGGGCACGCGTGCGCGTCTTGTTGTTCTGGCGCCGTTGAACGCGAGGTGTCCCGAGCACCCCGGGCCATGACTGCAGCACGTGAGAGGTGTCCCAGCGGCCACAGGCGGGCTGTGCTTCAGCGCTGATGGCCGCTGCGAGCCTCTCGTGCCACGCTTGACCAGCGCCCAAGTGCCGCCACACGCATGCAGCAGCGGCCTCCTGAGCGCCGTTGCGCAATGCGCATCACTGGGGGAGGTGACCCGCGAAGCTCGGCAGGCCTCACGGCGCCGCGCGCTCGCAGAGCTTGCAGGCGTTGCAGGAGCGTTGCGCAACTCTTACACAAGGTGCCAGGCATGCTTGCTGAAGCAGACGCAGGCTGCAGACGCAGAGCAAAGCGTGAGGTGTCCACCAGCCCGGCGACCTGCCGAGCGGCTCCCGCACGGCCAGGGCGCACGGTGAGGGCCTAGGCTCCAGCATTGGCGGCGAGCATGCGCCGCAGGGCACCCGCCAGCGCCGCCGTGTCCGCCACCTCAGGTGCCCGCCGTGCTCCTAACGCTGTGCCGCAGTCGCAGCCGGGGAGCAGCGCGCCGCGCGACTCGAGCTTAACTCGGGAGTGCTGGCTCGCTTCCTGCACGACGCTGTGGAGCAGACTTACAGCAGCGGTGCAGGCTGACGCTGTCACAGTCTCAGTCAGGCAGGGGCACTGTGGCCGTGCGAGTTCTACTGCGCAGTGAGCGATGGGGAGATCAGGGCTTGAGACCTGCGCAGTGGTTCAAAATTTATGACTACAGACTCCTCGGTGCGCGAGCAGTGCGTGCTTGCTTGCCATTCGCGCACTTTTAGGTTGTTGAGCGACCGCACGCACAGTGCTGATACCGGAGGTCGTGCTGCTCGCTTGGTAAGGAGGAGGCGGTGCCCCGCAGTACATCTATCCCGAAAGCCAGCATGTTCAGCGACGGCATGCGCGTTGCATCGCAGCGCCGGGTGCGCGCCCGAGAAGGGGGACTCAGGAGGCAGATTGCCACCTCTGTGGCTGCCCCGCGGGTGTAGCTGGGCATCGCCGGCACATGCCTGCATGGGTGCCTGCCGGCGTCTGCTGCGAGCGTCCACGAGCGTCAGCCTGGACTGTGTGCCGCGTGTATTGCCGCTCGCGGGGCCTGCAGACCGACTAGCCGGGATCGCCTCATCACGGGCCACCACGTCTCGTTGTACTTCAATACTCAGGACTTGTGAGGGCCTGCCCAGAAGCATGCAGCAAGGCGCCGGCGCGGCCGCGCCTCGCGCCGCCCGCTGCAGCGCACGCGCCCGAGGCGGTACGCTGCGCGCAGGCCGCCAACATGCTGGCCAAGAGTGAGCGCTGCGACTCGCTGCCGTCCGGCGTGGCGAGCCCGTCCGGGCCGCTGGGCGCACCGCACTCGTCTGCGAGCGGCGCCGAGGACGGGCGCGGCTGCGACGACGAGTCCGGCGACCCGACGTATGCGCCCGTGCCGCGCAAGGCCAGCCTGTCCTCCGGCGACTCGGAGTCCGCGCCGGAGCACGCGCACTGCCTGTCCGCCTCCGGCTCCGGCTTCAGCGACGCCGCGCACCTCGGCGCGCGGGTGTGCAGCCCGCCCCCGCCGGTGGCGCCCGCTGCGTGTTTCCGATGGACCCTGCGGCCGCGAAGCAGCTGTATAGTATCCGCAGCGCTGACCGTCGCCCTGGATCCAGCGTCGCTGCTGCAGCGCGCCAGTCTGTTTGGCTGCCAGCGCATACTGTTGTAAGGCTGGGAGCAGTGCGGGCAGTACGGCTGGGAGGAGTGCGGGCAGTACAGCCTCGTGCATGCCCAACTCGTGCGCCACCACGTCTGGGGAGACCAGCTTGCAGCAGCGGGTGGCGTGCGGCCACTCCTGCAAGTACACCCCGGTCTCCACTGAGGACAGCTGGCCTGGTATCCTCCGCGCGCGGCTACAGCGCTGAGGCTGGTGCCTGTTTCTGGAGCGCGCAGGCGCCGCCAGTGAAGCGCAAGGTCGGCCGCCCGATTGCCGACCATAGGCACCCCGACTCGCCCAGCCTGACGCCGCAGGAGCGGCGCCGCATCAAGCGCCGCATTGCCAACCGCGAGTCCGCGCGCCGCGTGCGCGCGCGCCGCCAGGGCACGCTGGAGGAGATGTTGCTCCGGGTGCGCCACCTCATGCCTGGGAATGCGCAGTCTTGTGGCACAGCGCCTGCACGCCAGGGCCTGTGGGGGGGAGCATGCCGCATCGGGTGCACCGCTTTGGTCAGCGCGTGCGCCTGTGGTGTGCGTGGGCGGTCGGATGAACGGGAGTTTTAAGTTAGTAAGCTATGGTTGAGCTGGGCTACCATTTGTGACAAAGGATGTGACGTGGTGATGACGCTGGTACGTTAAGTCCAGCTCTTCTCTGTAGTAACTCTCTGATGTCCTGGACACTCGATGCAGGTGCCTTTTGCCAGATTCTGACGGCAACGCTGTGCAGATCGGCGAGCTGGAGGGCCACAACAGCGAGCTGCTGCGGCACACGGTGGAGTGCGAGAGCCACTGCCATCAGCTGCGCGAGCAGGCGTTGCAGTTTGACGCGCGCTGGCGTGCCATGTCTGTCGAGAATGAGCGCATGGAGCGTGAAGCGGGCAGCCTGCGCCTGCGCCTGCAGGCGCGCCCCCTTTCGCCTGGGCTTGATATGGACTGGACTGTAATGGTTCACGGCTGCGAGCGCGCTGCCTGGTGGCACTGCGCCGGGGGTGCCAGTGGCCGCGCTCGTCACAGCTGTGTGCACACCTGCCCCAGCGGTACCGGGGTGTGGACGCAACCGATCGGGCGCTGACCTGCACGCGCTGCTGTGGCAGGGCCTGATGGGGCACGATCTCCCGGCGGGCGTCCTGGCAGACGGCGGGAGTGCGCCCGCGTCGCAGCCTGCACCGCACGCGGCGGGGCAGGCAGCGATGCGCCGCCCGCGCAGTCGGCCAGCCGTTGCGCGCCCAGCTGGCGGCGCCCCGCAGGAGGCTGCGTCAGGCGAGATGCCGCGCGCGGCCAGCGGCTCCCTGGGTCAGGTGGGGTTCCTGGCTTCAAATGCCACGTACATTATCTTGCTTGCAGCCTGCCAGGATGGACTGGATGTGCGCTCCATGCGAATGTGTCACCGCCCACCCGCGAAGCGTGTGCATAAAAGAGACTGCGGGTAAGCATGCCGTGCGTCGGAGTGGGTGCATGAGTGGCGAGGTATGCCAAGACTGTGCCCCTGGGGCAAGTGTCATATCACAGTAAAGTGAGCTTCACTTGATATCAGTTTTGGTCGCGGCGGCAGGTGATGGGCTGCGGGCGCGCGGTGCTGGCGGCGGGGCGCATGAACACGGCGGAGATGCTGGACGTGCTGCTGCCATCGGCGGACTCGCTGACGCTGCCGCCGCTGGACGCCTTCACCAGCCCCGTCTTCTGACTGTGACGGATGCCAGGCAAAGCGTGCGCCGCTGGTGCCGCTGCCGCTGGACGGTTGAGCGGTACTGTGCTGAGCGCGGCACGCGAGCGTGCGGTGCGCCGGAAGCGGGCACGCGGACGGCAGGCAATGCGCGTCGACTGTTACGACCGTTATGAGCAGGGGTAACAAATCAAAGACTACTATAGTTCGCCTGGTGTAGAGCGTCCCGTCAAGTGGGCGTGGCCGTCGTCACTGGGGTGGCGATGGTGGGGAGTGTGAGGTGGCTGCTGACTGGGTGCCCGTAAAGGGGAGGAGAATTTTATAAAGTCCTCGAGGCATGCTTGTCAGATGTCAAGCGTGTCAAGAAGAGGGAACAGGTTACCAACATCCTTGTTCTGGGGTTGGCATGTGTGTTCATCTAGCCCGTGCGGGCTCTGGGACAGGGGCCGGGAGGGTGACACGCATGCAATCCGAAAGTGGGGGCGGAGGGGGTTGTGGCTGCGCAAGGTACTGAGGACCGACCTGATGACCATGATGTTGTACTGAGCACCGTCCCGATGATGCTGTGTCACTGCCTCACTGCATGGGCACAAGACGTTTAGCAAATGCATGATCGAGCTCGTGGCGTTTTGGGGAACAGTGGGCGTGCCCTCCTGTATGGGCGGCTCGTTCCTCGGAAGTTTTTTCCTTTTCGCGAGCGACTGCAGCGCTGCGCCCCAGCCGCCCTCCGTCCTCGGGGGCGCATGCGCATTCGCTCTAGCCTGGCTGTTTTGGATGCTGTTTTTACGCATGGTTGGCTCTTTTCAGGGCGGCCGCACAGTTGGCCGCCCTCCCCATGGGTCGCACTTTTGGCGGCCTGCCTTCCCTCGGGGTCCGCCTGGTCCCTGATCCTGCTGCTTATTTTTTTTTTGTTCTGGCGCGTGTTGCTTTTAGGCAGGCGGCCTCCTGTTGGCCCAGTGTGTGCCAGGGGTGCCGCAGCGTGTGCCAGGGGTGCAAGGTGGCTGGTGCGCCAAGGGGGCCGCTGCCTGAGTATTGTCGCGGGAGCGCCAGGTGCACGCCAGCTGTGCTGGCGCTCCCGCACATAGGCAGGCGCTTGCAACCTGTTTCGGTCAAGTGCCGTGGTCAAGTGCGTGTGTGGCTACATAATGCCGCGTAGTACGGCGCAGCGGCAGCGCTGCAGTATCAGGTGTGTGTGTCTCCGTGCTGTAAGTGCTGGTGCTGTGCGAGCTGTCGAGCTCGACCGACGTATTCGTAATGTACCTACACAAAGGTCATTCATTGCCCGTGAGTTCAAAATGCGTGCGCACTCAATCTATTTTCAGGCACTGCGACTCCTGCACCAAGCACCTGGCAGGTTGGAAGTGTACGACTGACTTCAATAGGCAACGCTAATGTTTGGTTGCTAGAGACCAACATTGCTTGCGCAATGGGTTGCTAGAGACCAACATTGCTTGCGCAATGGACGAGTGTGAGGAGTTTGCAGCAAAGCTGCGCCGGGAAGCGTGCCCCGATTGGTCAAGGAATCTTGTGAACTTTGAGCTGCTATGTGGCAAATGCACCGAGCTCGTGGAGTTGCAGTCTGCGTCTGCAGACAGCCCGGTGTTCCAAGCCAAGCGCCACATCTTCCAGGGGCTGCTCGACGCGCAGATTGAGGAGGTGCCTGCCCCCTGTGCAGTGGCTACAGCATATTCTTTCCGCAGGGCGGGCGCATGAACGAGCATGGGTGTGCGTCGCAGCAGGCTGTCGAAGCCTCTGCCTCCCTTCAGCAAGTGTTGCCTTGGTTATCCACAGCAGGATGTTTCTGCGTGCTGCACCACTGTCCCAGCTTGCCGCCGTGGCATAGATTGACTTGCTGAGTTCATGCACACGCGCAGATGCTTGCATTCTACGCTGTAAAGCTGAAGGAGCTTCAAGCAGAGGTGGACGACCTCACACGCGCTGGCAGGAGCGACGCCGCTGCGGACGGCCCGAAATTTTTACCAGCAGCACCCGTGCAGGAGCGCCTTCGCGTCGACCAGCGGCTGTCCGCGACGCGGGTGCGCGGATGTACGCGGCTGACAATGCCGTGCTCCTTTCGTTTTGGAGGAGCACTGGCGCAGAAGGTAGCATCCCACAGACATGTTGCAAGCACCAGTGACTGATGTAGTGTGTGCAGAGATGCCTTGTTGCTTCCCCTCCCCTCCTCCTGGCGCTGCACTGGTTCGCGCTGCATGCAGCAAACTTCGCAACGTCGCCCAACCTCTCTGTCTCACTGCGCCCAGCGCAGCGCGCCCCGCAGTGCAAGCACCGCCGCCCTGTGCGTGCCTCGCCGCCAGCCGCGCAACCCCGCGCCGGAGTCGGGCCAGCCTGCTGCCTGCGCCGCGCAGGGCCTGGCGCGCGAGTGCGCGCACCTGCTGCGCTACGTGAGCCTCAACATGGCGGCCATCCGCAAGGTGCTCCACCGCATGGCCGACAGCGTCGCGCCCGTCGCGCCCGCGCCCGGGCAGCTGGCGCTGCAGATCTCGGACCCGCACGATGCGCGCTGGTCCATGCTGCAGGCGCGGCCCCCATGGCCCGCACGTTGCGTGGCAGCCTGCGGCCAGCCTGTAGCCTGCTCAAGCAGCGCCATGTGCTTCCTACAAGCTAGATGCGTCTTGCGCTGTGGCTGAGCCCGGGGATGGGATGCACCTAATATGCTGGGGTCCGCGCGCGAGCTACTCTGATACCGTAGCTCGCGTCAGCCGTGGCCCGCTGCTGGCCTGGGCGCTGCTGGCCTGGGCGCGCCCTGGCGGCCGAGTGTGCGGTGCTGCTGGGCAAGCATTGTTGTGCAGGACCACAGCCTCGCAGCCCAGCAGCAACTGTCACCTCATCATGATCATCCGTCATGATGAACGCTGAACAGGGGCAGCAAGTGGGCAGGGCACGTACCTGTCGCCGGCCGCCGCGCGCGAGCTGGACGAGTTCGCCAGCCACGGCCCGCTGCTGTCCCTGGGCGAGCGGCTGGCGGCCGAGTACGCGCGGCTGCTCGCAGAGCGGGACGCGATCTCCGACGCGGCGCGCGCCGGCGGCGGCCGCGCGCTCTTCTCGCAGGAGACCATGCGCCGCGGCGTGGCCGAGTACGACGACGCCATGCAGGCGCGGCGGCTCAGACGCTGGCCCTACCCTAATTCAATACCCTATCCCTGCACACTCGAAATTATGTGAGACATGCAGTGCACAAGCCAAGGTGTCTCCCAGAGCATCAGGAGGCCAGCGGGCCCACAACCGGCCTAAGCGAAGGCGCGCGCTTGCCATTATTGTTGCATCGGGTTTCCATGAACATGACCGGATCACCACCGTGGCCGGGCTCGCCTCACCGGCGGCGCGCGGGCGCATGCAGGAGCTGGCGGAGGCGCGCGCGCTCGCGCACCGCAACGCGGCCTGCGTGCACGTGATGTCCTTCCAAGAGAAGGCGGCCGGGATCTTCGAGGCGCCGTCGCGCACGGCGACCGCGTCGGCCTCCGGCGCCGGCCTGGTGCTCAACTGCGCGGCGTCCACGCTCTACATGGCGCGCCCCTGGGCTGGCGCCCACAGCCGCATGGGAGAGCTGCTGTGTGTACTTGTCTCAAGTTTCCAGATTGGGAGACACCAAGGTGAACCGGCCTCGTCTGCATGCCCAGAAGCACGCACTGCTTTATGGGCTGTGCCATGCTCATAGTGCTGATGGTGATTCAGCAAGGCAGTCTGGTGTATGGTGTGAGCCTGGCTGCTGGTTGCCTGCACAGAGGCTGCAGGGCGCGCACCGACCCATCCATGAGGTCGGCTGGGCCGGGCAAAGACCAAGCGGGCCGTCACGTGCTGTGGCGCCCGCAGCACAGCTGCTCCTCTGAAGCCAGCATGCGCGTGGCTGGCGTAGTTTATTTTTTATTGTCATTTTCTTTTCCTCAGGAGAGAGGGCGCTGCAGGCGCAGGCCAAATATATGCTGGCGGTGCCCAGCGTGATTTACTTTTATTTTAATGTTTTCTATCAAAATACAGGACGCCGCGGGCGCAGGCCAACTACATGCTGGCTGTGCCGACCGTGGGCACGTTCTGCACGCGGCTGGGCGTTTCCAGCGCGCTGACGGGCGTCATCGTCGGCGCCAGCGACTTTGCCAGCATGTTCGCAACGCCCGGTGCGCGCCCCCGCGGACGCCTGCAGTTCCCGGTAGTGCGCGCCCTCGCGGGCGCCTGCCGCTCCGAGCGGCACAATTGGGCGGGCTCGCAGCAGCCGGCCGCGGGAGACGCCGTGCAGGCCCTGCTCCAGCGCCGCCGCCTGTGACGGGAGCGCGCCGCGCGCAGGCTACTCGCTATGGTCCAACCGCAGCTTCAAGGCGCCGGTGGTGGCCGGCGCGGTCGCCTGCCTGCTCGGCAACATCCTGTACTGCTTCAGCTACGACGCGCGCGCGCTCTGGATGCTGGTGCTGTCGCGCTTCGTCATGGGCTTCGGTGCGGGCCCCGCCGGGTCCGGCCGGCGGCGCCCCGGCAGACACCACTGCCAATTGACGCTACACGAGCGCCGCCAGAACCGCGTCCTGCAGGCGCATGACCAAGGCTGCATGCGCCTGTTGATGCGCCGTAACGACACTGCAGCGTGGTTTGCAGCGCCTGCAGACCCGCTGAGGCCGCTGCCTGCTCGCCTGCGGCAGGGTCCTCGCGGACCGTGAGCCGCCGCTTCATTGCCGACTACATCTCCGCACGGGACCGCATGCGCGCCAGCACAGGTGCGCGGCACGCGGGGCTGGGCGGGTCAGCTGCACCGCCGGGCGCCGTGCCTCCGGGCGGCATGTGCAGCGCGCTGACGAGCGCTCAGAAACGTGCAGCTCAGCAGTCATGCATGGGAAGCGCAGCCTCCCCTCATCAGACTCGGACAATGCAGAAGCTGCGCATAGCGCCTTGTTAATGCATGAGCTGCCGCGTCCGCGCACTGTGCACAGCGCTGAGCATGCGCGCGCGCCCGCGCGGCAGCCTTCGTGTGCAGCAGCGCACTGGGCACCGCGCTGGGCCCGCTGCTGTCGACCGTGTTCAAGCGCTTCCCGAGCCTGAAGGCGGGCCCGCTCACACTGGACGCGACCACCATGGGCGGCTGGGCCATGGCGCTCGCGTGGCTGGCATTCATTGCGGCCTGGCTGGCGCTGTTCCGCGAGCCGCCGCAGTGCGCCTGCCTGACCCCCGTCCTTGCCCATGAGGGCAAAGGCAAGCCTCATTGCATCTAGCACTAGACAGACCTTATCAACCTTGCAGTTAAAAGAGAAGAACCCCTTTCGAACCTCGACCAATGCCTGCCTTGGGGCGCTGTGCCGCTTGCGCACCTCGCGGAGCTGCCAGGCAGGAGCCTCCTTGTGCACGGCTGCGCGCGGCGGCGCGCCCGGCCGTGCACGGCCCCGCGCCTGGCGGCCCCGCGTCCAGCCCGCGCCGCCGCGCCCCCCAGGGGCGCCGCCCGCCGCCGCTGACACTCCCCCGGCCGGCGCGCCTGACCAGCGCGCCCGCGCGCGCCAGGTCCGCCAAGGCAGAGCTCAACACGCGCTCCGCCGCGCTGGCAAGCCCCGCCGCCGACCCTGCCGCCGCTGGCGTGCACGAGCCGCTGCTCTGCGGCGACGGCGTCGGCGACGACCTCAAGGCGGCCGAGGCCGGCGCGGCCGGGAAGGCCGCGCCGGAGAAAGCCGCCGCGGCGCGCCGGCCGGGCTGCTGCGCAGACCCCTTCCTGCCCGGCACGCTGGCGGCGATCGCATGCCTGTGGGTGCTCAAGCTGACGCAGCAGGGCTACCTAGACGGCCTCAGCATCTTCACCGGGCCGCTCTTCGGTGCGCGCCCGGCGGCCGCGCTGGGTGGCGTTAGGGTACGGTAGGGCTATCACTACACGGGTTTCACACGCCCCGCGGCAGCAGGACTCACCTTGTGTGCGCTTCGGCAGCTGCTGCAGGCAGCAGGGCTGCAGGCCAAGCAGGGCGGCGCAGAGCTGCAACGCGCAGCGGATGCTGCCACTGTTGGGACGCATGAGCGGGTCGGCCAGGGTCCACCTGGACGCTCTGACCGTGAGAAATGAGATTGTGTGGACCCACACCCCTACCTGCCAACCCCCAAACCCTAAGCGGGGCCTGCTGCGTGGCAGGCTGGGACGCTTCGGACGTGGGCTCGCTGATCGCGGTGCTCGGCCTGGCGAGCATCCCCGTGAGCTTCGCCGTGGGCGCCGCCAGCGCGCGCCTGAGCGACCGCGCGCTCACCGCGGCCGCGCTGCTGGCGGGCGTGATTGGCTGCGCGCTGCTCACGCAGGCCGGCCACGCGGACCGTTCGGTCGCCTACTTCGCAGGCGCGCCCGCCCGCTGAGCGCCATGGCCACAGGCGGTTCTGGCTCATCTGAAGCCTGCAGCCGCCGTGCAAGCGAGGCGCGCAGAGCAGGGGCGGCCTGCAGGCGCGCACACCCGCAGAGGCTTTGCTGTCAGGGTTATGCTAGGGTATGCAAGGCCTGCACACTTGCTTTGTCGGGGCCTGGCATGCGCCTGCACCCCGCTCGTGGCCCAGCCCTGGGTGGCTGGCCTGCGCACAGGCGCGGCGCGCGCAGAGCGCCGTGCCAGCCCGGTACGCAACTGCGCACGCCCTCCTCGTGCGAGCCGGCGGCGCGTGCTGCAGCTGGCGCGCGACGCCGTTGGCACGAGCACAGAGGCGCATGATGCAGCGCGTGCCTGATCGCGCCAGGGCATACCCTCCCTCAACCTACCCCGCCCGCCTGCGCGCCAGGCGGCGGCACGCTGTACCTGGCCACGCTGGTGCTGGAGGGCGCCGCGATGTGCCTGGTCAGCAAGGTCATCAACCCTGCGTTGGCCGCCGGCCTCTTCAACGCCGGCGCGCCCGCGCGGCCACCCCGCTGTGCCGCGGCGGGCTCGTGCCGCGGCGGGCTCGCTGCGCACTCTCTGCTGGCCGCGGTATGCGCTGCATGTTTCTGTGGGTAGCCCCCATGTTGCTGACCAGGCGCGAACCCCTCGCATGGTGGGTAAGGGCGCCCCAGCCTTGCACCCTTCACCCATCCCCTGCTGTCTGAGCACATGGCAGGCACCCTGATGGTCCCTGCACTGAGGCCCCGGCACGCGTGCACGGCGCGCAGGCCTGCTGGCGACCGAGGCAGGGACGCTGGGTCGCTTCTCGGGTGCGCGCCTGTGCCTATGCTCCTGTCCTGTCAAGGGCTCCGCCCCGTGCGTGGTCCACTGGGCCCTGTTCCTGGCCGCGCCTATCGCGCCCACTGCACCCAGGTCCTGCACATAGTCCATCCTATCACCCAGGCTCTAGCCTGTAACCCACCCTGCACTCCCGGCTCTAGCCGTTGCTGGCAGAGCTGACAAGGCCTGTCTGGTGGAGGAATATGACATACCCAAGAGTGTAGCCAGCAGGCTGCACCAGCGCACGTGTCATCAAAATTTGGCATCAGTGCCGCGCAGCCTTGTGACTCGAGTGGTCGCGCATGGCACGGGTTCTCTGCGCACCATGGCCAGGTGTTTGCACTCAGCCACGGAGAAAGGGGTCTGACCTCGCGCGGCTGCGCAGGCAACCTGGTGATGAGCGCGGTCGCGCATGCGACGGGCGTGTCCGTGGGGCCGGAGCTGCGCACGTTCGGCCTCGCGCTGTACGGCCTGTTTGCCGTCCTCCTGGCGGCCGTCACCGCCGGCGTGTTTGCCGTGTGGCGGCGGCTCGTGACCTGACGCGGCGAGGAGTGCATCATCCAACTGGCTCCGACAATGTCTGCCCGTGCATGTTCGTGCATGTGTGGCCGTGCCTGAGTGGCTCCGTCTGCGAGCGCCCGCATGTGTGCCCTACCCCAACCCTAATGTGTTCCCAGTGTTCAAGGCTGCAGCCGTGAGCGCCCACGCATGTGTGGCCATTACAGCTGTTCTGCTGATTCCCTTCGTGCCCCGTCCAGACGCGTTGGCCACGGTCTGTCTCCCAGCTAGTTTCTAGACGTCTCTATCGGCGTTCCCTCTATAGCAGGCGCAATGGCGGTTCAGCTCGATTACGACATTTGGTTCTGGCATTTGCGTGCTCATTGCATGCGGCCGCATGCCAGATACAGCTCCTCATGACCCCCTTGCCTTCTGTTTACCTTGCGCTGCTCGCCACTGAGCCAGTCCCATCTTGCAGCGACTGGCCGTGCATCTGATTGGAGGTGCACTTGCTCTGTGCACAATTGGCATTGCTCTGTAGGGAAGTTGCTAGCATTCACACATGTTTATCACACAATGGGGCTGAGCATGCAGGCTGCATGCAGCTTCGTCAAAGACGTTACCTACTGAGATCAAACCAGTGGCTGGATATTATTGTTAAATGATCACAACGCGACCTCAAAACCTGAGTTCTGATCATGTTGGTACTGCCGCACAACAATCATGTGCGGCACTGTACAGGTACCAGCCACATCTTTGGGGGGCAGACAGCCGCTGCTGACTCAAGCGGTCCATGCCGTGTCCATACCTAGCGTGTTTGTTTACAGGGCGCGGAGAGGCCTGCTGCCACCTAAACACCGGACATCATGGCGTGGCATCTGCTAAACAGCATGCAACGGCAAGTAGTAGCACAGCAGACGACAGGCTGTTCGACAGAGACACGTTGCTGACTCTACTGGCAACGCAGCGGTGGCGGAGTAGGCCCGCGGCACCACCGGTCACAGACTAGGACTACAGACAAGCAGCTCAAGTATTGCGGCCTCCGGCCCGCCAGTGCGGGGGCGCCAAAAATCTGCATAATGGCGTTTGCAAGCGTGAGTGTAGAAGCACGACTGTAGGGGCAGCACACCGCTCAGCAGGCACGTCAGGACTGTGCACACCCGAATCCGCACGAACCACACCCCGATCTTGATGCACCAGACAAGGCAATTGCATGACAGCGCCGCCCTCAGCTGTACCGGCCCATCCGGCTTCTGAATGCGCTGCCGAAAAAAGTGGGAAATACTGGAACGCTACTGATGAACACCACACCCCTAACCAGGCACGCGCGTATCGCGCAGCCTGGGGGCGCCCGAGCGCCCCCTTGGCACAGCGACCCCGACGCTGCGCCAAGCTTAACCACAAGATGTGCACCGCGCAGGGCCCTCATGGCCCCGCAGCACAAGGGGGCAGCAGAGGGCGCCGGCCCCCCTAGTCCGCTCCGTATTCGCAAGGCACTCAGTTACTGAACAAGCAAATAGCATACAACAAAGGCACCCAGAACGCAACCACAAAAAGCGAGTGTGCTCCGCGAAGGAGGGCCGATGCAGGCCCCCCCGCCAAGCCTGGGAGGGAACAGAGATCACCGCAGACAGAGCCGAATTCGAGCAGCGCCCAGTCACCTGGGGTCGCCGCCGCTCATGGCAGGCAGCGAGGCGGCTGCATGACATGGGCGCCCCGAGCGCACCGCTGCCAGGCAGCCGGGCTGGTGTCCGACTAGGGTGAGCAGTCCTCCCCCGGGGGCGCGCATTCGGCTGGCGCCGCCACAGCCGGCCAGCCTGCTGCGGCCCCCGGGCCTACCCCAGAGCAACCCCTTCCCTCTTTTGGTGGCATCGGCGCCCGCACAGCCTCTCCAACTTGAAATGCCAACATGTGTGCGCGCGCCGATGCCTGCAGCTGAAACAGAGAGGTCCCGGGGCCGCGCCCCGCTCATACTCCGCTCCACCTGCCCACCAGCCACGCACGCCGCCCCGCGAGCGGGGTCGAGCCAGCGCGCGCCGCGCTGCAAGCCCCCGCCCGTGGCGCGGGCAACGTGCCCTCTCCTTGGCCCAAAAATGCTTTTGCAAGTCGATTTGTGGGCGCTGGGGCCCCCGGCGCAGATGCGCGCCCGCGCTCAGCAGCGGGGCCTCACAGGCTGCGGCTGCGCAGCATCACAAAGTCGCCCAGCGCGCTCGCCACGCTGGCCGAGCTCTCGATGCTGGGGTTGCGGCCGGCGTCCAGACGGCGGCCGCACGCGCTGCCCTCGGCGTACCCGTCCGCCACGTCCCACGCGCTGTCCTCCGGCACCGCGAACGCGTTGGCCAGCAGCGAGCTGCACGGCGACGCGGGGCTGCCGCGGTGCGCGTGCGGCGGCGCGTCCTTGCGGCCGAGCGCGGCGTGCGCGCTGCGGCACTGCTTGTCGAGCATGCGGAAGGCCATCGTGGCCACGAGGTCCAGGTCCAGGTGCATCGCGGCCGCCCAGCCGTAGATCTCCTCGCGCAGCTCCGAGTTGGCCAGCAGCATCACCCAGCCCTCCAGGCGCCGCCCAGTCACGGGGCAGTGCTGGCAGCCTGCGCGGCGCGGCCTCTTCGATCTCGAATGAGCGGGAAGTGGCGCAGGCGCCGGCTGAGCGCGCGCCGGGGAAAACCTGACCACCGGGCACTGGACAGACAGCGGACACTGCGGGACAGACCCCGTGTGCAACGCAGGGCGGTCGGGCCGCGCCTGCCTTGTGCCACCCGTCCAGGCTGCGCCGATCAAAGTCCTGCGCACGTAGGGCAAGCGGCAGTCAGCCACTGCGGATAGGCCAGGTATATCCTCCACGGGCAGGGCAGCTGCCAGTCGTGCACATGGCATCCACAGAGCAGTGGCGCGCCCAATGTGGCGCCATGCAGCGCACTCAGCAGACCCATGTGCGCCAAAGAACAATCCCACAATGTGCGTAGATACAGGCGCCCTCGCACGCGACAGGACGCCGTGATGAGGCAGCAGGGCTGTGAGTGTGAGGTGCGTCTCACCTGGCCGGTATTCACGAGAGTGACCGGCTCCAACATGAGACTCCCACTCAGTGGGCAAAAATACGCGGACGGGGCGTCCACGACGAGGCTTGTTTCGGGAAAGAGCTTGCCGCTGCTCGGCGACCGCCCCAACACCATCGCCGACGGATAGTTTCTCGAGTTTTGACAGGAGCTCACAGCGTCCTCACTGCACAGTGCCCTCGTGAGCACCACCCCCAAGCCTCAGCCATCCCCCCGCGGACTTAATCAGGCGTTCTGCGCGGCAGTTGAGCTGATGCCTGCCGAGGAGGCTCGATTTGCATGACCCTAGCACTTGGAAGTGCAGGGCAAATGACCCTGCTGGTGGCAACTGCAGCCTCACTGCTGAGTGATACGACATTTTTTCATCATCTTCTACTCATGCTTGTGAACAGCCCCTCCTACACCAACCGCAACAGCCTGGGACTGGACGAGACCCAACAGAGTGGTAGGCGACCTGCTGTCTGGCAATATGGCCAGGGATGCACTACGGGCAGACATATTGCGCGGCGGCTCGGCGACTGCCAGCCACCGTACCGGGCAGACTGCCCCAACACGCACAGGTCAGGCCTGGCAATGCGCAAGCAGCTCGTTTCCACACGCCGGGCGAGAGCGCTCACTGGAACAAACTGCTATCTAGCGAACGAACCAAGAAACAACCTGGAGCAGTGCTGCGCTGCCGTGCAGAGTCAGTACGCGCGCGCCGGCTCGTCCATGAGCGCCCAGCCAAACACGCGCTCGTACTCCGCGGCCGCGCGGTTCCAGGACAGGTCGGCAGTCATGCCGGCGCGCATGATCGCCGCCCAGACGCCCGGCTGGTGCCAGCGCACCTCCAGCGCAGCGTCCAGCGCGCGCAGCATTGCGCCCGCGTCCGGCGGCGCGAACGTCCACCCGGTGCCCACATCGCCGCCTGCGGCCGCGGTAGGGGTGTCGGGCATGCTGGGCTGGGGTGAAGGCCCGGCGGGCAGAACAGCAGGGTGGTTGGGTATGGCGCGCGTCTGCTTCGTGCAGCGAGCAGCCGCCGTGCCCGCGCACAGATGCGTTTCAGCGCCGCACAGACACTGACAACGCTCGGGTCGGCCCGTCTAGGCGCCAGCTGATAACAGGTGGTGGCCAACGCGCATTTGCAGGTGCAGGGCGCGACCGGGACGGAGGCAGCCTGGCACGAGACGCCGCAGACACCATGCATGCAACCACGACAGCTGCCGGGCCGGCTTGGCGTTGCTGGCAGCGCAGCGGCGGGGCACTGGAGCGGGACCCAGCCAGCAGGCCTCCCGAGGGGCGCGACATGCAAGGACACGCGGCTGCGAGCGCGGCTGACTGGGGAGCCGCGGAGCGGGCCGGGCGCGGGCGCCGCGCCGTCCGCGTGCGCGTCGTGGCACCGGATGGTGTCGCGCAAGCCGCCGGTCGCGTGCGCGACCGGCACCGTGCCGTAGCGCATCGCGAACAGCTGGTTCAGCCCGCACGGCTCGAAGCGGCTGGGCATGAGCAGCACGTCGCACGCGGCCACGATGCGGTGCGCGAGCGGGACCGAGAAGCCGACCCAGCCGCGGAAGGCAGGCCGGTGCGCGGCCTCCGCGCGCCGCATGGCCGCCTCGTACTCGGCGCTGCCGCTGCCCAGCATCACCAGCTGCGCGCGCGCGCGCCGCTTGCGCGCGCTGCCCTACCAGACCCTACCATACCCCCTACCCTACCCAGGATCACCATCTGCGCGCGCGCCCGCCGCTCGCGCGCGCGCCGGCAGCCCCGCGGCCAGTTTCACCAGCATGCGGCTGGCTCCGCCGCAACCGGCTCGGCACTGGCGCGCCAAGGTGCAGCCAGTAGCGGAGCATCCGCAGGCCCGTGGAGCGCCAGCGCCCCATGCAGAGGTGTGGAAACAGCCTTGGGCTCCACCTATGCAAGCCCAGGCCGGGCGCCGCGAGAGCAGTGTTCACAGCCCGCAGGGGCAGCTCAGCCCGCAGAGAGACTCTGAGCGCCGCGCGGCCCCGGGCTACCGAACTCCGCGCTCGGCGACCGCGCGCACGCCGCGAGCCCTAAGCAAGCCCTGAACATCCCGCTGCGCGCCCGCCAGCAGCGCTCCAGGCGCCGGCCGGGGGGCGGGCGCGCGCCTGGCAGCCGCGCTGCGCGATGCCGGGCACGGCGTCCAGCACGATGTCGGGGCCCTTCTGGTGGTCCAGCCGCCCGATCCAGCCGATCAGGGGTATCTGCGCGCGGCGTGCCCGCGCGTCGGCCCGCGCCGCTCGCCGAGGCGCTCGCCTGTCCAGCCTACCAAGCCGTGTGCAGAGCCCTGTCCTAGCTGCAACGCCGCCGCCGCCTGCAGTCCAGCGATTGGAACTCCCATTTCAAATCAGGCAGATGATAACAAAAGCAAGCAGGGCGCACCCTGGCGTCCACGGCAAAGCCCAGCTCGGCCTGCAGCGCGGCCTTGCACGCGGCCTTGCCGGCGGTGTCGCCGGCGTCAAAGGCGGCCGGCGTGTGCCCGTCGGTGGCCGGGTCCCACTCGTCGGTGTCGACGCCGTTGGTGATGCCGTTGAGCACGTGCTTGCGGCCCTGCAGCACGTGGTGCAGGCCCCAGCCGCCCTCCGCCGTGCAGACCTCCCATGCGTACCCCTGCGCGCGCGCGCCGGAGCGGCCGTCACATGCATGCCGCATGCTGCGAGCCTGTTACGGCCAGCCAGGGCTGCTCAGGCTTGTGCAGGTCATCTCCCAGTCTCTATAAAGCAGAGCGGGAGGCAATGCGCTCCTCAGTAACGGGTAACAAATACGAATGTTAGGACAAATTCAAACTGGCTCCGCCCACATCGACACAGCTGCAAGAGCGGGCGCCCGGCCGCGGGCCCGGCGGGCAGCGCGGGCCCTGGGGTCGCCGCCGCACCTCGCTGACGGTCACGACGCGGTCAGAGCACAGCACTGCGCCCTTGAGCAGGTTGACGGCGGGGCCGTTGACGCTGGCCCAGCTCGGGTACTCCCAGGCCAGGTGCGCGTACCTGCGCGGCGCGGCGCGCGCAGGCTCGGTGGGGCGCGCCCGGGCAGAACCCTAGCTAGACTTCTGATACCGCTGTCAACGGCCGGCGCCCCATGGACAGGCGAGGCTCGGACAGCAGAGTGCAGGCCTGGTCCCTGCTGGCCGGGCGACGGGCGCCGCGGGGGGAGGAGGG